>Ga0193753_10000294_pt1 | contig 49471 bp, 52 predicted proteins | sample H1c2metaG_FD_144925 | JGI IMG/M metagenome (GOLD analysis project Ga0193753, IMG submission 144925) | Soil microbial communities from a riparian zone of the East river system, Colorado, United States - H1c2 | ecosystem: Environmental > Terrestrial > Soil > Riparian zone | place: USA: East...
CCCTGTACGCCAACGCCCCATGCCCAATCTCTCGACGACCAACGCCAGTCATACGACCCACTTCGCCAACCGAGAACGGAGGGAAGTTATAGTGCAGCATAAAGCGGCGCTTTTGCTCGCCTTCATAGCTCTCCAGTCGCTGCGCATCGTCGGTCGTTCCAAGCGTCGCGCTCACAAGAGCCTGTGTCTCACCACGCGTGAACAGTGCCGAACCGTGAACACGCGGCAGAACTCCGACCTCGACTGTGACCTGACGAATCTGGTCGAATGCGCGATGGTCAGGGCGAATTCGCTCGTTCAGAACCTGATCACGGAAGATCTTCTCGCGCAGCAGTTCATAGTACTTGCTCAGCTTCTTCGCCGCAGCCGCATCGCCTTCCGGCAGGTCCTTCTTCAGCTCGTCCTTGATCACCTTCACCAACGCATAGCTATCGAACTTCGGATGCTTCTGCGTATCCAGCGCGTCCTTCAACCGCGCGCCGATCTTGTTGGTAATCCCGTTCAGATACTCATGATCGATATCGTCCGCCGAGACAAGACGCTTCGTCTTTCCCGCACGGCTAACGAGATCCTCAATCGCGGCACAAATCTTCTTGATCTGCTCGTGAGCAAATTCGATGGCATCAACAACGCGGTCTTCTGCAATTTCCTTCGCGCCTGATTCGATCATCACAATGCCGTCCTTCGTGCCGACGACCATGATGTTCAGCGTGCTCTTTGCGCGCTCGGCATAGGTCGGGTTCACGACGAACTGATCGTCCACAATACCAATCCGCACCGCGCCCACTGGACCATGGAACGGAATATCGCTCAACGCCAGCGCACAGCTCGCGCCGTTGATACCCAGCACATCGGGATCATTTTCCTTGTCGGCCGAGTACACAAATGCCACAACCTGCGTCTCATTCCGGAACGTCTCAGGAAACAGCGGACGGATCGGACGATCGATCTGGCGGCTCGTCAGAATCTCTTTCTCACTAGGACGGCCCTCGCGCTTGATGAAACCGCCGGGAATACGTCCGCCCGCGTAAGTAAACTCGCGGTACTCAACGGTAAGCGGGAAGAAATCAATTCCTTCCTTCGGGTCCGGCGAAGCCACGGCAGTCGCCAGAATCATGTTGTCGCCACTGGAGGTAAGCGCCGCACCTGAGGCCTGCTTTGCCATGCGGCCTGTCTCAAACTTTATTTGCTTGCCGCCGGCAAGCTCAACTGTCACGTCCTGTTTCATGTTGCCTCTCTTCTCTCTCTATCGATTGAAAACTTTATACTCGCGTCATCCGATTGCGGGCGCGAAAAAGCGCACCTCACTGTAAGCGCTATTGCGCTATCAGCAAGCTGCGCTGTAATGAAATCTGTGCGAATTGGGATACGCCGCCGCCCCAAAAGCAATCACGATCCGCGCCTACCATCGTCGGCAACTCCCACAGCAAAGTCTTGCTTGACCTTGCACGAAGTTTGCAGCCGAATAAGCGCGGGCCGTGCATGCTTCCATGGTTTGTAAGGTGTCTCCGGAGATGTTGCTCTATTTGCGGATTCCCAGTTTGCCGATGACCTCACGGTACCGATCGGCGTCACACTTCTTCAGGTAGTCAAGCAAACGGCGACGCTTGCTCACAAGCATCAGAAGCCCACGGCGTGATCCGTGGTCCTTCTTGTGTTCCTTGAAGTGTTCCGTCAATTCGCCGATGCGTTCGCTCAGAATGGCGATCTGGACCTCGGGACTCCCGGTGTCTGAGTCATGTGTGCGAAACTTCGCGATAATATCTGTTTTCTTAGCAGGTGCTAACACAGCTGATCTTTACTCCTAATCTTCTAGTCCACTCTTAGTGTCTACATAAGGATAGCACCGCTTCACAAACCCGGCAATCAAGGCTGGCCGAAACTATTGAAACCTAAGCAACATGTGTCTTCAGAAAAGTCAGGGTTCTCTCTCGAGCCACCGCTGCAGACTGCGGATTGTAGCTCCCCCGGGCATCGCAGCTGAATCCATGCCCTGCGCCCTTATAAAGATAAATCTCTACCTCAGGATGCGCCCGTCGCACCCCCTCAATCTGGTCCTTTCCGATGTGCTCGTCGTCAGCTCCAATATGCAGCATCACTGGACAGCTTGGCTCCTCCGCCGCGAACTTCCCAATGCCCCCAGGATAATAGGCAACACAACACGATGGCTGCATCTTCACCGTCTCGCCCCGTGTCGCCGTCAACCAACTCATCAGGCCCCCAAAACAATACCCAATGACCCCAATTCCGCGATCTACTTTATTTGCCAGCTCATAAGCGGCAGCGACATCCAACAGAGCCTTGTCCAAATCAAGCTTGTACATCAGCTCAAAGCCCCTCTTCGAATCCTCGCCGTCGTATTTCAGCTCAACACCACGTTCCACCCGGTCAAACAACGCTGGCGCAATCACCAGAAAACCATCCCGTGCAAACCCATCCGCAACCCCGCGAATATACGCATTTACGCCGAATATCTCCTGGATCAAAACCAGAGCTCCTATCGGCTCACCCGCCGGAGAAGCAACATAAACACTCAATTCATGGCCGTCCGCCGCCTTCACCTTCGTCCATTCACTCATCGAATCCCTCCGCAGAAGCTTTATTCCATCGCTATCTAAATCAGATGTAGATGCAGATCGCTGGCCACTCTAGCAGACCCGTCCGCTCCCTCAATGCTCCCGGCCGTCCGAGGCATAGCCCCTGATCTCGCTTGTCCACCGAAGAAACCGAAAAAGCTGTCTCTTCTCCGTCCAAAATAAGACCCAAAAATCCCGAGCCGTTATTGTATCGGCACGCTTGCCCGTATAAGTCTCAAGTCTCCATCGCAGATAAGGGCTTCGCCAGGGGCGCACCCGCTCACCCCGCGTCGCATTCCATAGAAACCTGAGCCCTTCGATCATATCTTTGCGTCCCAACGCAAGTATAAAGAACAATTTGCCCGAACCGTTTGATCGAAGACGATTCCGCACTGAAAGTGCAAAACGCAAAGAATCGAAGCCATTTTCCAAATGCAAAGAGCCCAGTCAAAGGACTGAGCTCTTTGGTATTGGCATCAGCAAATAACATGACCACTTACTTTACCTGCGTGTTACCCAACTTTAGCTAAGCATTCCAGCCCATGGCACTCTTCGAAACTAATTCAGATAGTCGAACAGATCCGTCTTTTGGAGCGCACTCATCACATTCAGCAGCGCCTGATATTGAGTCTCCTGCGAGCTTAGCTGCGTGGCCACCGAAGCCGTATCCGCCGCCACAAGTGTGCCTTGGTTCGCCTTCAGCTGACTCTCATCCGTCTGCACATATGTGCTGGTGGATTGAACTCTGCTCAGAGAGCTGTCGAGAATACTGCGTTGTTGCGAAACCTGACCCAGCGAAGCAGTCAGAGCAGACGTATCAGCCGTAAACGTTGTGGTCGAGGCCCCGCTCGAGAAGTCGGCGATAAGCTGATTCAGCGCGCCGAACACGCCCGAAGACGACGTACCAAAGACAGCCGACCCAGGCAGATTGACCTGTATCTTCTGCCCAGCCGGAGTTTCAAGATACTGCACATTCGTATCCCCAACATAGTTCACCGTAGCCGGTGTCGTCGACGTGTCGAGCACGAAAGGCTTCACCGACCCCTGGCTTCCCGCAAACAGCGACGAACCCAGATAGCTGGTATTAGCCAAAGACAAAACCTGATCCCGGATGCCGGTCAACTGCTGCACAATAGCCGTCATATTGGCTGCGTTTAACGTTTCGTCATTGCCCTGCACGGCCAATGAAAGCGCTGAAGTTAGCTGTGTCACCACCTCCCCCAGCGTAGTGTCCGTCACCTGCAACATCGACGCTTCGCTCGAAGCCGTTTGAACAAAAGTGTCATCCTTCGCAATGGCGCTTCCCATCAACGAGCTCTGAGCCGCCGCAACGGGATCATCCTGCAACGATGCAACCCTTAACCCGCTCGAAAGTTCGGTCGTCAAGGTATCCGCCACACTGCTCGAGTGATCGATCGACAAGGCAAGGCTCGAAATGTAATTTGGATCTGCCCTCATGCTCTGCTCCTATTCTTCGACGTTATCTCAACCCAGTTACACTTATGAAACCGCGACCTGATCTCCCAGATTGATAGCGCTGCTCATAATTGAATCGGCGATCGTAAGCAGCTTGGCCGCGGCCTGGTACGAGCGTTGATATTGAGTCAGATTCGACGCCTCCTCATCCAGTGATACCCTCGACAGCGAATCCCGCTGTGTCGTCAACTCCGTCAGCGCAGCCTGATGTGTCGTATTGTCAGTCGATGCACTTGCAGTTGCCGTTCCTATCTGACCCAACAAAGCAGCGTAATAGCCAGACGCCGTCTGGCCACCGACAACATTCGCCGTCGAAAGATCAGCCAGTGCCAGTGCATTGCCATTTCCTGCAGAGCCTTCTCCAACCGCAGCCGCAGCAACTGCATTTGGATCAGTCGTTGCCATTTGAATCGAAGCAGCCGCTCCACTTGCGGTAGCTGAGAGGGTAAACAACGCCTGTCCGGCGTTGCCGCTACCGTCCAGTCCCTGTTCATTCTGCAGATTCGTCTGCGTTCCAATCCCATAAGCCAGGTTATCCAGCGCCACAACAACAACCGGCAGTTCCTGGTCCCTCGCCTGCAGAACACCGCCCAAAGTTCCGCCAGTTAACCCTGATGTCACGTCCTGACCTGCAATACCTGCAAGAACATGTGTCGTTCCCGAAACCTGTGCCGTGCTCATCGCGTAGGATTGATCGCCGCTCACCAGCAAGGCACCATCGCTCGTCGTAAGCGTAATCCCATTCTGCTCGTTCGTTATCTGGTTCAATCCCACATATTGCGAGAGCTGCGTGATCGCCAGCTGTCTCTGGTCTTCCAGCGTACCCGCATCCTGATCGGAGCTGATGCTTGCAATTTGTTTATTCAAAGAAGCTATATTCGTCGTCAACGTATTCACCTGGCCAACTATGGTGCCCACCTGTTGATCGAGACTCGAAGATATTTGCGACAGTTGCTGCGCCGAAGAATTGAAGGCAGCGGCCAGAGTATTCGCAGCAGTCAGCACGCTCTGGCGTACCGATGCATCCGACGGACTCGCCGACAGCTTCGAGAGTGCGCCAAAATATAAGTCCATCGCGGATCCAAGTGCCGTCGAGCTAGCCGACTCAGAGGTCGAACTCAGACCGAAGACGTTTTGTATCTCCTGCATCGCCGACTCAAGCGCGCTGCTCTGACCCTGTACCTGCGTCTGCTGCTGCACTCTCTGTTCCAGAACCCGGTCACGTTGCGAAATCGCGCTCTGTCCCGAATTCTCCGTCACATAGAACTTCGATCCGTTGATCGTGACCGCATCGACCGGTTGCCAGTTCACAACCTCGCGCGTGTAACCCGGCGTGTTCTGGTTGGCTACGTTATTCGAAGTTACATTCAGCGCAGTCTGATCTGCCATCAGCGCTTGCCGCGACATATCCATCAAAGATGTCAGTGTGCCCATTAGCTCTCCATGCTTCTGCCGTATCGACGGCCCCGTGTTTATGAATGCTTTTTCGCTGTTTTGTAATTCAGGTTCGAGTGCGCCTCACCCATTACGAAACGCACTCTTTCTATCCCAGCAGCGAATCAATCATCTTCTCAGCAACGTCCGACGAAGGCACGTTGTAACTGCCCAAAGCGATGGCCTGTTGCAGCGTCGCCACCTTTGCGGATCGCGTATCGGAGTTCCCAAGAGCCTGGGCCATAATGCCACCCGTAGAGCTCAGATTGGCCTGATCTTCCTGCACTGAAGCCTGTGCCGGCACACCGCCATTTGTCTCACCGGCTGCTGTATCCACGACTGGCTTCGTCGATGTTGAGGCTATCGAGCTCAAAGCCCGCTGCAGATCTCCAATTCCATTCGTGTAACCCATGACGCTCCTCCATCTACTTGTATGTATCGGCTCTGCAACTGCAACCTTTAGTACCTTCGAGCTTATTTCTTTGAATTCCTCTCATGTTCCTGCGTCACCTGCCGAATAACCTGTTTCGCGATCCCCAGGCCGCCGCCCTTCGATATGGCCTTCGCTACGGCCTCCGTCCCAAAGCTGCTGATCGTATCCGAGGCACTGTCGTTGCTCTTCTCTTCATCCCAGCTATCCTCGCCAGTCCTCATCGGCTTCAGCATCTCCTGCATCAGCATCGCTTCGAACTGCTGTGCAGCGTCTACTAATTTGGCATTCTGCTGTTTGCCCGCTCCATACACAGTCTGGCTCTGCAAATCTCCATCGATCCTCATAGCACTTCAATCTCCGCTTCCAGAGCCCCGGCCGACTTCATCGCCTGCAGGATCGAAATAACATCGCGAGCAGAAGCTCCAATCGTCTGCAGGCTCCGCACCAGGTCGTCCACCGTCGCTCCCTGCTTCAACTCAATTCTGTTGACCGGCTTATCCAACGCATTGATGCGTGTCTGCTGCGTTACCTGAGTCGTCCCGGACGAGAAGGCATTCGGTTGTGATACCAGAAAATCGCTCACAACATTTACTGCCAGCCCGCCATGCAGAATCGACACCGGCTGCAGAACAACCGTCCCGCCAATAACAACCGTTCCTGTGCGTTCATTTACGATCACCTTCGCGCGGGGGTAAACCGGAACCTCGATCGACTCCACCCGCGCCAGCAGCGAAGGAATCTCCTCCCCATTGGCTACCAACAGATCGATTCGCCTGCTATCCAGCACATGCGCCGCACTTCGACCTAATTCCCCATTGATCGCCTGCGCCATTGCCTCCGCGCTGCGAAAGTCGGCATCGTTCAGCAACAACGAAAACTGGTGCCGCCCTTCCAGATCCAACGGAACACCTCGTTCCACAATGGCCCCAAAAGGAATCCGTGCAGTATTGGGATGATTCAACTGCTTTACATTTCCATTCACATTCACGGAGTATCCGCCGACAACCAGCGGCCCCTGCGCCTGGGCATAGATCTTTCCATCGGCTCCATAGAGCGGCGTCATCAACAACAACCCGCCCTCAAGACTTCTTGCATCCCCGGCCGAAGACGTCGTTACATCCAGCTTCGTGCCTGGACGGGCAAACGGGGGCAACGTCGCGGACACAAACACCGCCGCAAGATTCTGAACCCGAATCGATGCCGCAGGCACGCTCACTCCCATACGCAGCAGAGTCGCCGCCAGCGTCTGCGTCGGAAAGCTGGTCTGCTGACTATCGCCCGTGCCCTGCAATCCCACCACGATGCCATACCCTACAAGCTGGTTGTCGCGAATCCCCTCTATCGAAGCGATATCCTTAATCCGCGCCTGCCGTACCGGCGCTGCGGCAACATCAGACGCAGAAGCCACAGCACTGCACACGAGAACCCCAGCCATCACACAGCCGAAATAGACAAATCCATTACTCTGCATCATTGCCCCCACTAAAAAATCAAGATCTGTTGCAATAACCTGACCAATATATTCGGACGCCGGGTGTAATCGGAGACAATTCCCTTCCCTCGCACCTCCAGCTCCAGGCTGGAGATCGCGGTCGAAAGCACCTGGTTCTGCTGCGAAATATCCTCCGGCCGAACCAGCCCGCGCAGCACAATCGTCTGCGTCTGCTGGCTGAACTCGACCTCTCTCGCCGCCTCGATCACAAGCGTTCCATTCGAAAGAACGTCAACCACCTGCCCGCCGAATATGGTGCTAAGGCTTGAATTCGTCGCACTGGTCCCCTGTGCATTCAACCCCGCCGATGAGCTCTGATTGATCAGATTCTGCAATGCATTTCCCGCATGCAACGCTCCCATAAGACTCGATATCTGCGAATTCGCATTTGACGCCCGCGAGTTCTTCACCGATCCATCCGTAGACGCTGCGAGATTCTCCGACACTACCACCGAAATCAAATCGTGCGGCCGCATCGCTCTCGGATCAGTCGTCATCCTCGCCAGCCGGCCATTATCCTGCCAGATCGATCCCGGCGTAGCCTGCACATTCGAGTTGTCCGCACGAACCCTCGCCAGATATGCCGTCAAAGAAGCCGACGCTATACCAACCTTCGGTGCCGCCGCCGCTTTACGATCTCCACTCGGCTGTTGCGCCCTGAGCGAAGACACAGCGAGCAGCAGCAGAAGTACCGCAACAACGCTAAGAACAAAACGTAATTCCCCGCCGCCGATAGGACGCGATTGATCCACCCCGGACGAACTGACCTTCTTCAACCTTCTCATCGCTGCATCTCCACATCGGCAACTCCGCGAATAATGCCGATGAACTGCCGTTCCACCGCATCGCTTCCTACCAGCCGCACTCGTATCGCCTTGCCCAGGCCGCCGTTTTCCTCCGACATCCCTGTCATCTCAATCCGGAGATTGTCTTCCTGCCTCCACAAGCGAACAACATCGCCAGCCCGCACCACAGGAGCACTCTCGTCTTTCCTTCGAGCAGTCTCTCTCCCTGCAATCGCTCCCGCTGTCTGAACCGCAAATGCTGGCTGCTCCGGATGATCGCAACTCGCAACCATAGCCCATCGCTGTCCAAGCACTGGATCCCACCGAACCTCACTCACTCGATAACTCCCTCCCCTTGACATCAAAGGAGACAACGTGCCCGAATGCAAAGAGTCTGCAGCTATCTCGGTCAAACTGACGCAAGACGTCGCCGAATAAGTCGCAGCCACTGCCGACCCACCAAACCCCGCCATCACGCCCTGCATCCAAAGCAGACGAAGAAGCGAATTTCCCCTCATAGCCGCTCCTAGCGAATCATGTTGTTAATCTGCGAGTACATGTCATCGGCCACGTGAACAACCTTGGAGTTGCTCTCATACGCTCGCTGAGCCAGAATCATCTGCACGAACTCCGAGACCACATCGACGTTCGAGTTCTCCAGATATCCCTCCTGCAGCGTGCCCATTCCTGTGCTTCCGCCAGGAACATCCGTAATCGCATTGCCCGACGATTCCGTCTGCGTAAAGAGATTTCCTCCAATCGAATTCAAACCGCCCGGATTGGCGAACGTCGCCAGTTGAATCGTGCCCAACTGCGCCGCCGCAGTCTGCCCCGGTATCGTCGCCGACACAACGCCGTACTGTGAAATCGTGATCGACGTCGCATTCGATGGAATCGTAATCGCCGGCAGCACCGTATCCCCATCGGCCGTCACCATCGTTCCCTGGTTGTTTCTATGGAAGCTGCCCGCGCGCGTATACGCAATCGTTCCATCGGGTCTCGAAATCTGAAAGAACCCCGCGCCTTGAATCGCAAGATCCAGCGGATTGTCCGTCTCGTTGAAGTCTCCCTGCGTCATGATCATCTCCGACGCCGCCGACCGCGTCCCAAGGCCAATCTGGAGCCCAGCCGACACTGTCTGCTGACTCTGCGCCGACCCCGGCGTAATCATGTTCTGATAAATCATGTCTTCAAACTGCAGTCGCCGCCGCCGAAACCCTGCCGTGCCAGAGTTCGCCAGGTTGTTGGCTACAGTATCCAGGTTCGCCTGCTGCGCGCTCATTCCGCTCGCCGCCGTATAAAGTGCTCGAATCATCTCAATTCCATCCTTTTCGCAAAGTTCCTGATATCAACTCAGCCATCTGATTCAAACCCGCGGAAGATCTTCCGCCGCAGTCTTGTCAAACTCGTTATTGAAGACGCTCAGCGCCTTCTGCATCATCTCCGCCTGTCGCTGCACCAATACCAGCTGCATCGTTCCGTGTATTGCATCTTCGTTGGCTCCTTCAATTGCCCCTTGCTGAACCAAAGCATCTGCCGCTATGGGCTTTGCGCCACCTGCAGAAAATCGGTTCGCCCCATCCGCAATCAAGTTCGACTTATCTGCAAAATCGAATACCCCGACCTGCCCGACGATTACATTTCCATTCACCGTCGAAACAGAGATACTTCCATCCGCAGTCACGTTGATCGTGCCGGTAGGAATCGTGATCGGCTTCTGATTGACGTCGAGCACCGCCTCACCTCGGCTGCTTTGCAATACACCAGTCGCAGACCTCGAAAAAGCTCCATCTCTCGTGTAGCTGATTCCGTTTTGAGTCTGCAGCGCAAAGAATCCCTGCCCCTGCAACGCAAGATCCAACGGATTTCCCGTTGTGGCAAGCTGTCCTTGCCCCATATCCAGCCGGTTTCCTCCCAGCACACCAAAGCCATTCACAGACTCACTTACCTGAGAGTCCGCAGGATTGTCCCGATCCAGTCCACCGGCGAAGATGCCCCTGAAGTAATCGCGCTGAGCACGAAATCCATTAGTTCCCGCGTTCGCCAGGTTGTTCGCCGCTGTGTCCAGCGCCTGCGTCCGCGACATCAAACCCGTATATGCAGCATAGAGACCACTATCCATGCCACGGGCTTATGCAGGTCGATGGCCGAACTCGCGGCCGGTTTGTTAGAAAACGCTAAAGACGGCTGCTGAAAGTCTCGTCTTGTTAGGCACGGCTTCAGATGCAATTGAAAAAATCTATCCCAGGGGCGCGGATGCGGATGCCGTCGAAAAAACTGCCTTGCTTAAGGACACGGCTTCAGCCGTGCCGCAAACACTGCGTTTTTGAACGCGGCTTTAGCCGCTGAGGTACGCCTTCTTATTCTGCGTAGAGTGAGTGTTCTCTTTTCAGCTCCGGCATCCTCAAGCTTCTTCCCCACATGCCGATAGACGGTCTAGATCATGAAGGACCGGAGGGTGGGTTGCGAGCACTGATTATTGACGATTCGGCAGTAATGAGGAAGGTTATCGAGAGAGCACTGCGACAGGCTGGCCTGGAGCTGCTCGAAGTTCTGCAGGCTTCCAACGGCGAGGAGGCTCTTCAAGCCCTTCGCGCAGACAAGGGCGTCGCCTCTCCCATTGCTTTGATCATGAGCGACATCAACATGCCGGTCATGGACGGGCTGCAGTTTCTTGAGACACGGCGAGACGAGAACCTCGCCCCAGGCGTTCCCGTCGTAATGATTACAACCGAAGGAAGCGAACCCTTCGTTCTCCGCGCCATCGCTGCTGGCGCGCAGGGATACATCTGCAAGCCCTTCACCGCAGACCAGGTGAAAGCTCGGGTGCTTCCACTGCTGCACGCAGCGTGATCACCGAGAATACGTCATGAGTCTTGCGAGGGAGAATGGTTGCCACTGAAACCGACAACATACAAGAGGATTTGATGTCGCGCCTCGACTCGGCCGTCTCCGAGGTCTTCGAGATGATGCTCGACCGGAACTGCGCGCCGCTCGATACCGAAGTCGATATCGACGAGCGGATCACGGCGTGCATCCGCTTCTCCGGTGCCATCACCGGCGAGTGCCTCGTCTATGCAAGCCAGACCGTGGCCCAGATCGCTGCAGAGGCGCTCCTAGGTACTGTCTCCGAACCATCCGACCCTATGGTGGATGACGCCGTCGGTGAGCTCTGCAACATGATCGCCGGCGGCTGGAAGAGCAAGCTAGATCCCAGCTACGCCGTCTGCCTCATCTCCGTGCCCGCCATCACACGAAATCCCGTACTCGATCTCGCCTCGCACCCCGGCGTCACCTACAACCGTTGTTATGCCTTTCAGGGAAATGTCTTCGGAGTTTCCCTGGCGTTCTAGCCATTCTCTGTCGTTGCAGCGCGATCATCTTCAATCTTTCTTCTCTCAAATGGGATAGCATATGTTTCATTAAATCAATAACTTGCAGGTTTAATCTCAAAATACAACCCAAAAATCGCATGTCAAGCCCAGAACTCTGCTAACTCCATACATATCAATAAGATCTGTATTGCGTAGGAGTTACGCTCAATCCAATACAATTGAATTAGAGACAAGAAAAGCCCCGAATCTTCGGGGCCTTTCTCATTTCACGTTAAGTCCTTTAGAAAGACGATTTTAGCTGTAACTCATTTAGAATTACGATTTTGCCAAACTAAAATCATATAAATCATTGAATATAAACGGCTTGCGCGGTACCCCCCCCCGGGGGGGTACCGAACGGAGGACATGCAAAGAGCCAGGCACAAGGTACCTGGCTCTTTGCGTGCTGAACTAATACTCGACTATCGAACGACGGATTGGAACAACGGCGATGTAAGCAGATTGGCAAACTGGCTATCGGAGGAGGAATAAGACACCGACAGTGTTCCGGAGTTGGAGTCGATCGTGGTGTCATCCAGGGCAGACTTCTCAAGCGGTGTCCCGGAGGCCTTCTTCATCAGCGACACACCCTTCATCAGGGTTGCAGCCGTCGCCGCGGTAATCGTATCGGACATCACAACGGCCATATCGAACTTCACGCCGTTCTGAAAGTCCATCGTATAGTGCGAGCTCTTCATGCGTTCACGAACTGTGTCATAGTCGGCAAGCTGAGCTGCATCGCCGAGGACGCTCTTCATCATCGTCTGCGTTCCCTTGGCGTCGAGCAGGCTCCAAACCGCCTTCGTGTCCACCGCGATCATCTCGTTGACCATGTCGCCGTTGGAGAGAAAGTTCGACGTCAAACCATCGCGGGCGTCGAGCGTGGCCTTCACCGCTTCCTTGTCACCAAAGACCATGGTGGTCTGGTTCAGAAAGACAACGCTCATGCCGTTGGAGCCCATCGGGTAGATATTGTTGTTCCGAAGCACCTGCGGTTTGGTCTTCGACTTCGTAAAGTTGGCAAGAATCTCGCGAGTGTGGAACTGGCCCTGGGCGATACCGACAATCCTGGCTCCCTGCCCGCCATCTGTACGAAAAGCTGCAAAGGTCAGAACGTCAGCATCCTGATCTACCTTCAGCCCAGACGTCTTCAGTGCTGTCTCCAGGCGCTTGAGCTCAGGTGGCAGAACGCGGTCCTTCAAGCTCATCGCAGCCGACGAGTTCTGCATCGCACGATAGTCGACAACGATGATCTGCTGGACATCATGCGGAATGGCGGCCTTGGCATCGCTCGAAAGCTGTGCTGCCGGACAAAGCGTGGCGGAGAATCCAATAACTGCGATGGGGAGGAACGACTTAGCGAGATTGCGCAATGAATGACTCCTTGGCCGCGGTAATTTACGGCTCAACTCTTCTATTCTTCCGTGAATATGGCCAATAGGCAAGTACAGACGCCTGCCACTTTGGACGTATAGAAGCAGGGAAAGTTGGTGGATCAGCTTGTAATCCAGGAAAGCGGCTGCTCCAGCCTGCGTTCAAGGACCTTGAGCGCAGGATCGAAGTTCGGAATTCGTGTAATCCACGCCGCATCGGGTTCGTACGCGTCCTCAGGAATCAGTCCAATGAGCTCCGCATCCGCGATCGAAGCTCCGTGACGGCTGGCGAGATCGAGTAGCCGATCATAGACCTTCCGCATCGGAGTCGTTCGATGGTCAGTGATGTTCATCGTGACCTGAGCGCGGCCATTGACGAGCACACCCAGGGCTTTCACGCCGTGCAGACCTCCATTGGCGTGACGGATATCCCGCGCAATCGCTCGTGCTGCAGTAATGTCAGGCTGATCGAGATGGACGTTATAGGCGATAAGAAAATTGCGGGCTCCAACGGCACTGGCTCCTGCAGTCTCGTGCAGTTCAGGACCTCCAATATCGGGACGACGGGAAGCATCTCGCTGAGCCGCCGCGCGGAGGCCTTCGAACTGGCCTTTGCGAACATCCTCAAGCTGCACACGGTCCGGCCTCGCAGCCGCTGCCCCGTAGAAGTAAACAGGGATGCCATAGCGTCGCCATATGAGGAGGCCGGCATTCCGGGCCAGCAAGGCGCAGTCAGCGAGCGATGCCCCGCTGATTGGAATGAAGGGAATGACGTCTGCTGCACCAATACGGGGATGAACGCCGCTCTGTTGCGTCAGATTGATCAGTTCGGCCGCCTTGCCAGCGGCGCGGACGACTGACTCCACTACGGCCTCTGGGCCGCCGGCGATCGTAACGACAGACCGGTTATGCGCCGCGTCGAGCGACCAGTCGAGCAGACGCACTCCCTCGACCTGCATGGCCGCGACGATTTTGCTGACCTTGCTGGCGTCAGCTCCTTCGGAGAAATTCGGGACGCACTCGATGATGGCTTCGGGATTCATAGGACAACAAACCAGTTTATAGGGAACACATTATTGCAGTTACTTCCACCAGGAGTAACCGAGAGAAAACTGAAGACTCGCATTGACGCCTGGGTTTCGATCGCCCAGCGAAGCGCTGGAGATATGAATTGCGTTTATGCCTAGATCGATGGAGCGGCGGGGAGTAATGAAGTAGTGTGCACCGATGCCCGCTTGAGGGGTGAAGTTCCAAACGCTCGCGTCAGCGTTAGGCCCATCATTGGTAACGTTATAAGGAGGTCCACCGTAGGCGGGGTATTTGTGGTTTGTCCAGATCACCCCTCCGGCACCCTGGATCCAGGGCGTGATCTTGTGTGATCCAGCGAAGTTCCAACGAAGAACAATCGGTGTAATGGATACGCCGGTGAAGGTTCCGCCTACGGTGTAGGGTGGCGTGCAGTCGTTGGGTGCTGTGCATAGAGCCCGCTGAAACTTCGGCGTGTAGGACTGCCAGAAGGGAAAGACTTCGATGCCGTACTCGAAGTTGCCGTGTAAGAAGCCGGGGCCGATATTGCTGGTGAGGACCTTGCCGGCGCGGGCGCCGGCCATGAGGAACTTGAAGCCGCCACGATTCTCAGTGAGTCCGAAGCCGCCTTGCACGAGGACACCGATGTTGAGCGGTAGATGCGCGGAGTTGGACTGGAAGGGCGTGAGCGAAGCTGCTGTGGGGGCAGCCTGTGCGGAGACCAGCCTGACGGCCAACAGAAGGATGAGGGTGCAAAGCGATGCCTTTGCAGTGTGTTTCATGTTCTCGATCACTCAATGACTCCGGCGCAGAATAAGAGATAGAAAAAAGGCCGCCGATGAACGGCGGCCCCTATTAGATGACTCGCTAAGGAGTCTAGTTTCCAGCTGCCACCGTTGCTTCGTCGAAGTCGAAGTTGGAGTAGACATTCTGGGTGTCGTCCAGGTCTTCGATGGTTTCGAGGAGCCGTATCATGGCGTTTGCTTGTGAGCCTTCGAGCTTGGTATAGGTGGAGGCGATCTTTGTGACTTCGGCGTGCTCAGGGACGATTTTGGCAGTCTTCAGAGCTTCTGTAACGGCTTCGAAGTCCTTCGGGTCGGTGAGAACCTCCCAGTTTTCACCCTCATCGCTGAGGTCCTCTGCGCCTGCGTCGAGGACGAGCTCGGTCAGTTTGTCTTCGCTGGCGGCGGATTTGGCGATGGTGATGACGCCCTTCTTGGTGAACATCCAGGATACGGAGTTCGATTCACCGAGGTTGCCGCCGTTTTTGCTGAAGGCGTGGCGAATCTCGCTGACAGCTCGATTTTTGTTATCGGTGAGGACGTCGACTATGACGGCTACGCCGCCGGGGCCGTACCCCTCGTAGGTGATCTCCTCGTAGGAGACGCCCTCGAGCTCGCCGGTACCGCGCTGGATGGCGCGTTTGATGTTGTCGGCGGGCATGTTCTCAGCCTTGGCTGCGGCGATGGCTCCGCGGAGACGAGGATTGCCGTCGGGATCTCCGCCGCCGCCGGTTTTGGCGGCGATGGTGATTTCCTTGATGAGGCGGGTGAAGATTTTGCCACGTTTGGCGTCAAGCGCGCCCTTCTTATGCTTGATTGTGGCCCATTTTGAATGGCCGGACATGAACTACCTCGATGATGATTTGTGTCGACTACGCATTGCTCCGGTGATGCGACCTTGCGATTTTAGCACGTTGGACGGTTCCTATATTTGGTACCACCCATCCCCGTCAAAATTGCGCAAAGTATTCAATGCAAATGCTTTAGGTTCGTACTTGATGGTTTGATCCATATGCTTTTGGCGCAAAGTATTGATTCCAGAGGAATAGTCTTTCCTGTATGTCCCGGTCGCTGTTTGAGCTGGCTGCCGTAATGCATTGCAACTGAAGAGCTTACATGCACATTGCAGGGATTAAAATGGCAATAGCAAGAGCGAAATACAGGGATCTCCCCACTGCGGCCGCAAAAGCGCCGCCTCCGGTCGAGATGACGTTCGTCGCTGGGGTAGAACATACGACAGTAACAGCAACGGCAAAGACAAAAGCCGATCCCTGCGGGATGACAAACAAAAGGACAGACAACGGCAGCCTTCCATCAGCAGCCTTCAATGATTCATCGAACGCTGGCCTAGTCCAGCAGTTCGGGGGCCAGGAGGTCGCGCATGGTTTCGCGACGGCGGATGAGTTTGGTCCTGGAGCCGTCGACCAGGACTTCGGCGGGGCGCGGACGGGAGTTGTAGTTGGAGGCCTGGGTCATGCCATAGGCTCCGGCGTCGAGGAGGGCAACCAGGTCGCCTGGTTTGACGGTAGGAAGGACGCGGTCGCGGGCGAAGAAGTCGCCGGACTCGCAGACAGGACCGACGATGTCGGCAGTAATCGTCGACTTACCTGCCGGTTGCCGGACCGGGATGATCTCGTGGTGGGCGTGGTAGAGGGCGGGACGGATGAGATCGTTCATGCCGGCGTCGGTGATGACGAAGGTTTTGGAACCGTTCTTCTTGACGACGAGGACGCGGGTGAGAAGTGCGCCAGCCTGGGCGACGATGAAACGGCCGGGTTCGAGAAGGAGGTATGCTTTCTCGTCGGCTAACCCTTTGGTGAGAGCGGCGGCGTATTTTTCGACTTGTTGAGCGGGGTGAAAGTTCGAGGTGCCGTAGTCGATGCCGAGGCCGCCACCGGCGTCGACGTAACGGATGTTGTGCCCGTCCTTGCGGAGGTCGGCGATGAGGCTAGTGACTCGAGCGAGGGCAGCGGCGAAGGGATCGACCTTGCGGATCTGCGAGCCGATGTGGACGGAGACACCCGCGGGGTCGAGCCATTTGGATTTGGCAGCCTTGCGATAGATGGAGCGGGCGATCTTGATGTCGATGCCGAACTTGTGTTCGCTGAGGCCGGTGGAGATGTAGGGGTGGGTTTCGGCGAAGACGTCGGGGTTGACGCGGAGGGCGAAGCGGGCGCGCTTGCCGAGGGCTTCGGCACGGGCGGCGAGGAGATAAAGCTCGGTCTCGGATTCGACGTTGAAGAGGAGAATGTTGGCCTCAAGCGCGGCATCGATCTCCCACGTCTGCTTACCTACGCCGGAGAAGACGATCTTCTTGAGGGCAGGCTCGTGGGCTTTGCGAACGCGCTCGAGCTCGCCGCCGGAGACGATGTCGAAGCCTGCGCCTTGTTTGGCGAGGAGACGAAGGATCGCCAGTGAAGAATTGGCTTTGACGGCGTAGCAGATGGTGTGCGGGCGGCTGGCAAAGGCAGCTTCGAAGAGCTGGAAGCGGTGCGAGATTTGCTGCGCAGAGTAGACGTAGAGCGGCGTACCGTGTTCGGTGGCGAGGGTGGAGAGGTCGACCTGGTCGCAGTGGAGAGAGCGGTTGCGATAGACGAACGGACGGGGGCTTTCGTGGCTTCCTGCGGTCTTTTTAGTCAAAACTTTAGACGCTCTTTGTCGGTAATGCGTAGGGCTCTTCCGGGATGACGACCCAGGCGACGATGTAGGCCAGGGCGCCGACTCCGGTGAGGACGATGAAGAGTGCAGTGAGGATGCGAACGAGGTTCAGGTCCCAACCGTAGTGGAGCGCGAAGGCAGCGCAGACTCCGGCGATCATGCGATTGGCGCGGGGACGCATGAGTTTGCCGGTAGATGGGAAGGGGGTCGCAAATGGGGGGGCTGCGGAATTGACGGTGGCTCCGCAGGAGGGACAGAAACGGGAGGAGGTTTCCAACTGATTGCCGCAACGGGAACAGAACATGGGAGTTCTCCAGAAAACGATTCTATTTTTACATATTTGTGATGCAAAGACCGCAGATGAATACGGAAGGCAAAGGGATGAAGTTCGCTTTGGATAGAGCACTTTTTGCAGGCGGCAGCCTCCGTGGCAGGGATGGCGATTTTTGTGTAAAAAGAGAATCGCAATATATGTATATGCATCTTAATATGCAATTGGAGGGATCGTGATCGATTTGAGCTGTATGTGCGCGAGTTTTCGGCGTGCGTCGCGGGCGCTGACACAAATGTATGAGCAGGAGCTGAGGCCGGAGGGATTGCGGGCGACGCAGTTCACGATTCTGCAGGCGCTGACGCTGGCCGGAGAGATAACTCAAGGACAACTGGGAGGAGCTCTCGTCATGGACAGCACGACCCTGACGAGGACGCTCACGATTATGCGGCGCGGCGGATGGGTGAGGATGCGCCGGGGAGAGGATCGGAGGGAGTGGAGGCTGGGCCTGACGAAAGAGGGCGAGGCGATGTACAAGCGGGCGCTGCCGGCGTGGGAGCGGATACAGAAGAAGTTGCGGAAGCAGATAGGGAGTACGGAGTGGGAGCAGTTGTTGAAGATGACCAACGGACTGGCACACACAGTTGTAGAAAGAGGAGAGCGATGACAACGAAAGCGAATTACGGAAGAGTGCTTGGTGGGCTAATCGCATTGTGGTTTGTGGCTGCGCTGACGGCATCGGCGTTGCATGTGTTTTCAAGACATCCGGAGCGTCCGCCGCTGGCGATGTTGGCGGCAGTCGTGACGCCGATAGGGATTTTTACGGCGTGGTATCTGAGATCGAGATCGTTCCAGGAGTACGTGCTCTCGCTGAATCCGCGGACGCTGACGATTGTGCATTCCTGGAGATTGGCTGGGTTCGTTTTTTTGGTGCTGAGCACGTACAGAATTCTGCCGGAGATATTTGCGCTGCCCGCGGGATGGGGAGATATTGCAATCGGAGCGACGGCAGTGCCGGTAGCGATGTGGCTGGCAAGGCCGGGTCACAAGGCGAGCTTCATCGTATGGCAGGTTCTAGGGGTGACGGATTTGGTGGCGGCGATTTCTCTGGGAGCGACGGCGAGGTTTATCGACCCGCAGGGAGTGGCGGGGATTTCGACTGCGCCGATGACGCTGCTGCCGCTAAGCCTGATTCCTAATTTTGCTGTGCCGCTGCTGCTAATCCTGCATGGAATCTGCATTGCGCAGGCGAGACGATGGAAGAGTGAGGAGCGCGAGGTACGTGCGGATATGGAGAGATTGCCGGCGATTTAGTACGGCGATTGATGGGTCTAGTGGCCGAGTTGATGGTTGAAGAACTCGGCCATGTAGGTGTAGGCCTCTTTGGTTTCGGGAAGGCTGATGTCGTTCCAGAAGGCGTGGGGCAGGCCTTCGAAGACGATGAGCTGGGCGTTGTTGCCGTTGCGGAGAAAGGCTCGGTGGAGGATGGTTGTTCCGCTGAGGAGGAGGTCGCGGCCGCTGGTGATGAAGAGGGTGGGCGGCATGTTGTGGAGATCGGCGTAGAGGGGTGAGAGGACGGGGTCTTTGGGGTTGGTGGTGGCGAAGTATTCGGTGTCGGGAGGTACCTGGGTGATGACGGGAAGGCTGCCAGTAAGGCCGCGGAGGCTGTACATGGCCTGGGAGTCGGTGCCCTGGCTGAAGTCGCCGAGGCCGGAGAAGATGCCGAGGGCGGCGGGGAGAGGAAGGTTAAGCTGTTTGAGGCGGACGGCGACTTCGGCTGTGAGGATGGCTCCGGCGGAGGTGCCGTAGAGGGCGATGTGGGAGGGCTTGTAGGTCTTGAGGAGGTCGCGGTAGACGGCGATGGTGTCGTCGACGGCTGCGGGAAAGGGATGCTCGGGGGCGAGGCGGTAGAGGATGCTGACGACGCGGGTGTGGGTGAGGTTGGCGATGGGGATGGACTCGGTCAAGGAGCCGGAGTCGGAGTTGAAGCCGCCGCCGTGGACGTTGATGAGGACGCGGTCGGGATGCCGATTATCGAGAGGGGTGACGTTGCGAACGGGGACGCCGGCGATGGTGATGGATTCGATGTGGACGGGATAGGCGGCGAGGGAGGCCTGTCCGGCGCGGGTCTGCCAGGCGTCGGTGCCTTTGCGTCGATCGGCGAGCGAGGGGGTGTCGGGTGGGGCGGGGCGGCGAAGGGCTTCCCTGGCTTCGGGGCTGAGGGCGGGAGGGATGGGGATGACGCGGGTGATGCGGGCGGTTCCGTCGGGGTCGAGGGTGCTGGTGTTGGATTGGGGCGGAGTTTGCTGGGCCGCGAGGGTTGCGGTGCAGAGGAGAAGCAGGCTGAGATGGAGATGGAAAGGGCGCATAGCTTGGTGTCGAACAGGCTAGCAGAGATTGAGGCTGGTAAGTGCTATTTGCCGGTGTAGGGGGTCTTGAGGTAGCGGCGGGCGGCGTCGGCCTGGGATTGATCGCCGCCTCCGGCGCTGGCTTGCCTGTACTGCTCAATAGCTTTGTCGCGCTGGTGGAGGAGGTCGAACATCTCACCAGCGTTGAGTTGGGCGCGGCGGCGGAGCCAATCAGTACATTTGGGCTGGGCGGCGGCTTCGAGGTAGTTCTGTGCGGCTTCGGCGATCTGATTCTGGCCGCGCTGGGTGTCGGCGAGGCCGAAGTAGGTCATCTGGAGGCGAGGGTCAATGAAGAAGTTGGGCTTGCGGGCGTCGTCGAGGACGCGCTTGTAGGCGAGGATGGCGCCGGGGCCATCACCCTTGTCCTTGGTGAGATTGGCTTCTTCGAGGCGAAAGAGATAGTCGCGGGGATACTGCTGGGCGAGGCCGTGCTGAACGGCGAGTGCTTCGGGGTAGCGGGCGTCGTGACGGAGGAAGAGGGAGAGGGCGGTACGGGATTCGACGTTGGTGACTATGCCGTGGGCGGCGGACTCGCGGAGGAGGTCGAGGCCTTTCTCCTTGTTGCCGGTGACGCCGGTTATGCCGATCATGATGCGGAGGATGCGAGGGAGGCTGGCAACGGCGAACTGCTGGATGCCGATGGCCATCTTGGCGTCGGCGTAGTCGGGATCGACGCGGAGGGTTTGTTCGCTGTCGCTGCGTGAGGCATAGCCCTGCTTGGCGGCGGAGACGTAGCTGTGGTCGACGAGAGTGATGAAGGCGGCGTGCATGCCGCGGGCGTATCCGCGGGCGAAGTAGGCATTCTTGTTGTTGGGGTTGGACTTGATGAGCTGATCGCACATGGAGATGGAGGAGTTGGTGAGCTGCTCGATGCGGTCGCGGGTGGCCTGGGGGACGGGGACGCTGCGTTTGGAGGTGAGGAAGGAGTCGTGGGCGTAGTAGGTGGTGTCGAGGAGGTCCTGGTGGTAGAGCTCGCGAAAGATGAGCACCATGAGGACGTAGTCGGTGGCCATGGGGTTTTGCGGGTTGGCTTGCTGGATGGCCTCGAAGCGGGAGAGGGAGCCTTCATAGTCGAGGTTGTAGAAGTGCTCGTGGGCCTCGCGGACCTGCGGAGTTAGGTTAATGGGGTCGGTGTGAGCGGTGGGGTCGTAGGACTGCGCGTGGGCGGATGCTGCCAGGGTGAAGGCGAGAAGAACGCTGAGTACTTTAGTGCGGCGCGGAGTGAAGATCATTTTCTCCAAAACAACGATTTGGGCTTAGCATAGCCCTGCGAGGTTAGACGGACGTCACTGTAAACTATAACCTTGGGACGCGAAATTCCCTGTAGTATTGCTGCACTTCTCCTGGTTTGAACGGTACTTTATGACACGGTTTGAGTTGCTTCAGTTGCTTGTCGGTCAGGCACGGGCTAACGGATTCGAGTTTCGCAAGTGGTATGTTGGCAAGCTCGGATTGCCGTGGAAGAATGCGCAGCAGGCGCTTGAGACGCTGGCTGCCGAACGACGCTACTATTCCCTGCTCTTTGCGCATGAGTTTGCGTCGAACTTCTGGAAGCCTGGTGGAGTGATCACGTTTCAAGTACCGACACAGACATTCAAACGAAAGATGGCCGATGGATCGATCGGCACAGTGACCCGCAAGGGATATACGCGCCGGAGCGCGCGGGAGGCGGCATGGCGGTATCACCTGCGAGAGCTTGCGGTGGCCGAGGAGCCTTTGCGGTATATGCGGCGATATTTGCGAGTGGAAGAAGACCTGGAGGAACCAGAGCCGGTCGCCGTCTTGGATGATATCGAAACAGACGAGGATTAGGTTCCGGCATTAAAGGCGATGGGCGACTCGAATGGCGCGAATCTGCTTGAGGTGATGGCGACCATGGATCAGGTGAAACCTGCGCCATTGATGGATGCTGAGCGGCCCCAGGATCATGTGGGAGATGCAGCGTCCGGTGCCGAAGAGAGCTTCCGCTTCGCTGAAGATCCGATCGATACGAGTCAGATGTTCGGCTGAGTACTGGACGAGATCCCTGCCGCAAACTGGAGAGACAATCTGTGGAGGAGCGACACGCGCCGGGGCTCCGCGACCACTGGGGAAGATGCCAAGGGTGGTGAGGAAATACTGGCCGATGCGCTGTCGCAGGGTAGGTTTGGCCCGAGTGGGTGTGCCTTTGGAGAGACGAGCCTCGAAGGCTGTTTCGGTAAAGGCATAGGTGAGGCAAAGGTGCTGGACAATCTGCTGGATGCTCCACTTCTCTGAAAATTCGGAAGGAGTTAGTTGGGTCTGGGTGGAGTCGAGGTCTTTGAGGGAGCCGGCGATTTCGTTATAGAGCTGCTGAAGAATGGGGTCCATGGCTGCAGGATTACGTTACACCGCTTTTAACGCAGTGCGTTCCTTTTCGCCGGGACTATTGGAGCTGAGACAACGCCTTGCGGGCCTCTTTGATGTTGAGGCCGTCGGGGTCGAGCTTCAGGTACGTGTTGAACTCGGCGATGGCCTCGTCACGCTTTTTCATCTTCTGCGCGACTTGCGCAAGAGCAAAGTGAGTTTCAGGATCGTCCGGTTGGGTCTTTACAGCGTCTTTGGTTCGAAGATAGGCGGCGTTGAAATTGCCCCTGTCTACGTAGAACTTAGCAACGGTAAGGTCTTCGGCGACTCGATCTTCCGTGGACTGGATCTTCTCGACTTTGGGGAGCTTCCTGCGGGTAGTTCTGGTGCTGGCGGGTTGATCGGCCCATGGCGCAGCCGGGGGTGGAGCGTCGGGGTCGGAGCTGCTTGGATCGTTGCTGGAACTGCTCGAACTGCTGCTGGAGCTGGAGGAATCGGAACCGGGAAGCGCGGGTGGAGCGTCGGAGGGAAACGGGTGTTCTTCCGCCGCCGATTTTCGTGACGAGGCAGGAGATGGAGCGTCGGGAGAGTCACTTGAAGGAACGGCAGACTTGCTGGGCTCGCCAGGAAAAGGAAACTGCTCGGTGGTCGAGGGCTTTTTTGTGTCTGCCGGGGGCGTGCACGGCTTGTCCGGAGTGGATTTGGAGGAGTTCTGGTTTGCGGTGGGACAAGGCTGGTCCACCGGTTTCTGGGGAGTCTGAGCCGCAGCGATGGTGGTAAGAGCAAAGCTGATCAGCATCGCACGAATTGGAAGGCTGTTTCCCATCGTCTTCTAGATTACTCGTCCAATACTTTTGACGCTTCCGGGCAGTGGTTTGTTATAGTCAGCTCGGGTGGTGGGTACGGGCGACAGGTCGGACGCTGCGTTGCCATCTGGCTCAACTCAAAACTCTCTGCTTGATGGGATCTCTCTAAATATATGGTTGATGGGCTGATTATCCGTTCTTCGTCGATACATGCGGCGGGTTGCTACACCACGCAGGCGATAAAAAAAGGCGAGAAGGTTTGTGAATATGATGGGCCTCGTTTTACGAAGGATGAGGCCGATGAGCGCTATAAAGATCGCTTCGTCACTTATCTGTTCAGCTGTGGGGACGATGGGATGGTGATCGATGGGTTCGGAGCTGCGATGTTTATTAATCACTCGTGTGATCCGAATTGCGAGACTGAGGATGATGATGGCCGAATATTTGTGATGGCTATTCGGGATATCGCTGCGGGCGAAGAGTTGACTTACGAGTACAACCTGCATGACAGCGATGATGCTGAGGGCGATTGCTACTGCGGAGCGCCGAAGTGCCGCGGGACGATGTTCAGCGAGGAAGAAGTGAAGCGGCGAAAGAAGATGGAGAAGACCAGGGCTAAGGCTGCAAGGCAGTAATCGGCTGCGGGAAACGTGGAGCTCCGGCGAACGATACAATAGGCGTTGCGGCAAGCTTTACCGCACCCTTTTATGGCATATCAGGTTCTTGCAAGGAAATACCGGCCACAGCGTTTCGCGGATGTTGCGGGACAGGATCACGTCACCGTAACGCTGATGAATGCGCTGACGCAGCAGCGGATTGCGCACGGCTACATCTTCAGCGGACATCGCGGCATCGGCAAGACGACGATTGCGCGCATTCTGGCGATGGCGCTGAACTGCAGAAATGCGATTGGCAGTGCGCAGCGGCCTACGGCGGAGCCTTGCGAAGTGTGCGAGAGCTGCACGGAGATTCGAGCGGGCAATGCTGTCGATGTGATCGAGATTGATGCGGCGACCAATCGCGGTATCGATGAGATCCGCGAGCTGCGCGATGCGGCTCGATACAGACCGGCGCGGGACAAGTACAAGATTTACATTCTGGATGAGGCGCACCAGATTACGGATGCGGCGTTCAATGCGTTACTGAAGACGCTGGAGGAGCCGCCGGATCACATTGTGTTTATGATGGCGACGACGCAGCCGGAGGATATTCCGCAGACGGTACGGTCGCGGTGTCAGCACTTCAGCTTTCATGCAGTGAAACTGGTGGATATTCTTGGCGAGCTGCGCGGAATCGCTGAACGTGAAGGTGTGGATGCGGACGAAGCTGCGCTGGCGCTGCTTGCCGAGGCTGGCGATGGGTCGATGCGCGATGCGCTTTCGATTATGGATCAGGCGATTGCGAGCGCTCCGGTAGAGGATGGGCGGCCGGTGCTGGATGCTTCGCAGATTCGGGAGCTGATGGGATCGGTACCGAATGCTGTGTTCGAGAAGATTCTTGAGGCGGTGGACGGAAATCGCAGCGCAGAGGTGATTACGGTTGCGAATCAGCTGCTGGATGCGGGCAATTCACCGGCTCAGTTGGCTCGGCAGTGTGTGCGGTATCTGCGAAACTGCGTGATTGCGAAGATTGCCAATATTGGCGTTGATGGCGCGGGAGCTGATGGGGCGGCGGGAGAGTTGCTGCAGATTTCAGCTGATGAGCAGAGGCGCGCGGCACGGAGCGCTTCCCTGTTCAGTGAAGAAGAGTTGACACGCTTTCTGCAGGTAATGCTGCGGACGTTCGATGAGTTGGGATATCGGCAGGAACAGCGGTTTCACTTTGAGCTGGGGCTGTTGAAGCTCGTGCATCTGAGGCGGTTGCTGCCTGTTGAAGAGGTGTTGAGTCAGTTCCCGACAGGTGGGAGTGGTGCGGGACAGGGACGTTCGAAGGTCGCCGCCATTGCGCCTCAAACTGCTACGAAGAGTGTTACGACAGCGCCCGTTGCTTCAGTGGTTTCTGTGAGTGCGAAGCCGGCGTTTTCTCCGTTTGAAGCGGATAAGAGCCGGAGGCGGTTTGATGAGCCTCAGACATCTCCTGCGACTGTTACTGCAGCGGCCCCTATAAGAGTGGAAGCACCTGCGCCGGTTGTGCCGGTCCATGTCCCGGAGACGGTTTCGGTTGCTGTTGCGGAGCCTTCGGTGGTTGCTGTCGCAGCGGAGATACTGGGCATGGGAGCGGCTCCGATTGAAGTGCTGGAACCTGAAACACCTGCTCCGGTAGAGGCGCCTGCTGTCCAGAGTGCGAACGGGGATTCTGCGGAAGGTTTGCAGCAGGCGGCTGTGGAAGCGTTGACGAATGCGAAGGGGCAGGACTCGGCGGCGGATGCGCTGGATGATGCGGAGTGGAGGATTGAGGACGGCGAAGTTCGCGTACAGACGGGAGTGTCGAAGAAGATGCTGCCAATGGTAGTGAATCCGGAGGCGGAGAAGGTTGTGAAGGCGGCTTTACGCGATGCGGGTGCGGGTGCGCTGAAGCTCGTGTTGTTGCCCGGCGCTGCTGGTGCTGCTGCGGCGAAGAAGCCACGGGCGGCGAAGTCAGGGAGCGTTCAGGCGAAGGCACTGGAGCATCCCATAGTGCAACAGGCGCAGAAACTGTTCCAGGCAGAGATTCGGACCGTGATCGATCTGCGAGATAACGAATAGGGGGAGCTGATGGATTTTTCCGATCTTGGCAAGATGAAAGAGATGATGGGTCAGGCGAAACAGATGCAGGAGCAAATGGAGCGAAAGCTCTCTGAGACGGTGGTGGAGGCTTCCAGTGGGGGTGGGGTGGTGACGGTGCGGATGAATGGGAAGAAGGAGGTGCTGCGCCTGAAGATCGAGCCCTCGGCCGTTGGGAGTGCGGGAAGTGACCTGGAGTTGCTGGAGGACCTGATTACGGCGGCGGTGAATGAGGCCGGGCGGCGGGCGGATGAGGCAATGAAGGCTAGTGTGGCAGGGATGATGGGCGGGCTTGGATTGCCGGGGCTGGGTGGATGACGAACCGGTTTGCGGAGCCGATGGCGCGGTTGATTGAGGAACTGCGGAAGCTTCCGGGAGTTGGGACGAAGAGTGCGCAAAGGCTGGCGTTTCATGTGCTGCGGTCGTCGGAAGAGGACGCGGAGAGGCTGGCTGTTGCGATCCGGGAGTTGAAGGCGCATCTGCGGCTGTGCTCGGTGTGCAACAACATTACGGATGTCGATCCTTGCGGGTATTGCACGAGTCCCTTGCGGAATCAGCGGTTGGTTTGCGTGGTGGAAGAGCCCACGAACATTGCGACGATTGAAAAAACGCGGAGCTATGGGGGGGTGTACCACGTGTTGCATGGGACGCTATCGCCGATTGGAGGGGTGGGGCCGGAGCAGTTGCGGATCGGCAATCTGATGGCTCGGCTTGGTGAAGTGGATGAGGTTATCCTGGCGACTTCGCCTACGACTGAAGGTGAGGCTACGGCGGGATATCTTGCGCAGGAGCTGCGCAAGGCGAATGGTGCGGTGAAGGTTACACGGATCGCTACCGGGGTTCCGGCGGGCAGCGATATCGAGTATGCCGATGAGGTGACGATGACTCGGGCCATGGAGGGACGGCGGGAGTTTTAGACGTCTGCTGCCGGATTGTTCCCTCGGCTTTCCTCCTGTTTCACGCTTCCTTGTTATTCTGACCTTTGTATGCCAAGTAAACCTATTGTTCTGACTATCCTTGATGGGTGGGGTTATCGCTCCGAGACCCACGGTAATGCTATTGCACTTGCACGCAAGCCCGTTTACGACAAGCTTCTGATTGAGTATCCGAATACCCTGATTCGCGCGAGCGATCATTATGTCGGCCTGCCGGACGGGCAGATGGGCAACTCCGAGGTTGGCCATCTTAACCTTGGCGCGGGGCGCATCGTCCGCATGGATATTGTGCGGATCGATGAGGCCATTGCGAATGGCAGTTTTTTCAAAGATCCGGTGCTTACACGCGCCTTTGAGCTTGCAGGGCAGGAGGACCGTGCGCTGCACTTTATTGGTTTGCTTTCCGATGGAGGGGTGCACTCCCATCAGCGGCACCTTTATGCGCTGCTGAAGATGGCGGCGCAGCATAAGCTGACGCGGGTCTTTGTCCATGCCTTTACGGATGGACGGGACACGATGCCGACCAGCGGGCTCGATCATATCGAGGAGTTGCTGCAGCGGTTCCGTCAGTATGGAGTGGGCAGGATTGCGTCTGTCTCGGGGCGGTACTACGCGATGGATCGCGACCTACGCTGGGAGAAGGAGAAGCAGGCCTTCGATGCGATGGTTACAGGGCACCCTGAGGGCGGGACTTATTCCTCCCCGATCGATCGTATTCGCGAGTTGTACAGCAACGGCATTACAGATGAGTTCATTCCTCCTTTCACGTGTGCGGATCACGATGGCGGTCCGATTGGAGCGATCCGGGACCGCGATGTGGTTGTGAACTTCAACTATCGCGCTGACCGTGTGCGCCAGATTACGCGTGTGCTTGCGCGGAACGTCGATGTTCCGGGTGGCCTTACGGCGAACGATGCCAACGATCTGCCGAAGGCGTTTGAACTCGACGCGGAGATTCCCCGCTCTCTGGTTCCGCGTGATATTCACTACGTTTGCATGACGCAGTATGACAGGAACTTCAACCTGCCGTTGGTGGTTCCTCCTGAGTCGATGGACCATCTGCTGGCGAACGTGCTGGCCGACGCTAATCTTCGCAACCTTCGCGTGGCGGAGACAGAGAAGTATGCGCATGTGACCTACTTCTTCAACGGCGGAATTGAGAAGCCGTTTCCGGGTGAGGACCGCGCGCTGGTTCCTTCACAGAAGGTCGCGACGTACGATCTGGCGCCTGAGATGTCGGCTGCGGGAATTGCCGATGCCGTGGTGAAGGCGGTGAACGATACGGCGTTCGATGTGATTATCGTGAACTTTGCGAATGCAGATATGGTGGGGCACTCGGGCAAGCTGGAGCCGACGATTCGCGCGGTCGAGACGGTGGATACGGAGCTCGGGCGCATCTACCGGGCGGTGAAGCAGCGTGGCGGATCGTTGCTGGTGACGGCGGACCATGGCAATGCCGAGATGCTGATCGATCCTGTAACGGGTGGGCCGCACACGGCGCACACGACCAATCCGGTGCCGTTCATTCTTGTTTCGGATGCAAGGGATACGAGTCACCATCGCATTCTCAGACCGGGCGGAAGCCTGCGTGATATTTCTCCGACGATGCTGTCGCTGCTTGGGCTGGGTCAGCCCTCCGAGATGACGGGGCGCAATCTGGAGTCGCTGGACGACTGAGCGTTTTCTTACAGGCTTTGCCAATGTGGCGTTGATGGCGGATCGAAGGTGATCCGCCTCAACTTTTGCGGAGGCGTGGAGTACGGGAAGGACTGTGGGCTCCTGGGATGCTTCGGTTTGTGATGTCGCGGTGGTGTCTTCTTTGGAGAATTCTTCGTCGGTCATTCTGAGAAGTTGAGCGACGATGCCGGGGCGGTATTTTTCGACTTCGATTTTGGGTGCGAGGGGACCGTGAATGGGATCGAGGGTGATCTCTTCGACGGACTCGACTTCAGTAGATCTGCGGCTGGGCAGGACTTTGGGGAGGTTGAGGCTGGCGATCTGAAGGCCGTAGAGGAGGAGGCCGGCGCGGCGGGGATCGATGTCGTTGGAGGCGATGCGGCGGAGAACTTCGCCGATGGAGTGCTGGATGGCGCTGCGGTCTTCGGGCAGTGGAAGGTTGAAGTCTGCACGACGGCTGCGGCGCTGGCGTGGGTTTTCGACGGGGCGACGCGTGGTGTGGTGGTAATAGCAAAATTCTTCGTGACGGAGGCAGACGCTGCCGCAGCGGCGTCCGTCGGTGAAGATGTGGCGGCATTGGAAGCGTTTTTTGGACTCGATGTTAGTGTCGTTCATGATGGTACCCCTCTCCCTATCAAAATTGCGCAAAGTATTCAAAAGAAAAGGCCTGCATCCGTACTTGGGTGCAGGCCGTCGGCTTAAATGAAAAAGTCCGGCTGATCGCCGGACTTTCTTTCTTCTGATTTAAGAATAACAGGTGGTGTCAAGGGGTGGGTTGTGGATAAAGGCCGAGGTGCCAGCTATTCACACTCGGCTTCCGGATTTCCCCTGATTCGAGAGAACGCCCAAGCCAAATCCAGGCAACGGCAACAATGCCATTGCCGGAACCAATGCCGTTAGTGCGTTCCCCCACCCGCGGCAGAAACGCCAACCACCATCTGCGTGCCGCCGTCCAGTTGGATATCTTGCTTGGCGCCGAGCAGAATGCTGGAAGCCTGAGCCATTCTGGGATCTTGTTGTCCCGGTGCATTGTTGGCCAGCAGCACGCCGGGTACCGACGTGGTACGGATGGCTATGTTGCCGGTTTTGGCTACGATGGTCCCCGCCGCAGGACCACCGCTGCCAGCGGGAGCTGCCCCGGGGTCGCCGCCGCCCGTCCTGGTGACGGTGCCACTCGCCCTGCTGCCATTAGCCCCATCGGGACTCGGGGTAGAAGAGCCGCCCGCCGGGGCGATCGACTGAATCTGCGAATGGACCGGCACGCTTTGGCCGCCCTTCAATTCGACGTGGTCAAACTGAAGCGCTACTTGGGAATTCTCGCCCGCCCCGCTCGGCTGCGCGCGGAGAACATGGCCCACCAGCTTCGACCCCTTGGGAATCTCGGTTCCGTCGGCAGTCTTTACTGACGCCTTGGTCTGAACCACCACGCTGTCGCCAGTCTTGGCGGTCTTTGAGTCTAGCTTGCTCACAAGTTCGCCATTGACTGGACTCATTTCTATGGCGGGTGCTTCCGAGCTCGCGGCCGGAGTATCCGGTGACGTTGTCTCTGTACCTGGAGGGTTCTGCTGGGTTGCGGGGCTATTCGGTTGGCTGGCTGGGGGTGACTGCTGCGCCAAAAGGGGGAAGCTCGCTAAGGCAAATAGGGTCGTCGCGAGCGCTGTGCCTGTTTTCATGAAAAATCCTCCGTCGGTTCCCACACTTCCGCATCCGCACGTTCGCGGCACGGTCGCGAGTTTCCTTATATCCGCAAGCGCCCTGCCAAACCAAGGCTTTCCACGCAAATTGCCGCAAGGGGTTTACTTAGAATCGATTGGCGTTCGGCAGCGCACATTTGGGGTAATTCCAATTCGACGCTGGACCGAATTCTCTTCCCTAGATCGAGTAATTCTTCCAGGTCGAAATTCCCTCCTTGTTGGGTGCCTCATGCTTTGCTTTTGAGACGAGGGGCGGATGCCTTGCCCCACACTGTTGCCTCCCTGCGCGGACTATTGGTTCTCTTTATGCGCCCACCGGAGCGCCGACAAGTGTTCCAATTGCACCGGAGTTTTCTGCTTTCGATTCGTAACCCCTTATTTGTTCAGTAGTTTCAATAGCTTCCACGCGACGGTATGGTATTCTTGGCGTCCTCCCCGATAGACCAGGCCACCAAAAATCTATTACCAAAGGATTGTGATTATGAGAGCTTCATTCTGCGAAGGGATGCCGATATCCGCAGTTGGATATCGGACACCGGGGAGTGCGTCGTCCAGGCAAGCTGGGTCGCGCCGGAACATAATTTTGTTGGCACTACTGACGTTGGTAGGAACGTTTGCGCTTACGCCGAAGGCTATGGCGGACTCGTATAACTTCTCAGCCATCGGCAATGGCATTAACGTGTCGGGCGTTCTCACGGTTTCGCCGACGGGGACTGCGGGCGCCTATACGATCACTGGAATCAGCGGCTTTTTCTCTGATACAAACGCGTCGGCGAATTTCTCCGGCATCATTACGGGGCTGCACCTCGCCCCGCCACCCGCGACCCCTCCACCCTTCCCTGCTCCTGCCTTTACGACCGCAGGATTCTCGTATGACAACCTGTTCTACCCGGATGGCTCGCCTGCGGTATGCATTGACTATCCATTTTTTGGAGGCGTGTTCGACGTGTATGGCGTGGTGTTTGACGTAGCCGGGGGATACACCGTCGATCTGTGGAGTGATGGCGTGATTCCCGGAGCTGGATTGACGTATGGCGTTGGCGACTCGTTTGGGTCGAAGGTTCTGGATATGCCGGACAATGGTGGTTTGGGCGTACCTGTTTCGGTGAGCACGTCTCCGACTCCAGAGCCGGGTTCGCTGTTGTTGCTGGGCACAGGCTTGCTTGGTTTGGTTGCACCGTTGAAGCGCAAATTTATCGCATAGTTGCTGGACTCTTAAGCTCGTTGAAGAAGCGGACGCGAAATGTGTCCGCTTCTTTGTTTGCAGGACGAAATTGGTGCGGGATGGTTGAACCGCGTTTTTTCTGTCGGGTCGCTTCTGGCATCCAACTATGTCGAACTTGATGGACTATGCGAGGGTGTCGGTAGAAGCGATGGGAACACTAGAGATTGTCAGCGATCCAGTGCAGTCGGCGAAGGATGCGGGACTGCGCTATGTTTCGGATGCGAAGCCGGGCTTGTGCGGAAGCGCGCGGGGAAGGGCTTTCGCTATGTCGATGCCGATGGGAAGGTGGTGAAAGACAAAGAGACGCTGGCGAGGATCAAGTCGCTTGTGATTCCGCCGGCTTGGACGAATGTCTGGATTTGTCCGAGTGCGCAGGGACATTTGCAGGTGACGGGGCGAGATGCGAAGGGGAGGAAGCAGAGCAGGTATCATCCGCGATGGCGTGAGGTAAGGGACGAGACGAAGTATGAACGGATGCTGCTGTTTGGGTCGACCCTGCCGAAGATTCGGGAGCGCGTGGAGGTGGACCTGGGGGTGGCGGGAATGCCGCGGCAGAAGGTGCTGGCGACGATTGTGCGGCTGATGGAGGTGACACTGATTCGTGTGGGCAATGAGGAATATGCACGCACGAACCACTCGTATGGGCTGACGACGTTGAGGAACCGGCATGTGGAGGTGGATGGGTCGACGGTGACGTTTAAATTTCAGGGGAAGAGTGGGGTGAAGCACGCGATCGATATTACGGACAGGAGGCTGGCGAGGATTATTCAGCGGTGCCAGGATATTCCGGGGTATGAGCTGTTTCAGTATGTGGATGGTGATGGGGAGCCGCACAATATTGGATCGGCGGATGTGAATGAATATCTGCGTGAGGTGAGTAGTCAGGAGTTTACGGCGAAGGATTTTCGAACGTGGGCGGGGACGGTACTGGCGTGCATGATGCTGCGGGAGTTCGAGGCGTTTGAATCGGAGACGCAGGCGACGAAGAATGTAGTGGAGGCGATCAAGGCGGTGGCGCAGCGGCTGGGGAATACGCCTTCGGTGTGCCGGAAGTGCTATGTGCATCCGGCGGTGCTGGAGTGCTATATGACGGGGGCTTTGGCGAATGGGCGTAAGCGAAGAACTGAAAAGGTGTGCGATGAGGCCGCAGATGCACTGCGTGAGGAGGAAGCGGCGTTGATGTGGCTGTTGCGTCAGCGACTGAAGAGTGTGGACTAGAGGGAGGATTCTTTGAAGAGAGACGGCAAGGCCTGGGTGGCTGAGCTGAGGATGATTTCGTCGAAGGCGTCGGCGTTCGTGGGTTCTTCGGGGCCGATGTAGATAGTGCGGATGCCGCGTTGGTTGGCGATGTGGACGAGGCCGGCGGCGGGGTAGACGGAGCCGGAGGTTCCTACGACGAGGAGGATGGTGGAGTAGTTGAGCTGGTCGTAGATGGTGTCCATGTCGAGGGGGATTTCGCCGAACCAGACGATGTGAGGGCGGATGGGGGAGTTGCATTCTTTGCAGTTGGGTAGGGTTAGGGTTGAATCGTAGAAGGACTGATCGGGGAAGGGTTGATTGCAGCGGATGCAGCGGGATTGAAAGAGGGTGCCGTGCATGTGGTGGATGCGTTGGGAGCCAGCGCGCTCGTGGAGGTCGTCGACGTTTTTGAGTGCAGAGGTAGAAGCGGTCGCCTAGCTGTTGCTCGATACGCGCGAGGGCTATGTGGGCGGCGTTGGGTTGGGCGGCGAGGGCGTCGCGGCGGCGCATGGAGTAGAAGTTCCAGACGAGAACGGGGTCAGCCTGCCAGGCTTCGGGAGTGGCGACTTCTTCGACGCGGTGGCCGTTCCACAGGCCGCCGGAGCCACGGAAGGTGGCGAGGCCACTTTCTGCGGAGATTCCGGCGCCGGTGAGGACGAAGAGGCGGTCGGCTGGGGAGAGGTGCATGGGCCTTACTCGGATACGGTGTGGAAGACTTCCGTGTCGTCGGAGATTGGGTGCCATCCGCCGGGTGGGGTGACGTTTGCTTCTACCTGCTGGGGTGGGTTTGCCGGGCCCCAGGTGTCGGGATCGTAGGGGTAGACGGGGGTGTTGTCCTTGAGGACGGGGTCGACGATGCGCCAGGCCTCTTCGACGTAGTCCTGGCGGGCGAAGAGGGTGGCGTCGCCTTGGATGGCGTCGGTGAGGACACGCTCGTAGGCCTCCATCTCCTGAGGGCGCTGGAGGCGGCAGGCTTCGAGCTCGACGAGGGTGCGCATACCGGTCTCGTCAGGTGCAGCGATGGTGACGGCGAGGGCGATGGTCATCTCGGGGCTGATGCGGAAGCGCATGTAGTTCTGGGGGCCGGGGTCGGCGATGTTGGTTGCGGGTGGACGGCGCAGGCGCGCGACGACTTCGGTGCAGGTGGTGGGGAGGTTTTTTCCGGCGCGGATGTAGAAGGGGACGCCATCCCAGCGCCAGGATTTGATTTCGAGGCGAAGGGCGGCGAAGGTTTCGACGGTGGAGTCCGGAGCAACGCCTTTTTCGTTTTTGTAGCCGTTGAACTGGCCGCGAAGAACATTGCAGGGCTCGATGGGTGGAATGGCGCGGAGGACTTTTACTTTTTCGTCACGCATGGCTTCGCTATCGCGGCGGGCGGGGCACTCCATGGCGATATTGCACATGACCTGGAAGATGTGATTCTGGATGACGTCGCGAATGGTACCGGTCTGGTCGTAGAAGGCCCCTCGGCCTTGTATGCCGAAGTCTTCGGCCATGGTGATCTGGATGCTTTCGACGTAGTCGCGGTGCCAGAGGGGCTCGAGGACGGAGTTGGAGAAGCGGAAGGAGACGATGTTGTGAACGGGGCCTTTAGCGAGGTAGTGGTCGATGCGGAAGATGGAGGACTCGGGGAAGGCAGAGAGGAGGATGCGGTTGAGCTCCTGCGCGGAGGCGAGGTCGTGGCCGAAGGGCTTTTCGACGATCATGCGAGCGCCTTTGGCAGAGCCGGACTTCACGAGCTGCTCGACGACTTCCTCGAAGAGCGATGGCGGGATGGCGAGGTAGTGTGCGGGATGCTGGGCGTTCCCCAGTTGCTTGCGGACCTCGGTGAAGGTAGCTGGGTCGGCGTAGTCGCCATCGACGTAACGGAGGAGCGAGGAGAGCTTTTGCCAGGCGTCGGGATCGAGGCCGCCGTGCTGGGTGAGGGAGTCCTGGGCGCGGGCTTTGAGCTGGTCGAGGTTCCAACCGGCTTTGGCTACGCCGATGACGGGGACGTTGAGGTGGCCGCGTTTGATCATGGCCTGAAGGGCCGGGAAGATTTTTTTGTAGGCGAGGTCGCCAGTGGCGCCGAAGAAGACGAGGGCGTCGGAGTGAATGGCAGGAGGAACAGTGACGGCTGGAGTGCTCAAGAGTGATCTCTCCTTGTAGCTTGCAGTTTACTTGGTGGCAGGCTTTTCGAGGTGGCCGCCGAACTCGTAGCGCATGGCGGAGAGGAGCTTGTCGGCGTAGTCGGCCTGGCCGCGGGAGCTGAAGCGCTCGTAGAGTGCGGCGGTGAGGACGGGGGTGGGAACGCCTTCGTCAATGCCGGCCTTGATGGTCCAACGGCCTTCGCCGGAGTCGGAGACGCGGCCGCTGAATTTGGAGAGCTGCGAGTCTTCGGCCAAGGCTGAGGAGGTGAGATCGAGGAGCCAGGAGGCGATGACGGAGCCTCGACGCCAGACCTCGGCGACGGCGGGGAGATTGAAGTCGTACTGATAGTGTTCGGGGTCACGGAGGGGTGTGGTTTCGGCGTCGATCTCGGCGGTGTGCTTGCCGATGTTTGCGGCCTTGATGACGTTGAGGCCTTCGGCGTAAGCGGCCATCATGCCGTACTCGATGCCGTTGTGGACCATCTTGACGAAGTGGCCGGCGCCGCTGGGACCGCAGTGGAGATAGCCCTGTTCGGCTGTGCCGCCGAGCTTGTCCCAGCCCGGGGTGCGGTCTATGTCTCCGACGCCGGGGGCGATGGTTTGGAAGATGGGGTCGAGGTGTTGGACGGCTGCGTCGGGGCCTCCGATCATGAGGCAGTAGCCGCGTTCGAGGCCCCAGACACCGCCGCTGGTGCCTACGTCGACGTATTGGATGCCTTTGGGGGCGAGATCTTTGGAGCGGCGGATGTCGTCGATGTAGTAGGAGTTGCCGCCGTCGATGAGGATGTCGCCGGATTCGAGGAGGGGAGTGATCTGGGTGATGGTCTCGTCGACGGCTGCGGCGGGAATCATGAGCCAGATGGCGCGGGGTTTGGTGAGTTTGCTAATGAGATCTTCAAGCGAAGAGGCAGCCGTGAGGACTTTCTCTTTGGCCATTTGTTCGGCGGTTTGCGGGGAGTGGTCGAGGCCGACGCACTGGTGACCGTGGGCTGCGAGGCGGCGCACCATGTTGGCGCCCATTCTGCCGAGACCTATCATTCCAAGCTGCATTGACCGCTCCTATGTGAAGAAGTATGGTTCTGCTGCAGACGTGCTGATGGGATGCTTCTTTTTAGATGTTACAGAGTCATTAGGCGTTTCTACCGAGAGATAGAGGGGCTCTATTCCTTTAAGGCTAGCGGGGGGCCGCTGACTCGCTTTACCTTGAGGTCGACATCTACTTCGACTCGATCGGCTATCTTCACGAAGGGGATACCGCTTGTCATGCCATACTCTTTGCGATCAAAGGCCATGGTCCCCTTGATACTTCCTGAGCCAGTTCCCCTGCCTGAAACCGTCAGCTTAAGGGTTTCGGGTTTGGAGACTCCGCGGATGGTAAAAGTGCCAGGCACGTCAAAGGTGTCCGGACCGGTTTGGACGATGCCCGTCGATCGGAAGGTGATGTACGGGTCCTGCTTGACGTTGAAAAAGTCTTCGCTCCTCAGCTTGCCGTCCTTCATGCCGCTGCCGGTATTTACCGTGGCTGCTTCAATTTTGATGTCCAGGAGACCGCTGTTGAGGTCCGTCGATTTGAAGGTGAGAGAGGCATCCCACTTGTCGAAATTACCGACCAGGGCGACTGAGGCCTTCACATAAAACTTGATTGCGCTGTCGCCTGGGGTGATTGCGAAGACAGGAGTTTGTGCCTGCGCGAATACTGGAAGCACGGTAGATGCCGCAAGGCAGAGGATCGCTAATCGCATGGGGCGAGTGTGGACTCTTCCCTTATCACTGTCAAATATGGAGACGGTTGTCGTGCTTACGCACGATACCCCACCGTTCGCAAAAGCCGCGAAGGGTGGGGCACCCGTTTTTCTGGCACATAACTACTCGCCGAAGTTGACAGATTCTATGCCGAGGAATTCGGCGGATTGGCCTAGCTCTTCTTCGATGCGGAGGAGCTGGTTGTATTTGGCGATGCGGTCGGTGCGGGAGGCCGAGCCGGTTTTGATCTGGCCGGCTCCCGTGCCTACGGCGAGGTCGGCGATGAAGGTGTCTTCGGTTTCGCCGGAGCGGTGGCTGATGATGGAGGTGTAGCCGAAGCGGCGGGCTAGCTCGATAGCTTCGAGGGTCTCGGAGACGGTGCCGATCTGGTTGACCTTGATGAGGATGGAGTTGGCAACTTTCTTCTCGATGCCTTCGCGGAGGCGGAGGGTGTTGGTGACGAAGAGGTCGTCGCCGACGAGCTGGACGATGTCGCCGATCTGTTTGGTGAGGAGCTGCCAGCCATTCCAGTCGTCTTCGGCGAGGCCATCTTCGAGGGAGACGATGGGGTACTGGCGGACCCATGACTCCCAGAAGGCGGACATCTCGGTGGATGTGAGCTCGCGCTTGTCGGATTTCTTGAAGACGTACTTGCCGGTTTCCTTGTTGTAGAACTCGCTGGCGGCGGGGTCGAGGGCGATGGAGATATCTTCGCCGGGCTTGTAGCCAGCGAGGTGGATGGCTTCGAGGATGAGTTCGAGGGCTTCCTCGTTGGACTTGAGGCTTGGGGCGAAGCCGCCTTCGTCGCCGACGGAGGTGCTGTAGCCTTTCTTCTTGAGGACGCCTTTGAGGGTGTGGAAGGTTTCGGTGCCCCAGCGGAGGGCGTCGGAGAAGGTCTCGGCGCCGACGGGCATGACCATGAACTCCTGGAAATCGACATTAGAGTCGGCGTGGGAGCCACCGTTGAGGATGTTCATCATGGGTGTAGGGAGGAGGCAGGCGTTGACGCCGCCGAGGTAGCGGTAGAGGGGGAGCTTGAGGGCTTCGGCGGAGGCGCGGGCGCAGGCCATGGAGACGGCGAGGATGGCGTTGGCGCCGAGCCTGGATTTGTTCTCGGTGCCGTCGATGGCGATCATGGTGGCGTCAATGAGGCGCTGGTTGGAGGCGTCCATGCCGGCGAGCTCGGGGGCGAGGATGGTCTCGACGTTTTCTACGGCCTGGAGGACGCCTTTGCCGAGGTAGTGATCTTTGTCTCCATCGCGAAGTTCGACGGCCTCGTGCTCGCCGGTGGAGGCTCCGCTGGGAACGGCGGCGCGACCGCGGGCTCCGCCGTCGAGGATGACGTCGGCCTCGACGGTGGGGTTTCCGCGGGAGTCGAGGATTTCGCGTGCGTGGATAGAGACGATCTCGGTCATGTTGCTCCTATTGTTCTGTGTAGAGGAATGTTGGGCGACGACGCGGTGCATGAGGCGCTCGTTGAGCTTGGGGCGGCGGTCGACAGGAACGGTGCGTCCGCCTAGTGAAGCGATTGTCTGAACCAGATTTGCGTCGGAAGAACTCACCAGATGGATTTTAGCAAAGGGATTTGAGGGTTGGCTGAATGGGGATGAATCGTGAGTTGGCGGTGGGCTTAGAAGCTGGCGGACACCCAAAACAAGCAACGACAAATACAGGGATCCTTCACTGTGTTCAGGATGACGGCGTGAAATGAGGTTAGAGCGTGCTGGCGGGGCGGGTGCGGAGATAGATCTCTCCGGCGATCCAGGTGAGAGTGAAGCCGATCCAGAAGGCGATTCCGAAGAACTGGCGAGGCTGGAGGTGGGTGAGGCGCGAGGTGGCAAAGAAGATGCCCATGACGGGGCGCGTGGTCGCGATGCCGAGGAGGACGGCGAAGGCACGGGTCATCCATGCCCGGTGTTGGGGAATGTTGCCGCGCAGCCAGAAGATGTAGGAGCGGGCCAGAGAGAGGATGAAGAGCGTGTCGAAGATGAGAATGGCGACGACTTCGATGGCGCCACCGATGGGGTGAGTGTTCATGACCATGGCTGTGATGGCTGTGATGGCTCCGAGGGCGAAGAGGATTTGCGTGATGCGGCGGTGAGCGGTGGTGTGGTGTTGGCGGATGCTTGAAGAGAACCAGAAGGGTAGAAGGAGGACGAGACAGAGTGCAGGGAGGATGTGGAGGAGGGTCATGGTGCGGTGGGCGGCGAAGACGGCGTCCATCGAGTCGAGGTCTGGAGTGCGCGAGGTGGCCGGAGGCGAGAGCAGGACGAAGGTTCGGCGCAGGACTGCGGCGGTTGCGATGGTGCAGAGGATGATGAGAGTGATCCAGGGCAGCTTGCTTTTCTTTGTTGCGAGTGGATGGATTGTTTCGATGGGCATACGTCACCTTATGTCAACCAGAAGAAGGTACGTAAGTATTAGCAGGATCGGTTCCCTGCTGTGATTTTGTTCTTTGCGGCGCGGTGGAGCTTCTAACCTTCTTGTAGATGGGCGCGTTGCATATTCGGGCGCTTGCATTATCTATCGAGAACTAAAGAGGACTCCGCTATGAAGGTAAAAATCGCTACCGCTGCACTCGTTTTTGCTGCTGTTCCAGCTTTCGCACAGGCTACCGGTGTATCGAATCCCGAGCCTGTGGTGATTACAACGAGCGACGATACGGCTCCGGCTGCTGATGCAGGGCGGCGGCCGCTGACGGCAAAGCCGAAAGCGGGTACGCCGGCTGCGGCTCCTGCACCAGCGGTATCAGGCGAGGTTTATGGACCTTATGTGCCTTATAAGGGCGCGGCGATGACCAACGTAGCCACGGAAGCTGCGCCTGTGGGTAATGTTGATGGGCAGATTGTGACCAGCGTTGACGAGCGTGAGGGTGAACTGCGCGAAGGTACGCTGTTGCGCGTGACTATGGTTGATGGGCTTTCGACGGAAAAGACGCAGGCGGGCACGAAGTTTACGGCGCAGACGGTTGAACCTGTCGAAAAGAATGGGCGGGTGATACTTCCGATTGGCTCGGTGCTGGAGGGGCAGGTGACGGAGGTGCATAGCGGAAAGAGAATCTCCGGCGGAGCGCTGATCCACCTGGAGCCGAGAAGCATTACGCTGCCGGATGGAACGCACTATGTTGTCCATGCACAGTTGATCGATACGACGCGGAGCGACTTCAAGGTGGATCGCGAGGGAACGCTGAAGAAGCGTGAACATCCGAAGGAGACTTTGGCTGTGATGTCACTGGAGACGGGCAGCGCGGCAGTGGCGGGAGCGATGATCGGCGGCGGTGTGGGTGCCGTGGTTGGCGCTGGTGTTGGGGCTGGAGTGGGTACGGTGATGTGGCTGAAGCAGGACCGGCAGGCTACGCTCGATAAGGACTCGCGGTTGGTGTTTATGCTGACGACGCCGATGATTTTGACGCCTATTGGCAATGGGACGGTGGGTGGTGTGGCGACGCATGCAGAAGCGGCTGGAGCGGGGGCGTCGCAGTAAAGGGACAAAACAGGCAACGGCAAAGACGAAATGCGGAGGTTTTTCCCCTTCGGCTTCGCTCAAAATGACAGGCGAAACGAGAGCAGCGGCACAGCGAATTAGTGCCGTCATAATCTGTGCGTTGACAGACAGATTACGGCAGGTGTGTGGGCTGGTGAAGGCGGTCGTGCTTTGCACGATACCCACCCTTCGCAAAAGCGCGAAGGATGGGGCACCCGGCTTTAGTTGCGGACCTGAGCTAGTAGGCGCTTCCAGTTTTTCTGGTTGCGGCGGTAGCTTTTTTTGAGGTCTTCGAGGATGCGCTCGAAGTCGGCGTGGCCGTTGAGCTTGCGCCAGGCTGGGTTTTTGGAGAACCAGGGGTAGTTCTCGTTGCCGAGGTAGATGGCGCGGCGGAGCCAGTGGAGGGCTTCGGACTCGTCGCCTTCGAGGGCGAAGTAGGTGGCCAGGCGGTAGGCCATTTCGCTGTCGGCTTCGGCGGCGGAGAGGGTCTCGTCGACGATGAAGGTGGCGGCCTTTTCGCGGTCGCCGAGCTGGACGTAGCAGAGGGCGATGGTGGGAAAGACGATGCGCATGGAGGCATCGTCACGGATGACGTTTTCGAGGGTTTCGATGGCGCGGGGGAGATCGCCTGTACGCATCTGCTGGTAGCCGCGGGAGATGCGGAGCATGGGTTGCTTGGGCTCGAGGGTGAGGCCTTTTTCGATCTCGTCGGCAGCGAGCTCCATTTGATTTTGGTACTGGTAGACGCGGGCGCGGTGGTTATAGATGATGGCCGCGTTGGAAGGGTTCATGCGGAGGGAGGCGTTGAACTGGTCGAGGGCCTCCTCGTACATGCCGTCGATGCGGAGGGTCTGACCGGCGACGAGGCGGACGTTCCAGTCGTTGCCTGCTGTCTGAAGGAGGTTTTCGATGCCGTGGCGAGCGGACTCTTTTTCGCCTCGGGAGAGGAGCATGTAAACGCGGTAGAGGTTGGCTTCAACGGAGCCGGGGTCGAGCTGGAGGGCTTTGTCGAAGGCGCGGCGGGCTTCGAGGACGTGCATCTGGCCGCCGAGGCCGTGGCGAGTGTACTGAAGGTGCGTGATGCCGAGGCCGGACCAGCCGGGGGCGTAGTTTTCGTTTTGCTTGGTGACGGACTCGAAGAGCTCGCGAGCGCGCTCTAGGTCGTCGCGGCTGCCGGTGCGGGTCATGAAGGAGGAGAGGGTGGCGCGAGCTTGCAGATACTCCTCGGAGAGGTCTTCGGTGAGGGAGGGTGCGACGGAGGCTGTGCGTTGGTTTTCCTGCTGTCCCTGGAGGTCGCCGAAGCCCTGGAGGGTGCTGAAGACTTCGTTGCAGATTTCGGATTGGACGGAGACAAGGTCGAAGGAGGCCACATTGATGGAGCCTCCGGCGCGGACGCTCTGGCTGGCGACGTCGAGGAGCTGCCAGTTGAGGTCGAAGCCTTTGTCGGAGCGGAGGAAGTTTCCGGCAAGGACGAAGTTGACGAGGAGTTTTTTGCCGATGCTGAGGGGGTCGAGCTGCTGGGTGGCGATCGTCATGAGGGAACTTGAAGGACGGACGACGAGGGACGGCATGCGGGCGAGACGAGCGGCGATGGCGTCGGCGAGGGCGTAGCCGTAGAGGGGAGCGACGTCGGCGGGGCCGTAGTTGATGAAGGGAAGGACGACGATGCTGTCGTTCTGCTTGCTTGCGGCGGTGGTGCCGGACTCGCGGAAGCGTTCGGCGAGCATGGAGAGGATGCCGGTGGTGCGCTTCTCTTCTTCGGGGGTTTCGCGGGCGACGCGGCCCTGGGAGGGACGGAGAGAGAGGGACTCCGAGCCGGACATGAGGGTGGAGTCGAGCTGCATGGATCGCATGATGGTCTTGAGGGACTCGCGGACGTCGGCGGCGGAGGCGTAGCGGGCGGAGGGCTGCTTTTCTAGGCAGCGGAGGATGACGCTTTCGAGCTCGACGGGGAGGTCGGGGGCGATGTCGCGGAGGGGGGGTGGGTCGGCGAACTGGATGGCGCGGATGCTCTGGAACTCGGGAGCGTCGGGGCGGTGAAAGGGATGGCGGCTGGTGGCGAGCTCGTAGAGGATGAGGCCGAGGGCGAAGATGTCGGACTGAACGCTGGATTGGCCGGTGACGAACTGCTCGGGGGCCATGTAGGCGATGGTGCCGCCGCGTGCGGTGTAGGTGGCTCCGGGTGAGGGCGGGGTGCGCTTGCTGGCGGGACCGGCGGGGTCGAAGTCGGCCTGGTCGGGAGCGAGGCGGCGGGCGAGGCCGAAGTCGAGGATTTTGACGAGGCCGCCGTCGGTGAGCATGACGTTGGCGGGCTTGAGGTCGCGATGGAAGATGCCGAGGTTGTGGGCAGCGGAGAGGCCGTCGGCGATCTGGATGCCGGCGGAGAGGACGAGCTCGAGGCTGGAGGGGCCCTCGGCGATGATCTTGTCGAGAGACTTGCCGGGGATGTACTGCATGACGATGTAGGCTTCGGTGTTTTCGGGATTGTCACCGGACTCGTCGGTGGCCTCGCCGACGTCGTAGATGGCGCAGACGTTGGGGTGGTCGATGGCGGAGGCGAGACGGGCCTCGCGAAGCTGGGTGGCGCGCATCTGCTCGATGGAGAGGTTGCCGCGTTTGAGGAGCTTGAGAACGACGGGGCGCTGGAGGAGGGTGTCGTTGGCGAGGAAGACGACTCCGCTGCCGCCGGCACCGATCTTGCGGACGAACTCGTACTGCTTGATTACACGGCGCTTCATGCTTCCATTATTGCAAGAGGGGGGTGGAAAAAAATGAGAACAGAGTTATTAAGGGAAGATGAGATTGAATCGTCTAACGTAAAGGCTCAAAGTAGTGCGGTTTCCCTGGGCAGTCGGGAGGATCGTCATGTTTCGGACCTCATCCATTATGCTTCTCTCGCTGGTGAGCTCCAGCATCACGGCCGGAATGCACACGACGAGGTCACCAGATCCCGGGGCTGCATCCGACACAAGCCATCGAATGGACCAACTGATACTAAGAAAGACTCCCGGGACTGTGCATAGTATTCCTTTGAGCCGGAGCTATAACCACTATGTGCACGAAATCACTTTGAGCAAAGCGCCGGATTATTATTTGAAGCCTATTTCTTTTATTGCGAATGGAGCTGCGGATGCACCGAGGGAGGTCAAACAGAGATAGAGGGATAGGCTCATCGGCGCATTTCTTATTGTTCTCTCCTCTAGTGACGAGGGCCAGCGGATTTTTCCCAGGGGCGGGGATTGACGGGGTCGTCCTGCCATTTCTGGCGGCGGCCTACGAGGAACATGATGAGGCCGAAGACGAACATGAGGGTACCCCAGGTGAGGTTGAGGTTGACGCCCATCGAACGCTGGTAGATGCCAGAGTTGCGGGTGATGAAGCCGAAGACACTCATGATGCCGCCGGTGATGAGGAAGATGAGGCCGAGGGGGATGCGGATGTCGAGTCCCATTGAAATCCTTTCTAGTATCTCAGGGCCTAAAGCCCCTTTCATTCGATGTTCTTGCGGCACGGCTGAAGCCGTGCCCTTAAGCAAAACCGTTTCTTGCGACATGGTTACGGGCGTTGCCCTTTCAACAACCATCGTTAGGCGAAGACGAGGTTGAGGACGATGAGCATGGCCAGGACGGCGATGGCCAGGGTTGCGGGTTTCTGGTACCAGCTGAGGTGGGTTTCGACTGGTTTAGGCGTGAGCGAGTAAACGAGGCCTACTAGTTCGTGCTCCTCGCGGGGTTTGGTCATCAGGCTGACGACGATGGTGACGATGAGATTGACCGAGAAAGCGAAGATGGCGGTCCAGAAGTTCTGGGCCATGTCGCTCGGGTAGCGGTGGACGATGGCGATCCAGCCGCCGTGGATACCGGTGGCGGCGTTGACTGGTAGGGTTAGGCCGTGGTGGAGGAGCGCGGCGCCGGTTCCGGCGAGCAGGCCGGTGAAGGCTCCGTGGCCGGTGGTGCGCTTCCAGAACATGCCGAGGAGGAAGGTGGCGAAGAGCGGCGCGTTGACTATAGAGAAGATGAGCTGGAGCGCGTCCATGATGTTATTGAAGTTAGTGACGGCGTAGGCTGCCCCGATGGATAAAATAATGCCGCCTATGGTGGCCATGCGGCCCATCCAGAGGTAGTGGGCGTCGGTGGCTTTTTTGTTGATGTAGGCCTGATAGATGTCGTAGGTCCAGACGGTGTTGAAGGCGGTGACGTTGCCGGCCATACCGGACATGAAACTGGCGAGAAGGGCGGTGAGGCCGAGACCGAGGATACCGGTTGGGAAGAAGTGGAGGAGCATGACCGGAATGGCGAGGTCGTAGTTATAGACGGGGTTGCCGTTGGTGTCGAGGACGGGTTGGCCGTTGACGGGATTGGTCTTCAGCGGGATGATGCCGTGGGGGTGGCGCTCGTCGAGGGGGACGTTGGTGGAAGACGACCGCAGGTCCTTCGACTCGCTTCGCTCGCTCAGGATGACACTACTTTTCAGGTCAGTCGGCGGGGCGGCCATGTGTGAGGTCACGGTGACGGCGATGAGGCCGGGCAGGATGACCAGAAAGGGAAAGAACATCTTCGGGATGGCGGCGATGAGGGGGACGCGACGGGCGGAGACTTCGGAGTCGGCTGCCATGGCGCGCTGAATGACGAGAAAGTCGGTGCACCAGTAGCCGAAGGAGAGGACGAAGCCGAGGCCCATGGCGAGGCCGACCCATTCGACGCCGAGGGAGTTGGTAGAGGCGTGGGCCATGCCCTTCCAGGAGTGGGTCATGGTGGACGGGAGGGTCTGCTTGATTCCCTGCCAGCCGCCTACGTTGCGGAGGCCGATCCATACGAGCGGGGTGAAGCCGGCGACGATGAGGAAGAACTGCAGTACCTCGTTGTAGATGGCACTGGTGAGGCCGCCGAGGAAGATGTATCCGAGGACGATGAGGGCAGAGAGGACGACGGAGACGTGGAAGATCCAGGGGTCGGGGACGATGCCGTGGAGCAGGCCGAGGGTCTGGATGAGCAGGGCCATGGCATACATGGAGATGCCGGAGCTGAAGACCGTCATGATGGCGAAGGAGAAGGCGTTGAGGGCGCGGGTCTTCTCGTCGAAGCGCATGCGGAGGTATTCGGGGACGCTGCGGGCCTTGGAGCCGTAGTAGAAGGGCATCATGAAGATGCCGACGAAGATCATGGCGGGGATGGCCCCAATCCAGTAGAAGTGACTGGTGATGATGCCGTACTTGGCGCCCGAGGCGCCCATGCCGATGACTTCCTGGGCTCCGAGATTGGCGGAGATAAAGGCGAGACCGCAGACCCAAGCTGGAATGGAGCGCCCGGCAAGAAAGAAGTCGTTACTGGTGCGCATGTAGCGCTTGAGAGCAAAGCCTATTCCCAGAACGAAGACGAAATAGACCAGCATGATGAGCCAGTCAACAATAGACAATGTCACGGGCGCCCTTAGCAAACCATTGGATTAATAGGTACTCTGGCCAACTCTAAACCGTTTATAACCCTCCGTCCAGCAGGGACTGGGAGGCTAAAAACAGAATTTGTAACATGCCGGAAAACTCGTAAAGGCTCACCGTGCATCCAACGGGCAATTGCATGTAGTGTCAACGTACAGTACAACTTGCGTTAGCTTCTGTCAGAGTTTTTCGATACCTGCTAGATCGGGAAGAGGACTCTGAACTGATTATTTGCAAGACTTTGGCAACTTTTTCTCCTTGGAGTAACCCAATCTGTGATGCCCGATACCCTTCTTCTCATTGACGATAATGCTATTCAAGCGGCGACCCGGCAGACGATTTTAAAACGCGCGGGGTATTTTGTAATCGCGGCATTGAATCCACAGCGTGCGCTGGAGCAGTTTCGGTCAGGGGAATATCCCGCGAACGTGCAACTGGTGATTACAGACCACATTATGCCTGGAATGAATGGCGCGGACTTCGTGCGCGAGCTGCGCAAGACGTTTCCGAAGCTACCTGTGCTGGTGATCAGCGGGATGGAAGAGGCGGAGGACGAGTACGAAGGCATGAATGTGCTGTTCCGGCTGAAACCACTGCTGCCGGACCATCTGCTGGCCAGCGTGCAGAGCCTTATCCGGTCGCAACAGACAGAAACGGTATAGCCGGAAACGTGCGGTAAACGATGCTTTATTGCTGTTAGTGCCTCTCCCTTGAGAGAATTAGGGTAGAGGACTCCATGCGAACGCATCCTATGCCGGACTTCGGCAGTTTTACGCTGCTTCTGGCTCTGGCTTTAAGTGTCTATACGCTTGTGGTGGGCGGCCTTGCGCTTTGGCGCGGGAGGACAGCGGCGGCAGGTAATGAAGGCGCGGGACGGCTGGGCGAGACGGCGCGACGGGCCGGAATCGGCAGCTTTGTGGCGTTGAGTTGCGCGGCGTTTGCGCTGGTGTGGGCCTCGTTCACGAATGACTACTCTGTTTCTTACATCCTGCACCATACGAATAAAGACCTGAATACGGCATATAAGTTTTCGGCGCTTTGGAGCGGGCAGGAGGGGTCGCTGCTGCTGTGGGCGTGGCTGCTGAGCGCGTATGGTTTTGTACTGCGGATGCGGCACAAGGTGGATGTACGGCTAAGTGCGTTTGCGTCGACGATTCTGGCTGGTATCCAGGTGTTCTTTTTGCTGCTGCTGAACTTTGCGGCTCCGCCGTTTGCGATTCAGCCCGGGCCGGTGGCGCAGGATGGCTTTGGGTTGAATCCGCTGCTGCAGTATCCGGAGATGGTGATTCATCCGCCGATGTTGTACCTGGGGTATGTGGGTTTCTCGGTGCCGTTTGCGTTTGCACTGGGTGCGCTGATGATGCGGTATCCGGGGGAGAAGTGGATCCACATTACGCGGCGATGGACGATGGTGACGTGGCTTTTTTTGACGTGCGGAATTTTTCTGGGGGCGCACTGGGCGTATAGCGTTCTGGGCTGGGGCGGGTACTGGGGATGGGACCCGGTGGAGAATGCAAGCCTGATGCCGTGGCTGACGGGAACGGCGTTTCTGCACTCGGTGATGATGCAGGAGAAGCGCGGGATGATGAAGAGCTGGAATGTGTGGCTCATCTTCTCGACGTTTATGCTGACGATTCTGGGGACGCTGCTGACTCGGTCGGGGATTGTGAGCTCGGTGCATGCGTTTGCGCAGAGCTCGATTGGTGATTGGTTCTATGGCTTCATCATTATTGTGTTTGCGGTATGTTTGTTTACGTTCTTCAAGCAGAAGGACCATTTGAAGAGTGAGAACAAGCTGGAGTCGCTGGTGAGCCGCGAGTCCAGTTTTCTGTTCAACAATCTTGTGCTGCTGGCGGCCTGCTTTACGGTTTTGTGGGGGACACTGTTCCCTGTTTTGAGCGAGTATGTGCAGGGATCGAAGGTTACGGTCGGGGCTCCGTTTTATAACCGGGTGAACCTGCCGATTGGGCTGTTTCTACTGTTCCTGACGGGCATTGGGCCGCTGCTGGCGTGGCGATCGACTTCGCTGCGGTCGATTCGGCGGAACTTTGTGCTGCCCAGCATAGCGATGGGCGTGGCATTTGTGGGGCTGATTGCGTCGGGCGTACATCCTTGGAGCGCGGGCGATGATCTGCAGGCTGAGCTTTTTTCGCTGATTACGTTCTCGCTTGCTGCGGGCGTGATTACGGCGATTGCTTCGGAGTTTCTGCGAGGCGCGTCGGTGGTGAAGAAGCAGACGGGGAAGAATTTGTTTGCCTCCACCATACTTCTTGTGCGGCGGAATACGCGGCGGTATGGCGGATACCTGGTGCACTTCGGCATTGTGGTGATGTTCATCGGGATTGCGGGTGGGGCGTTCAACCAGTCGCGCGAGCAGGAGATGGGCTTTGGCGATGAGATGAGGATGGGGCCGTACCGGTTGGTGTGCCAGAGCTTTACGCAGGACTCGAATCCGAACTTCGATACGGAGTATGCGCTGCTGGATGTTTATAAGAACGGCAGGAAGATTACGCAGCTTTCTCCGGAGAAGCGGTTCTATACGGCGAGCCAGCAGACATCGACGATTGTGGCGAACCACTCGACGCTGCAGACGGACCTTTATGTGATCTATGAGGGAAAGAATCCCGATACGGATAAGCCGATCATCAAGGTGTTTCTGAATCCGCTGATGAACTGGATCTGGATTGGGGTGGCGATTGTGGTGATGGGTACGCTTGTGGCGCTAGTGCCGAATATGACGCGGACGGCAGCTCGGGCTCGGGTGGAGTTGGAATCGCCGGTTGAAGCTGAGGTCCATCATGTTTAGGCGATGGATGCAGGCGGCGTCGGTTTGCCTGCTGGGCGTGATGATGATCGGGGCGAACGATACGTCGCGGTTTAACCGGATTGGACACGAGATGATCTGCGTGTGCAGTTGTAACCAGATTCTGCTGGAGTGCAACCATGTGGGGTGTCCTGACTCGGACCGCATGATTGGAGAGCTAAGGCAGCAGATGACCGCGGGTGGGACGGATACGGCGATCATGAACTGGTTTGCAGCGAAGTATGGGCCTACGGTGCTGGCTGCTCCGATACGGGGCGGGTTCGATAATGTGGCGTGGATTGCACCGATGGCGGTGTTTCTGCTGGCTACGGTGGGGACGGGATTTTTGATACGGGTTTGGAAGCTGCGGTCTGGAGCGAAGACACCGGTGGCTGTTGCAGGCGGCGTGGATATTACCGGGGATGCTTTGCGTGAACGGATTCGCAGAGAGACGGAGTACTGATGGGAATGATTGCGGGTGTGGTGCTGACGCTTGCGCTGTTTGGGTTTATCTTCTGGCCGGAACGGAATCCGTTTGTCCAGGCGGATAAGACACGGGTGGACTACCTGCGGGAGCGGAAGGATGTCATCTATGAGAATCTGCGGGATCTGAACTTCGAGTATCTGGCTGGCAAGTATCCCGAGCAGGATTATGCGGAACAGCGGGCGGGGTTGGAGGATGAGGCGGCTCGAGTGATTGCGGAGATGGATGCTTTGACGGCGCGGGGTGAGGTTGGGCGAAGGAGCAGGGCGTAAGGTCTGTTTGACTTCTTTACTGATAGAGCTGGCTTCGATGAAATGCTAGGTGCGATGAGGCATCTCGACTTTCTCAGTGGTAGCTGAGATGGATTCCACAGTTAGATTTACGGAGCGTCCGCCTATAGGACGTGTCCTGTGAACGGTTCCACGGGGAACTGTCATCAGCTCTCCCGGCATAAGTACGACTTCATGGTCCTCGAACTCGATTCCGAGGCTGCCCTCTGTGACTAAAAATGTCTCGTCGGAATCAGGATGACGATGCCAGAAGTAGGGTTCGGTCATGATGCTTATGCGCACGACGTGGTCATTTACTTTCGTCAGGATGCCGTTGAAGTATCCACCTTCTGTTTTCTGCATGGCATCCTTCAGTTTTACGATCGCTTCCGGTTTGGCCGCTTCGACATCATGCATTTGCCACACTCCCTG
>Ga0193753_10000295_pt1 | contig 49415 bp, 46 predicted proteins | sample H1c2metaG_FD_144925 | JGI IMG/M metagenome (GOLD analysis project Ga0193753, IMG submission 144925) | Soil microbial communities from a riparian zone of the East river system, Colorado, United States - H1c2 | ecosystem: Environmental > Terrestrial > Soil > Riparian zone | place: USA: East...
TACGTGCGAACTCGAACTGACACTCAATGGGCGGAATGCCCCGACTTTGCACGTATCCAAGGATTACCAGGAAATGATGCAGACGTATAAGGATACGCGGGAGAAATCTTCTGCGCAGAAAGATGCGGTGCAGTTCATCAAGCAAAAACTCGATTCTGCAAAATGGTTTATTGACGCCATCAAACAGCGCCAGGAAACACTCTATGTGACAATGAACGCGATCATGCATTACCAGGAAGAATACTTTCTTGAAGGCGACGAAACCAAACTGCGCCCGATGATTTTAAAGGATATTGCCGATATGGTTGGATTGGATATTTCGACGATTTCGCGCGTTGCCAACAGCAAATATGTCGAAACGCCTTATGGAACTAAGCTGGTCAAGGAATTCTTTTCCGAATCGATGACCAACGACCAGGGCGAAGAAGTATCGACTTTGGAAATCAAGAAAATCCTGAAAGATGTCATCGGGGAAGAAGACAAGAAAAAACCGCTTCCCGACGACCAGCTGGCCGACATCCTAAAAGAAAGAGGTTACCCGATTGCGCGGAGAACCATTGCGAAATACCGTGAGCAGCTTGATATTCCTGTGGCCAGGATGCGGAAGAAAATCTAAACCTTTGAAAAAAATACTGCCTTTTTTCTCCTATTTATTTCATCCGCTGTTTATCCCGGTTTTTGCGGTATTGTCTTATCTTTTCGGGTCAGAAAATTATCTGGTGCCCGCTGAAAAATTCCTCGTCATCATCCAGATTGTCATCATTACGGTCTTGATTCCGATTGCGTTTTTCTTCCTATTGCGGTCGATGGGGAAAATAGACACGATTATGGCTTCCGACCTCAGGCAGCGCAAACTGCCGTTGATTTTACAAGCTGTCTTAATTGGCATACTGATCAGGCAAAGCTTTTTGATGGACCGGATTCCGGTATTGCATTTCTTTTTTATGGGCGCGTTGCTGGCCACGATTTTGGCACTGGTGCTGCTTTTCTGCAACATAAAGGCGAGCCTGCATATGCTGGGAATGGCGTCGTTGGTTTTTTTTATGATTGCCCTCAGTTATTTTACGCAACACAACAGCATCCCGTATATTGCCTTTCTCTTCATCATGACTGGTGTTGTCGCGACATCACGGCTATATATGCAAGCGCATACCAACAAGGAACTGGTCATCGGGTTTTTGTGCGGCATGGTTTCCCAAATGGCGTTTTGGTATTTCTGGCTATAGGATATAAAACATCAGCCCCATATTGAGCGTATGCATGTCGATGGAGTTGCCGTTTAGCTCAGCCGATTTGAAAATGGGATTCAGTCCGTAGTAGATATTGAAATTCCAGGTATTGTAACCCACGGCCATATAAGCGCCGTATTGGAACTTGTTGAAGTCAGGATTGCCGCTGATCGAATATTTGTTGTCGTTGTCCTGGTATTTGTATCTGTCGAAGACAAGATAACCGACTTTAACCCCTGTGTAAACCCTCCAGAATCTATGGCTTTCAGGCGTTGATGTTCGCCAACGGATTTCTATCGGAATTTCGACATAATTGAGGATAATCTTGTTCTTGTCAAACGAAAGATCGGGATCGATAATGCCATAAACCGGATCGCCGCCGACTTTTGTGATGGCAATATTCTGGTTGAAATTGTTGATGGCATAACCCAATCCGGCCGCAATCGACCAGGTCCGTTTTTTGTTGAAAGGCATATCGCGCAAAAAACCAAATGCAATCCCCGACGAAAATTTGTTCTGCCTGACGCCTTCCGGCCTTTTCTGCAAGATGTTGTAGGTAAACGCAAAATAAAACTGGTCTTCGCGATACAGGGAATCAAGGGCTTCAAAGTTTGGCGTTTCCTGCGCCAACATGGAACTTGCCGTTAAAAGAAGAAAAATATTGAGGAATTTCCGCATCATTGTTTTTTGTTGGCTTAAAGTTACAAAAAAAAGCCAACTGCCAATTGTATGACTTAAGATTGGCTTAAAACAAATGCGCCGCTTCAATTTAATGGATTTTCATCCGTTCAGGTAAAAAACCAATTGATGAGAAATCTCTTTTTACTTTGTCTGCTGTTTCAACTGTTGGCCGCAAATGCACAACAGCCCGTTGATACGATTGCTGAAAATCCGAAACACACCAAATTCAATTACAAGCCATTGATCATTCCTGCTGCGCTGATTTCCTACGGCGTGGTTGCGATAGGAAATGACCAGTTGCTGGATTTCAATCACCAAATTCAATCGGAAGTCAAAGAAGACATTGACGAGAAAATCACGATTGACGACTTTTCGCAATATGTGCCAATGGTTTCTGTTTACGGGCTGAATGCGCTTGGGATTGAAGGCAAGCACAATTTAAAAGACCGGACAATCATCATGGCGACCTCATATTTAATCATGAGTTCGACAGTATTGGCTTTAAAATCGGCCATCAAGACAGAACGCCCTGACGGAAGTTCAAAAAACTCTTTTCCATCTGGGCATACAGCGACAGCTTTTGCCGGAGCCGAATTTCTATGGCAGGAATATAAGGACGTTTCGCCATGGTATGGTGTTGCCGGGTTTGCCGTTGCAACCGGAACCGGGGTATTTCGCATGTACAACAACAGGCATTGGCTTAATGATGTCGCTGCCGGTGCGGGAATTGGGATTTTCAGCACGAAAATCGCTTATTGGATCAATCCTTATGTAAAAGACAAAATCTTTGGCAGCAAGGACAAAAAAGTATCATCGACGATGGCGCCGTTTTATAATGGAAAGCAAATGGGCTGCGGACTTGTAGTTGTTTTCTAAATCCTTAAATTTGTGGAAGCCAAATGATCCGATCATGAAAAAAACCGCCTTCCTTTTCCTTATCTTTTTATTGACAAATACTTTTTTCGCACAAAACCATCCTTTTTGGGATGATGTACAGGCCATTAAAAAATACGACCAGATGTACCAAGTGCCCAAGCATCCCATTTTGTTTGTCGGAAGTTCTTCCATCCGGAAATGGGAAGGATTGCAAGTCGCTTTCGGCAATTTGAACGTCATCAACCGCGGCATCGGCGGTGCAGTGACTAATGACATTACCTATTATTTAAACGACATCGTCTTTCCTTATGAACCACGTCAGATTGTGATTTATGTCGGTGAAAACGATCTGCCCAATGAAAGTGCCACGACTGATACGATATTAAACCGGACGGTAAAACTTTACAAACTGATACGCGCCAAACTTCCGACTGTCCCAATTGCTTATATCGCCATGAAACCAAGTCCGTCGCGTGACAAATACCAATCCAAAGCAAAGGAGTGTAATTTCCTGATTAAGGCCTTTTTGTCCAAAGAAAAAAATACCGTTTTCATAGACATCTTTTCACCCATGATTAAAGATGGCAAATCACGCCCCGAATTATTCGTCGAAGACATGCTGCATATGAATGCCAAAGGCTATGGCATCTGGGAAGAAACGGTGCGGCCACATCTCATAAAACCCTAAAAGGCGTTTCCTTATTTGGCAGCTTTTTTATTTTACAGAAGCTCCAAGCGCGTACAAGCAAACCTGAAACCTTTTTACATTGATTATATCAGTATGTAATTTTATAAATTGATTATTTTTGTTAAGACCGGTATCATAAATTTATATGGGGTTAAGCAAAAAGGTTTCGATTTGGTGGGGTCCGCCAAAAAAATTCACCACTGATCAGCAGGAACGCAGGATCAGTTGGCTGGAGCTTTTTTATGATTTGGTTTATGTTATAGCAATTGCCCGGCTTGCCCATCATGTATCCCAGCATATGAATTGTGAAGGGTTTCTTGAATTCATAAGTATTTTTACGCTCATCTTTTGGGGTTGGCTAAATGGAAGCTTACACCATGACCTGCACGGGAATCAAGGCTTAAGGACCAGATTAATGATGCTATGGCAAATGCTGATTATTGCTGCGCTTGCAATTACCCTCGGCAAAACACTAAAGGACTATAGTCAGATTACGGTGATTATTATGGGGATGCAATTTTTTATCACCTATCAATGGTGGAGCGTTGGCCTTTATGACAAAGAACACAGGAAATACAGCCGGCCTTACATTATACTTTTCCTCGTTTCATTTTGCTTAATGGGCTTGTCCCTATTCCTTTCCGATTATTGGCTGCAATTCTTACTTCCTGCGATTCTTTTGTGTAATTATATGCCTCCTTTTATTGCGAACCGGTTTTTGCTGCGCTCATCAAAACACCTGAACTTGTCTTCAAGCATGTTTGAAAGGTTGGGATTGTTTACAATAATCATTTTTGGCGAACTTGTCATAGGCGTAATAAACGGCGTAAGCGAAATAGAATTTCTTAATTTTATAGACTGGGTCAATTTTTCGCTTGCCATCATCGTAGTCTTTTCGCTATGGTGGATATTTTTCACTTTTGTATCTACCCGTAAAGTTCAAAAAGGTTTTGATAAGGCATCGCTTTTAGAATTGCTTTATATTCCGGCGTTAATCTCTTTATGTATAACTGCGGCTTGCTTTCAGTCTTTTTTTACAGTGAATGATACCGATACTTCATTGCAAAATCTATTGGGATATTCAATCGGAGCTTTTCTATTTTGCATCGTGCTGATTATGCAGTTATTGGTATATCCCGTTGTTTTTGATACCATGAAGCGCGCGATGAGATTATCATTATTGCTAACCGCAATGGCATTCCTGATTCTATCATTGGCGAATATTCCATTGTCGGTGACTTATTATTTATTGGTGGTTGAATTTATCCTGATTACCGAAATTGCCTATCTCAATTATGTATATTACAGTGGGTTGCTAAAAGAAGGAATTGATCCGTCTGAAGTCTAATTCAAACCCGCTAAACGATACCCATGAACTTCTTTGATATTACCCGTAAAACAAAAAAACGCCGTAAAAGCCTATGTTTTACAGCGTTTAACAATTTGCAGAGAGGATGGGATTCGAACCCACGATACCCTTGTGGAGTATACACACTTTCCAGGCGTGCGCCTTCGACCACTCGGCCACCTCTCTAAATTTAAGCGGTTGCAAAGAACACGAAAAAAACTGGCTTTTGAAAATAAAAATTCAACTATTACGACAATTCCCCACGCAGCGACGTTTCAAAAATGGTTTTGAACACATTAGCCGAAACCTGCTGTCCCAATAGATACATCAGTTTGGTGATTGCGGCCTCCGTTGTGATGTCTTTTCCAGAAATCACACCTATTTCACGAAGTTGTGTGCTGGTTTCATATTGTCCCATATTGACGCTTCCACCCGAACATTGCGTGACATTGACAATCTGTAGCCCATTTTTAACTGCAGTTTTCAATGCCTTGACAAACCAATCGTCGGTTGGTGCATTTCCCGACCCGTAGGTTTCCAGCACAATACCTTTGAGGTTTGGGATATTTAAGATGGCTGAAAAAACAGGCTCGTTGATTCCCGGGAACATTTTGACAATGGCGACATGGCTTTCCATTTTCTTATGGACGACAAATTTCTTGGTGCCGTTTTTTGGCGACAGCAAATCGGGATTGATTTTCAAATGGACGCCAGATTCTGCCAATGGCGGGTAATTCGGTGACGAAAAAGCGTTGAAATGTTCGGCATTTATTTTTGTCGTGCGGTTGCCTCGGTATAATTTGTATTCAAAGTAAAGGCAAACTTCGCTTATGACTGATTTGTTTTTATTCCGCAGCGATGCGATTTGTATCGCGGTAATGAGGTTTTCCTTTGCATCGGTACGCAAATCCCCAATGGGCAATTGTGAACCCGTAAACACGACCGGCTTGTTGAGATTTTCGAGCATAAAACTCAATGCTGAAGCGGAATAGGACATCGTATCCGACCCATGAAGCACGACAAAACCATCAAATTTTTCGTAATTGTCTTCAATCATTCCGGCGATTTTGACCCATTTTTCGGGGTTCATATTTGAGGAATCGATTGGGTTTTCAAACGAAATGGTTTCAATTTCACAATCGAGCTGTTTGAGTTCAGGGATTTTATGCAGCAATTTGCCAAAGTTGAAAGCCTTGAGCGCGCCGGTCTCAAAATTCTTCATCATACCAATCGTTCCACCGGTATAGATCAGCAGAATGTTGGGCTTAGACAGCATCTGCATATTTTAATTTGTTGACGACCGGATTGGCATACATCGCCAGGAATCCCTGCAATGCCACAGGGTTATTCTCGTCAATCCTGATTTCAAGCCTTCTTTCAAAAAGGGATTTTTCGTTTTCGGTATATTTATCGGCGTATCGGTCGGTTTTGTTGATGATGTCGTAAGCGATATAATTGGTCGGCCACAATTTGTACGTACTCAGAATAGAATCGTCAATCACTTGTGCTACAGCCTGGATTTGCTTGTTGGTGTTGTCGAATTCCGCTTCAATTGCGTCAAATTCCTTATCAAGGATATCACCCACATGAATGTGGATGCGTTTTTTCTGCCCCATAATACCGCTCAGCAGCGTAATGAAATCCTCATTTTTTTCCTTGATGTAGATTTCCTGGTTCGCTTCAGCCATCAGTTGCGGCATTTTCAAGGCATCGGTCGGATCGTATTCGTAAGAAATCGAAACCGGCACAATCTTGATTTTCCTGAAATATTCCATCAGGTTTTCTTCATCGCTTCCCATGGCAAGCATTTTCAAAACGCCTTGGTGTGTCGCATCATTTCCGTCTTTGGTACGGCCTTCACGTTGCGCAATCCATACCGAGCGGTTTTCGCGAAGCAGCAATTGTGCGATGTATTCGGCCATTAATTTGGAACTCTGCAGCAATTCTCTTGGCGGCAAACCCCTTTTCACCAAGAAATTCCGGTTTAATCTTGACAAGACGTGCAGGAAATTCTTTTTGACAAGATTGTCGCCAATGGCCGAAGCGGTCATGACCAAACCATGGTCGAAAAGGCTCGCGTTAATCAGCGACGTGTCGAGGATAATGTCGCGGTGGTTTGATATAAAAAGATAAGAAGTGTTTTTTTCAAGTTTTTCAAAACCTGAAGTCGTCAATCCATCCGAGCTTCTTTCGAGTACTTTTTGCAATGATTGGTATATGAAATTGCATTGAAAATCGCGGATCGAATGCGTTTTTTTGAGTTGTTCTTTCCAAACTTCATCTTCAACGTCGGGGAAAGTGAAATTCATCAGCGCCTTCATCATCGGATGATTCATCGACGAACGTATTCCTTCATTCACTTCTGCATCATAAAAAGGGCGAATGGTATCAAATTTCGACATTGTGGCTTTTTGTTTTTGAAAAAACAAATTAACAAATTTTTCTCAAAACAAATGGCAAAATGCTGTTAAATCCCAAAAACGGCTTTCGAATTTTCTGTCGTTATTCTTGCGATTTCTGTTGGCGTGGTTTGGTAAATTTCTGCAAGTTTGTCCACCACATTTACAATATAGCTGCTTTCGTTGCGCTTGCCGCGAAATGGAACAGGCGCGAGATAAGGCGAATCGGTTTCGAGCACGATATTCCTAAGGTCGATTTGCTTCAGAAATTGGTCGATTTTGCCATTTTTAAAAGTCGCCACACCGCCAATACCGAGTTTCATATTCAAAGAAATTGCCTGCAAAGCCTGTTCGTAAGTTCCGGTGAAGCAATGGAAAATCCCAAAAAGTTCCGGCGATTTTTCGGACTCCAACACTTCGAAAATTTCGTCGAATGCATCGCGGCAATGGATATTTATTGGCAGTTTGTATTGTTTGGCGAGTTGGATTTGCCTGCGGAAAGCGATTTTCTGGATGTCCAAAGTCGATTTGTCCCAAAACAGGTCAATCCCGATTTCACCGACCGCGTAAAATTTCCTTCGTGCCAATTCACTTTCGACATGAGCAAGCTCTTCGAGGTAATTTTCCTTGACATATGTCGGATGCAAACCCATCATCAGGAAGATATTTTCCGGATATTGTTTTTCCAATTCGTACATGCTTTCGGTTACTGATGAATCCACTGCGGGAATAAAAAAGCGCGTGACGCCATTGTCGATGGCGCGTTGGATCATTTCATCGCGGTCGTTTTGGAATTCCTCGCTGTATAAATGGGTATGGGTATCGGTGATTCTCATTTTGGAAAAAACTGTCCGTAAAGGTACAAGTTCTTACCGGAATGTTAGAATTTTAGTTTTTCCGGTTTTTAAATTTTACTTTTGGATTTCAACCGATGTTATGAAAAATTTATACGATATCCTGAAAAAAGAAGGTTACAGGAAAATAAAATTCAAGGTCACCAAAACCAACCACCTGCTGATTGCCGCAGCAATAAATGATGTAAAAGGCCATTTTATTCTCGATACGGGCGCTTCCAACAGCTGTGTGGGTTTTGACAACATCACCAATTTCAAATTGAATGCTTTCGATTCAAAAACAAAAGCAGCCGGCGCCGGCGCTATCGGAATGTTCACGCAGGTCGCCAATAAGAACAAGCTCAAAATGGGACTTTGGAAATACAATGATTTCAACCTTGTCGTTTTTGACCTGTCGCATGTCAATGAGGCTTTGGAACAGCACAAAGCCAAACCGGTACAGGGAATCATCGGCGCCGATGTTTTATTGGAAGGTGAAGCGATTATTGATTATGCCAACCGTTATTTGTATTTGAAAAGCCATTAATTTGTTGGAATTCATATATTTGCTTCAATATAAAAACAGCTATGAAAAAAATATTACTCTTTTTGTTTATCGTTTCTGCATTCAACAACTATTCTCAGGTTTCATACAGCGTATGCGACATTGGCAATAACGGCATTGAAACCATCAACCTGACTTTGTTAAATGCCCAACTCGTTACAGACTCCGGCCAAAGCCCAGGGTCCGCAGTTTCTTATTACAGCTCGCAAGCCGATGCGACCGTGAATACCAATCCGATAGCAAATCCATCAAATTATGTGACCGGAACCGCGACATTGTTTGCGAGGGTTCAGGGATCAACGACTGTTTTTGTAGTGACTGTTACGGTAAATCCTTTGCCTTCACCACCAATGGCAGTGAATGTCAGTACTTGTAATTTCTATACGTTGCCTGCTTTACCAACAGGCCAGAGTTATTGGACTGCCCCAGCCGGCACAGGAACACAGGTAGCCGCAGGAACCGTCATTACTTCAAATCAGATCGTATACGTGCAAAACATGAATGCCAGCGGCTGTACTAACAACTCTGATTTTATGGTGACCATCAATCCGTCGCCCAATCCCAATTTAATGGATGGTTATCTCTGCAATACGACTTCCCCTGGCGCTTATCTGCTCGATTCCGGGTTGCCTAACGTATTCTCTTTCCAATGGTATCTTAATGATGTGCTTATTGCCAGTGCAGCTGGAAATACATATACCGCAACACAATCAGGAAATTATACTGTAACTGCATCTACAGTCTCATTCCCGACTTGTTCGGCTTCAGCCAGCGCGACCGTTTACGATTCTGAACTGGAAAACATATCGCTGGATATTGTTGACCAGACCATAACCGTCAATGGCGCGCAGCCTGGTTACTCTTATGTACTTGACGGAAGTGCCGCAGTGTTTTCTAATACGTTTTCCAATCTGCCTTTAGGCATTCATGTGCTTACCATCACAGACCAATGCGGGAATATCTATACAATCTCCTTTAATATCACGACACCTTCCGCACCATTTGGAGCGACAACGCAGACTTTTAACACAGGCCAGACTTTAGCGGATATCGTAGTCACCGGTCAAAATATCCAATGGTATGCAAATGCTTCGCCGACCGGAAGAATGGCTGTCGAAACGCCTTTACCGCTGACTACCGTTTTGGTCAACGGGACAACTTATTATGCCTCACAAACCATCAACGGAATAGAAAGCCCGAATCGTTTCCCGGTAACTGCCACTGTTGGTTTGGGCGTCCAAAATAATGCGTTCCAAAACCTGTCTTATTATCCGAATCCTGTGAAAAACACATTGTCTGTTTCTAATGTTCAAGACATTGACAGTATCGTCATTTATGATGTTTCAGGACAATCCGTTCTAAGCAAATCGCCGAAAGACAGTCATCCGAACATTGACATCTCCATGTTGAAGTCCGGGGTATATTTTGTAACCATTTCGGCTGGCGGGCAAAATAAAACGGTTCGCATTATTAAAGAATAATTTTGGGCGCGACCCTGCAGGTCAGGCTTTCGGCTTTAGTCCTCGCTGCGCTGCGGGCTACCGCCTCAATCCTTCGCGCTGACAACCGCAACATCAAAACATAAAAAAATCCCGTTCGGTTGAAACGGGATTTTTTATTTATATCAGTTGGGATTTACAATTCCAATGCTTTGAGCGGATTGCTGTCCATCAACAGTTCAGCAGGGTTTTCCAATCCTTCTTTGACGGCAACCAGGAAACCGACAGATTCTCTTCCGTCAATGATTCGGTGGTCATAAGACAAGGCGACATACATCATCGGGTGGATTTCAACCTGCCCATTGACGGCAATCGGACGCTCAATGATGTTGTGCATGCCCAAAATTCCGGATTGCGGTGGATTGATGATCGGCGTAGACAGCATGCTCCCGAAAACACCTCCGTTTGTGATCGTGAATGTTCCGCCGGTCATGTCGTCAACGGTGATTTGTCCGTCGCGGGCTTTGATTGCCAATCTTTTGATTTCCGATTCGATACCGCGGAAAGTCAGGTTTTCGGCATTTCTTACGACCGGGACCATCAGTCCTTTCGGTCCTGAAACGGCAATGGAAATATCAGCAAAATCATAAGTAATTTTTTCGTTTCCGTCAATCATAGAGTTCACGTCCGGGAATAATTTCAAGGCGCGTGTCACTGCTTTCGTGAAGAATGACATATAACCCAAACCTACGCCGCCGTGCTTGGCCTTAAACGCATCTTTGTATTCGTTGCGGATCAGGTTGATTGGCGTCATGTTGACTTCGTTGAAGGTCGTCAGCATCGCCGTTTCATTTTTAGCGGCCACCAGGCGTTCGGCGACTTTCCTGCGCAACATCGACAATTTTGTGCGTTCCGAACCACGGTTTCCGCCGGTTGGCGTTCCCATTGACGGCACAGCATTGACTGCATCGTCTTTGGTGATTCTTCCGTCTTTTCCGGTTCCTGTGATACCTGAAGGCTGGATGTTTTTCTCGTCGAGTATTTTTTTGGCGGCAGGCGATGGAATTCCTGCAGCATAAGTCGTTGTTGCCGGGTTTGGCTTTGCAGCTTCTGCTTTCGGAGCTTCTACAGCTTTCGGCGTTTCGGCTTTTGGCGTTTCAGTCGCAGGTTTAGCTGCTGCAGCCGGAGCCGAACCAGAAGGTTTTGCACCGTCGGTATCAATCAGGCAAACTACGGCGCCAACGGCAACGGCATCGCCTTCTTCGGCTTTTAACGTAATGATTCCGCTGGCTTCAGCCGGCAATTCCAATGTCGCTTTATCTGAATCGACTTCGGCAATCGCCTGGTCTTTCTCGACATAATCGCCGTCTTTTACGAGCCATGTCGCGATTTCAACTTCTTTTATGGATTCGCCTGGTGACGGCACTTTCATTTCTAAAATCATGGTAATATATTTTAGTGTATATTTTTAAATCTTAATTTTAATTATAACTCGGTTGCCTAGCCCTGATTGCATGCGGAAATCCTTTTTATTGCGGCGCAGCAAGCGATAAAAAGATTGCAGCGAAAAGCAGGAATAGCTCCTAATTAAACAAATCCTTGTCGAACACCATCGCAATCGCTGCGGCATGGCGTTTTTTGGAGCGTGCATAACTTCCGGCAGCCGGCGCGCTATAGGCTTTCAATGACGCGCACCGCAGTTTCACTTCGTTGAAATTCATCAGCATGAAACTGTATGCACCCATATTTTTCGGTTCTTCCTGTGCCCAAACGTAATCGTCGGCATTTGGATATGACTTAATGATGGCTTTCAATTGCTCGGTCGGCAATGGGAATAATTGCTCGATTCTGACCAATGCGACATCTTTCCTGCCATTGGTTTCGCGTTCCGCGAACAAATCGTAATAGAATTTCCCGGTACAGAAGACGAGCGTTTTGACGGCTGCCTTCTTTACTGTCGTGTCGTCTAAAACTTCCCGGAATGTTCCGGTCGCGAATTCATCGACAGAAGAAACGACTCTTGGATCACGCAGCAAACTTTTTGGCGTGAATACGATCAATGGTTTTCTGTAGGTTGTTTTCATTTGTCTTCTCAACAGGTGGAAGAAATTCGCTGGCGTTGTACAATCGGCGACAAACATATTTTCGTTGGCGCATTGCTGTAAATACCGTTCAATCCTGGCCGATGAATGCTCTGCGCCCTGGCCTTCGTAACCATGCGGCAATAACATCACCAATCCGTTTTGGTTGTTCCATTTGTCTTCGGCAGCAGAAATGTATTGGTCGATCATGATTTGCGCGCCATTGGAGAAATCCCCAAACTGGGCTTCCCAAATCGTCAGTGTTTTCGGGCTTGCCAAGGCATAACCGTAGTCGAAACCTACGACGCCGTATTCTGATAACAGGGAATTGAAAATATTGAATTTCCCTTTTTGGTTTTTGAGTTGTTGCAAAAGAATTACTTCTTCTTCCGAGTCTTCGACTTTTACGACAGCATGTCGGTGTGAGAAAGTCCCGCGTTCTACGTCTTGCCCCGAAATGCGGACATCGTAGCCTTCGGTCAGTAAACTGCCGTATGCCAACAGTTCGGCCATGGCCCAATCTAGCTTATCGGTTTCGAAAAACATCGTTTTTCTGTCGTTGATGAGCTTTTGGATTTTGCTGATGAATTTTTTATCGGACGGCAATTCAGTGATGACTTTCGCGATTTCGGTCAATTCCTTTTTCGGGAATGTTGTGTCGACTTTCTGAAGCATTTCGGCCTGGTCGGCCTGTTTGAAACCCTGCCATTCGTTTTGCATGAACGGCGTGATAATCGTCAGGTCTTTTTTGCGCGACGCTTCGAGGTTTTCCTCCATGACCGCTTTGTAGCTGTCTTCAAGGCCTTTGACGTAATCGCCGTCGATGACGCCTTCGGAAATTAATCTTTCTGCATAAATGTCGCGCGGATTTTTATGCTTGGCGATGAGTTTGTATAATTTCGGCTGGGTGAAACGCGGTTCGTCACCTTCGTTGTGCCCATATTTCCTGTAGCCAAGCAAATCGATGAAAACGTCGCTTCCGAACTGCATCCTGTAATCGAGTGCAAAAAGCATCGCGTGGACAACGGCTTCCGTATCATCTGCATTGACATGCAATACTGGAGATAAAGTCACTTTTGCGACATCGGTGCAATAGGTTGATGAGCGCGCGTCCAAATAATTCGTCGTAAATCCGACTTGGTTGTTGATGACAATATGGATGGTGCCGCCGGTTTTGTATCCGTCGAGCTGCGCCATCTGTACAATTTCGTAAACGATTCCCTGTCCCGCAACAGCTGCATCTCCGTGGAGTGCAATTGGCAAAACTTTTGAAAAATCGTCTGGAAAATATCGGTCTTGTTTCGCTCTTGTGATGCCTTCGATGACAGCGCCAACGGTTTCGAGGTGCGATGGATTTGGCGCCAAATTGAGGTTAATGCTTTTTCCGGATTTTGTTTTCCTGTCGGACGTCAATCCCAGATGGTATTTTACGTCACCGTCAAACAAAGCGTCGTCGTCATAGTCTTTCCCGTCAAATTCCGAGAAAATATCCTGTGTCGATTTTTTAAAGATATTGGCCAATACATTCAGCCTTCCGCGGTGCGCCATGCCCATGACAAATTGTTCGACGCCTTTTTCGGCAGCGGCTTCAATCAAGGCATCGAGGCCGGGAATAATGGATTCGCCGCCTTCGAGCGAAAAACGCTTTTGGCCGACATATTTGGTGTGAAGGAAAGTCTCGAAAGAAACCGCTTCGTTTAATTTTTCGAGGATGTTTTTCTTTTCGTCCGGTGAAAATTTCGGGATGTTGTCGTTGTAGCCGATTTTGTCCTGAATCCATTGGATGACGCCAGGCGTTCGGATGTACATGTATTCGACACCGATCGATTCGCAGTAGATTTTGTCAAGGTGAACCAAAATTTCCTGAAGCGTACATGGCTCGAGTTTCATCGCTTTTGCAGCGTCGAAAACCGTATTTAAGTCGGCTTTTGAGAGTCCGTAATTTTCAATATCAAGCGTCGGCGAATATGTTCTCCTGTCGCGCACCGGATTCGTTTTGGTAAACAAGTGGCCGCGCGTGCGATACGCGTCGATTAATTTCAAAACGTTGAATTCTTTCTGGAGTTTTTCGGACAATTGGCTAAAGTCCTGTCCGGAAGCCGCAGCGGCCATTTGAACGGCCGGTTCGCCGAGCGGGTATTCGTCATTATAAGTCGTTATTCCGAAATCAAAACCCTGTAGAAAGCTTCTCCAACTCGGTTCAATGCTGTCGGGGTTTTCTAAATATTGGTCGTATAAATCGGCGAAAAATTCGGTATGGGCTGCATTTAAAAAGGAAAACCTATCCATAATAGTATCTGAATGTCCTAAGATTGTTAAATAGTAGGGCAAAAGTACGATAATTGAAATAAATTCTGATTTTTTTTAGATACTTTTATCGTTTAAAAATCAATCCCTGAAAACTGATGAAATTCCGGCAATCCATTTCCGTTTCCAAATTCCTTTCCGTTTTTATTTCTGTGTTTTCCTCAACCCTTTTGTTGGCACAGGAGCAACAAAAAAGCACGAGTGATTTCTGGAATCACGTACAGTTTGGCGGCGGCATCGGGGCAAGTTTCGGCAGCGGTTATACCGACTTGGCGTTGGCACCGGGCGCGATTTACAATTTCAACGATTATGTCGCATTGGGTGTCGGCCTGCAAGGCAGTTATGTCAATGTAAAAGGCGATTATACGACCGACGAACTCAACAATTACAAATCGTGGATCTATGGCGGAAGCCTGATTGGGCTTTTCAATCCTGTCGAGGAAATTCAGCTGTCGGTTGAACTCGAGCAAGTCCGCGTGAACACGACATTTACCTTTACGGGCGAACCGGATATCAAGGATAATTTCTGGAATACGGCTTTGTTCCTCGGCGCCGGTTACCGGTTTGACAATGTCACGCTTGGCGCAAGATACAATCTGCTGTATGACCGCGATAAAAGTGTTTATTACGAGCCGTTTATGCCGTTTATTAGGGTTTATTTTTAGGAGACACGACCTCGCGTCTTTAGATTGTCGGACACGCTTCACTTTTGACACGGCCTACGGCCTTTAGAAAAAAAACCATTTACCGCAAACAATCCAAAAGCGCTCTGAAGTGAAACGTGTCTAAAGCGAAGCGTGTCTATTCCTAAACCACACCTTTTGCCATTCCCTTTTCAACACCAAAAAAGCGACTTCTTTTGACAGTTCCAGCAAATCGGAACCGTCGAGTTTTTTGATTTGCTCTTCGGAAACATCAATGATGTAAAGCAGGTTCAGGTATTCGGCAAATTTATATTGGATTAAACGGTAGACTTTTTCATGCAGTTGCACTTTCAGGTCTTCGGGAGACGTACTTTTTGGTAAATCGACGGGTTCATTGGCGAGGTTAAAATCCTTGTTGATTTGTTCCAGCAATTTCTGGTAAAGGTTTTCAGTTTCGGCTTCGGCCAATAAATGGTCGGTTGTGGCAGGCGCTTTATACATCAGGCTTTTCTTTCCATTAAATTTTCGCCAAAAGATTTCAGCACTCTTTTTTTGTCTTCCGAAATATCTATTTTTTCAAGCGTTTCGAATGCCTTCACAGTATATTCCCTAATCGCTTGCAATGCGGCATCAGAAGCGCCGGTTCCGGTAAATATTTCCTTTACTGAAGCGATTTTGTCGCGGTTGTCGTCCGGCCGAATCGAAAACAAATGCATCAATGCATCCGGTTGGTTTCCGGTGGCAAATTCTTTTGCTTTCAGGTAGAGATATGTTTTTTTATTTTCGATGATGTCGCCTCCAACCTGCTTGCCAAACGTTTCCGGATTCCCGAACGCATCGAGGTAATCGTCCTGAATTTGGAAAGCGATACCGAGGTTCAGTCCGAAATCATAAATATTTTTGCAGTTTTCTTCAGACGTTTCGGCGATTATTGCGCCCATTTTCATGGCTGCTGCCACCAAAACCGCTGTCTTGTATTCGATCATTTTCAGGTATTCGGGAATGCTGACGTCGTCGCGGTTTTCAAAATCAACGTCCCATTGCTGCCCTTCGCAAACCTCAAGTGCGGTTTTGCTGAAAAGTTTTGCCAACTCCCGGAAAGTGCCCGGTTCGTATTGTTCAAAATATTGATATGCCAAAATCAGCATCGCATCGCCGGACAGGATTCCGGTATTGATGTCCCATTTTTCGTGGACGGTTTCTTTTCCCCTTCGCAGCGGCGCATCGTCCATAATGTCGTCGTGCACCAATGAAAAATTATGGAAAACCTCCACGGCGATGGCCGCAGGAAGCGCTTTTTTGTAATCCGCACCAAATATTTCAGCGGAAAGTAAGGTCAATACCGGGCGCATTCTCTTCCCGCCCAATGATAAAATATACCGGATTGGCTCGTAGAGATTTTTTGGTTCTTTCAGTAAAATTCCGGCTTCCAAATGGGCTAGAAAATATTCCTGATACTCCTGAATTGAATGCATTACAACTATTTTTGGGCTAATTTACAGTATTCACATGGTATGGCAAACACCGCGCTGAAATCAAATGTTAAATAAATGTAAATACTTTGGAAACTATTTTTGTGTTTAAAGTTTCCATTGTACTTTTGTCGGCTGAAAACCAATTGTTTTCCGGATTACAAATGAAAGATAAGATTATTGCCAAAGCAACCGATATGTTTTTAAGACTTGGTTTTAAAAGCATTACAATGGATGATATTGCCGGCGAAATGTGCATTTCAAAAAAAACAATTTACAAATATTTCATCAATAAGGAAGTGCTGATCGCTGAAACCACTGAAACGATGCACAAAAGCATCTATCAGATCATTGAGGACATTATTGCCCGGGATTTCAATGCGATAGAAGAGAATTTTGAGATTAAGAAAATGTTCAAGGGCATATTCCAGTTTGCGGAAACATCGCCGTTGTACCAACTCAAAAAACACTATCCTGAAATTTACCACAAAGTCATGAGCCAGGAATTTGAGGAATGCAACCGCTACATGAAGCACAACATCCAAAAGGGAATCGACCAGGGATTGTTTCGCGCCGACATCGACATCGACATGTACAGCAAATTCCATTACATCCTGACCTTCAGCATCAATGAAAACACAAAATCCGAAAAAGAAGCACAACGCCTCGAACACGCAGCCATGGAATACCACATGCGCGCCATGGCCACCGAAAAAGGCATTGTTGAACTTGAAAAACAACTCCTAATTAATCCTAATATATAACCATCAATGAAACGATCAATCTTAATCACACTGCTGTTTTTTGCTGTCGCGGCAAATGCGCAGGACACGCCAAAGGAAAGTTATTCGTTCAGCTTACAGCAAGCGATCGACCATGCTTTGCAGCACAATTACACCGCCATCAATTCGGGCCGCGACATCGAGATTGCCCAACAGAAAAAATGGGAAACCACGGCTGCTGGTTTGCCGCAAATCAACGGTTCCATCGATTACCAGAACAATATCAAAAGACAGGTCATATTGGCCGATTTCGATAACGACGGCGTCAGCGAGCCAATTTATCTCGGTGACAAACAATCCGTAAATGCCAAGGCGACTTTAAGCCAATTGCTTTTTGATGGCTCATATATTGTCGCGTTGCAGGCTTCGAAAACCTATCTGCAATATTATAAAAACTACAAACAGAAAACCGACAACGATGTGCGTGAAATGGTTGTCAATGCTTACGGCAACGTATTGTTGGCAGAAGAAAGCATCGCAATTTTGGAAAAAAACAAATCCATTCTCGACAAAACACTTTCCGATACCAGGGAAACTTTCAAAAATGGCCTGATTGAAGAGGAAAATGTCGAGCAGCTCGAGATTACGCAAGCTTCGGTCAACAGCAACCTCAACAATGCGCGCCGTCTGAAAGACATCGCTTCACAAATGCTGAAACTGACTTTGGGCATTGACATCAATGCCGATTTACAGCTGACCGACAAACTGGATGCCTTGACACAAAGCAATCTCGACCTCGCGTTGGCGCAGCCTGAATTTGACATCAAGAACAATATCGATTATAAAATCGGGCAGAATTTCCAGGACCAACGCAGATTGGAACTGATGCAACAAAAAAGCAAGGCATTGCCAACACTGAGCGCATTCGTGAATTACGGGACATTTGGCAGCGGCCATGATTTTGACTTCCTGACTTCGAAACAAAAATACTATGACTTCTCGCTTTTGGGCGTCAGCCTGAATGTGCCGATTTTTAGCAGTTTTGCGAGAAGCGCCAGGACACAACAAGCCAAAATCGCTTATGAGCAGGCCAAAACGCAGCTGACCGAAACAGAGCAAAGGCTCAAGCTGCAATACCAACAAGCGAAAAGCGAATATGAATTCAGCGTTGAGGAATATGCCACGCAAAAGAACAGCCTGGCACTGGCAGAACACATCGAAGGCAAACAGCAGATAAAATTCACCGAAGGGCTTTCGACCAGCTTTGATTTCAGCGACGCACAAAGGCAATTGTACACCGCGCAGCAGGATTACCTGCAATCAATGGTCGATGTCGTCAACAAAAGAGCCGCATTAGAAAAAATAACAAATGGAAAATAATCATCAATCTCGTAAAACCAACATCATGAAGAACATCAAGAAATTATCCATACTTGCCTTACTTTCATTAGTCCTTTTCTCTTGCGGGAAAAACGATGGCGACAAAAGTACCGATGGCGTCATCAAACGCAACAACCTGACGGAAATGAAGACCAAAAAGACAGCGCTGCAGACCGAAATGACCAAACTTGACGAAGCCATTGCCAAGCTTGATACGATAAAGGAACAGGCATTGGTGTCGACATTTAAGGTCAAGGATTCGATTTTCAACCACTATATTGAAGTGCAGGGAAATGTGGATACGAAAGAAAACCTCATCATTTATCCGCAATATTCCGGAACACTATTATCACTGAATGTCACTGCCGGGCAAAAGGTTTCCAAAGGCCAGGTCATCGGAAGGATTGACGACGGCGGTTTGGGCCAGCAGGTCGCGCAATTGGAAACACAGGCGGCTTTGGCAAAAACGACTTTCGAAAGACAGAAACGTTTATGGGACCAAAAAATCGGTTCTGAAATCCAATACTTACAGGCACAAACCAATATGGTCAGCCAGCAGAAAGCGGTTTCGCAACTGAAAGCACAACTGGGCAAAACGGTCATTACCGCTCCGATTTCAGGTGTCGTTGACGAAATCATCACCGAACGCGGTCAGGTCGTCGCGCCAGGCCAAGGGATTGTGCGTATTGTAAACCTATCGAACATGTACGTTTCAACCTCAGTGCCGGAATCATATATCGGTAAGCTGAAAGTCGGCACGCCGGTAGATGTCACATTGACATCGCTTGGAAAAAACTATGTTGGAAAAATCCGCCAGGTCGCCAATAATATCAATCCGGCCAATAGGAGTTTCAACATTGAGGTTTCTGTCCCAAATACTGACAATTTGTTGCGCCCGAATCAGGTTGCCCAATTGAAAGTAATCGATTACACCAGCAAAAATGCGGTCATTGTGCCATCAAATGTGGTACAGGAAGATGCGAAAGGCCAGAAATTCGTATATACCGTAACCGACATCAAAGGCGCAACGGGCATTGCCAAAAAAGTATTGGTCAAACCGGGCCAAACGGCTTCAAATTACACCGAAATTCTCAGCGGGTTATCGGCTGATGACATCGTTGTCACCGAAGGCGCGAACACGCTTTCCGAAGGAATGAAAGTCAATTTTTAAATAGAATTGGGATATGGGTAATGAGAATTGAGCGCTTTAACACGCTTCATTTTCTTATCTCAATTCTCACATCTCAATACCAATATCTAAAATATCATAACCAATGAGCCATCAAAGTAAAGAATTCAGTATCTCCAGTTGGGCTGTCGAAAACCGCGTAACGGTTTACATCCTGACGGCAATGATCGTCATCACGGGCGTAATCGCCTACATTACGATGCCGCGGGAAAGCTTCCCTGAAGTCATTGAAAATAAAGTATATATCACGTCGGTATTCCCTGGAAACTCGGCCGAAGACGTTGAAAAGCTGATTGTCAAGCCACTCGAAAAGGAAATCAAGAACATCAGCGGCGTCGAAAAAATCACGTCGAGTTCGTACCAGGATTTCGGGATGATCATCGTCGAGTTTGCCGATAAGGTTACCATCGAACAGGCCAAAATCAGGGTCAAGGAAAAAACCGATATCGTAAAAGCCGATACCGATTGGCCAAACCTCGACAACGGCAGTAAAGTTGAACCGAGTGTTTTCGATTTGAACATTTCTGAGGAAGTGCCGATCCTAAACATCAATCTCGAAGGAAATTATACGACGCAGCAATTGAAGAAATATGGCGAGGACCTTCAGGACGACCTCGAGGAAATTTCGGAAGTCAAGAAAGTCGATATCCTTGGCGTTGATGATAAGGAAGTCGAAATTGCGCTCGACATCTTCAAAATGACCGCCGCGCAAGTGTCGTATGACGAAGTCCAAAATGCCGTCAGGGCGGAAAACATGACGATTTCCGGTGGAAACCTGATTTCACAAGGTTCGCGCAATAACATCCGCGTCGTGGGCGAAATCAAGGATCCGAAAGAACTCGAAAACGTCATCGTGAAATCGTATGGCGGAAACGTCTATTTAAAGAACATCGCAACCATCAGTTTCAAGGAAAAGGAAAAAACGACTTATGCCAGGGAAAGAGGCCATGAAGTGGTCATGCTGAATGTGAAAAAACGTTCGGGAATGAATATGATTTCGGCCATCGACCAGGTCAAGGAACACATCAAGAAAGCACAGGGAAATTACCTGCCGAAGGATTTAAAAATCACTTTGACCAATGACGAATCGTCAAAAGTAGAGCACCAGGTAGACGAGCTGTCGAACCACATTATCTTCGGTATTATGCTCGTCATGATCGTACTGATGTTTACGATGGGATTGCGAAACTCGCTGTTTGTCGGCGCTGCGATTCCACTGTCAATGCTGATGGCGTTCAGTATTTTATCGATGTTCGGATTAACGCTGAATACGATGGTGCTTTTCGGTCTTGTCATGGGATTGGGAATGCTCGTCGATGACGGAATCGTGGTCGTCGACAACGTGTTTGCCAATATGAAAAAGGGCATGGACCGATATCACGCGTCTAAAATCGGTATTGGCGAAATCGCCTGGCCGGTCATTTCATCGACAGCTACGACATTGATGGCTTTCCTTCCGTTTGCCTTATGGCCTGGAACGATGGGAAAATTCATGAAATATTTCCCGATTACATTGACAGTTACCCTGAGCGCCTCATTATTCGTGGCGATGGTTGTCAATGCGGCGATGACAGGCGGTTCGATGGACATTGAGGACAAGAACGTCACCAAAAAATCGGCTAAGAAATATTCGATCATATTTACGATTATCGCGGTCATCTTTGTATTGGTCGGCAATATTTATGATTCTAAAGGCGCGCGTGCGATCGGGCATTTGGCGATTATTTCGTTGGTGTTTATGTGGCTTTATAAAATCAGGATTTACAAATGGACACAGGATTTCCAGCACAGTTTCTTCCCAAGAATGGAACAGCGCTACATGAGTTTCCTTAGAAAAATCCTGACCGGAAGTCGCGCATGGTTTGCGTTGGTGGGCATCATTTTTATGTTGGTGCTTTCAGTCGTACTTGTGGGCGTTTTCCCAAGGAAGGTGTTGTTCTTCCCCGAAAATATCCCGAACCAGGTTATCGCTTATATTGAATACCCGCAAGGAACCGATATCACAAAAACCGACAAAGCCACCAAATTTGTAGAAAACCAGATCATCGACATCCTTAAAAAATATGTCGATCCGAAAACAAAAAAGAACTACCTCGCTGAATCTATTGTGGCACAAGTCGGCGTTGGCGCCAGCAACCCTAATGTCGATCCCGGAAATACTTCGGAAACGCCATATAAAGGAAAAGTTACGGTCAATTTCACCGAGTTCAAATTCAGGCGCGGCATCAGTACGGCCGATATCCTTGAAGAAATCCGTGGGAAAATCAAAGGCATTGCCGGTGCAAAAGTCACCGTCGAAAAAGATGCCAACGGTCCGCCTGCCGGTTACCCTATCAGCGTGCAGCTCACAGGAAAGGATTACGACCAGATGTTGAAGGAAGCCAATAAAATAATCGACTTCATCAATTCGAAAAACATTCCGGGAATCGAGCGTTTGAGCATCGACGTGAATAAGGAAAGTCCGGAATTGGAAGTCAAAGTCGATCGTGTAAATGCCGGAAGTTCGGGCGTCTCAACCGGACAGGTCGGATTGAATTTGCGTCGTTCGGTTTACGGCCAGGAAATCTCGACTTATAAAGAAGGTGATGACGATTACAATATTGTCATCAGGATGCAGGAAGACCAGCGTAAGAATGAAAGCATCCTGTTCAACCAGTCGCTGACTTTTAAAAACCAGAACAATGGGCAAACCGTGCAGGTGCCGATTTCGGCTGTGTCGACTACTGAAAAAACGACGACTTACAACCAAATCAAGCGCAGGAACCAAAAACGTGTCATGACGATTTATTCGAATGTATTGACCGGTTATAACGGTGATGAGATTACGAAAACCATCCAGGCGCAGCTGAACAGTTACAAAATGCCGAAAGACATTTCGTATTCTTTCTCCGGCGTACAGGAAGAACAAGGAAAAAACCAAAGTTTCCTGATGTATGCTTTATTCCTGGCGTTGGCGGGTATTTCGATCATTATTGTGCTGCAGTTCAACTCGGTGTCGAAAACAGTTGTGATTTTGTTTACGGTATTGCTGAGTTTCAGCGGCGTTTTCTACGGCTATGTGATTGCGAATATGGATTTTGTGATCCTGATGACAATGATGGGAATTATTTCGCTGGCGGGAATCGTAGTGAAGAACGGTATCGTATTGATGGATTTCTTTGTCTTGCTGCTTGATAAGAAAGTCGCCGACAAACAAGTCGCTTCGCATGACGACCTGACTTTGGATGAAATCAAGGACGTCATTATCGAATCCGGGAAATCAAGGCTTCGCCCGGTATTGCTGACGGCTTTAACAGCGGTTTTGGGATTGATTCCATTGGCAATCGGGCTGAACTTTGACTTCTTTTCCCTGATCACCGATTTGAATCCGCATGTCTTTATGGGCGGTGACAATGTGATGTTTTGGGGACCATTGGCATGGACAATTATTTTCGGGTTGACCTATGCGACAATCCTGACCCTGATTATGGTTCCGGTCATGTTCTTTCTTGTTAAAAGGACAAAATACTGGTTGCGCGACAGGAATCATAAAAATGAAGATGTCCTTCCAGAATAAAAGGATTTATCACAACAAAAAAGGCTGCCCGATTGGACAGCCTTTTTTTATTAAAAGTGTTTTTTAGTTTTTTGCGATGGCTTCCTGTTTCCAGTTTTTCACGTCAGCAATATTGCCTTTTTCGTAATTGACTTCGCTGAGCATTTTGTCGCCGAGGAAAATCCATTTTCCGGTTTTTACACCATTTGAATATTCCGCAATGGCTTTCTTGTTTCCTTTCTCATCGTAGGAAACCCATTGTCCGTCAAGTTTGCCTTCTTTAAAATAGCCGTCTTGCTGGATTTGACCGTTTTCATAATAGTATGTGGCTTTCACCATAGTGCCGTATGCTTCTAATTTTGGCTGTATATTTTGTGCGGAAATGATTCCTGAAATCAACATCGCTCCGATAAACATAAACTTTTTCATAATGTAGGTTTTTAGATTTCACTTAATTATGAATCAAATGTATAAATTTATTTACATTAAAAAAACTTTTACTTAACAATTTGGTAACATTGAATGAAAACTTAACATTGGGAAATAAAAAAGCCAACGGTTTCCCATTGGCTTTTATCAAAAAAAATGTGTTCTTTTATTTGACTAATGCATCCAATTGCGTTTGCAAAGCGGCGTCAGATGGGCGTTTCGCATCTGCATCAATTACGTTTCCGTCTGGCCCGATCAGGATAAATCTCGGAATCGAATTGATATTGAAATCCCTGACGAATTTTGAGTTCCAATCGTTATCCGCAATCACTTGTGTTCCACCAAGCGATTTGTCTGCGACCATTTTTTTCCATTTCTCATAATCCTTTTTGGTATCGATTGAAATGCTGACAAACTCAATGTTTTTGCCTTTATATTTTTCTTCGACTCTCTGCAAATGAGGAATTTCTGCACGACATGGTCCACACCACGTAGCCCAAGTATCAATGTAAACATATTTCCCTTTGAAATCTTCCAGCTTGGTTTTTCCGCCTTTAAAGTTTTCATATTCAAATGTCGGAGAAGCATTTCCCTGCATTTTTTTAGCTGCCTGCGCTTGGTTGAAAGCCATCATGATTCCTTGCGATTGCTGCTTTGCCCTTTTGCCCATCATGGTTTTGAAATCGGCATCGATTGCTGGGTCAGCTAATTTTTCGTCATTCTCTTTTGCCATTACGGCAAGTGAGCTTTCCAATGATTTAGCATCATCGCCAGCCATCATATTTTCGAGCTTTTCTTCCTGAAGCGTTCCTTGCGCCAGAAAATTATTTTCCTTTGATCCGTTTCCGGTAAAAACAACCGTTTCATCAAACATTTTGGCGTCCATGGTCAAAGACAAATCATAGCCCGGCTTCAGGAATAATTGGGCGTATTCAACACCGTCAAACATTTGGTACATGCCTTTTGGCGCCGTAAATGAATCGGTAAAAACCCCTTTTTTGTTCACGGCAATATCTTTTTTAAAGTTTTGCCCTATGATGTGGATCGAATCGGTATTGCGGTTGGCAATTTTGGCAGTGAACTTCACAACATCTGTCTGTGCATAAGTCGCCATGCCAACAAACAGAAAGAAAAACAACATTTTTTTCATGATTTTGATAGTTAAGTTTGGTATAATAAGTTGTAAAAATAATCTTCTAAACGGGGTTTGGAAATTATTTCTGATAAAATTAAGGAATATTACTAAATTTTAAAGCAGGTTTATATGAAATAAACTTCAACAAAATAGTATTTTTGCAACTTAAAATTTTGAGAATGTACAGAAGTCATAATTGTGGCGAACTAAACGCTTCCCACATTAATACAGAAGTGACACTTGCCGGCTGGGTGCAAAAATCCCGCGACAAAGGTTTTATGAATTGGGTTGATTTGCGCGACCGTTACGGAGTCACACAATTGATGTTTGACGAAAGCCGCAGCGACAAAACCGTTTTCGAGCTTGCAAAAACATTGGGCCGTGAATTTGTCATCCAAGTCAAAGGAACCGTTATTGAGCGCGAGTCCAAAAACCCAAACATGCCAACAGGCAACATCGAGATTTTAGTTTCCGAACTGAATATCCTCAACGCAGCATTGACACCACCATTCACTATTGAAGACGAAACTGACGGCGGCGAAGACATCCGCATGAAATACCGTTACCTTGACATCCGCAGAAATCCGGTGAAAAATAATTTGTTGTTCCGCCATAAAGTCGCAATGGAAGTCAGGAAATTCCTTTCCGACCAAGACTTTTGTGAAATTGAAACACCCGTTTTAATCAAATCGACTCCTGAAGGCGCACGCGATTTTGTCGTGCCGTCAAGGATGAACGAAGGCCAGTTTTACGCCTTGCCACAATCACCGCAAACCTTTAAGCAATTGCTGATGGTTGGCGGCATGGACAAATATTTCCAGATTGTAAAATGTTTCCGCGATGAGGATTTACGAGCTGATCGTCAACCAGAGTTTACACAAATTGATTGTGAGATGGCATTTGTAGAACAGGAAGATATTCTGAATGTTTTTGAAGGATTGACGCGTCATTTATTGAAAGAAATCAAAGGCATTGAGGTTGAGAAATTCCCGCGAATGACTTACGATCATGCGATGAAAACCTACGGAAATGACAAACCGGACATTCGTTTCGGAATGGAATTCGGTGAACTCAATACTGTCGCACAACACAAGGATTTTGGCGTATTCAATTCGGCCGAATTGGTCGTTGCGATTGCAGCCCCGAAATGCGGCGAATTGACGAGAAAAGAAATCGACGCATTAATTGATTGGGTGAAACGCCCGCAAGTCGGCGCAAGCGGCATGGTTTACGTCAAATGCAACGAAGACGGCACTTTCAAATCATCCGTAGACAAATTCTACGACCAGGACGATTTGGCAAAATGGGCTGAAATAACTGGCGCAAAAACCGGCGACATGATTTTCGTTTTATCCGGTCCGGCCAATAAGACAAGGACACAATTGAGCGCGCTCCGCATGGAATTGGCGACGCGTTTGGGATTGAGAAATCCGGCAGAATTCGCTCCGCTTTGGGTAGTCGATTTTCCATTATTGGAATTGGATGAAGAAAGCGGCCGTTGGCATGCGATGCACCATCCGTTCACCTCACCAAAACCGGAAGACATGAAATTATTGGAAACCAATCCGGGAAAAGTCCGTGCCAATGCTTATGATATGGTTTTGAACGGCAACGAAATCGGTGGCGGTTCGATCCGAATCCACGACAAAGCGACACAGCAATTGATGTTCAAATATTTAGGATTCACCGAAGAAGAAGCAAAAAACCAATTCGGATTTTTGATGGACGCCTTTCAATTTGGCGCACCGCCGCACGGAGGTTTGGCGTTTGGATTGGACCGTTTGGTTGCGATTTTGGGCGGACACGAAACCATTCGTGATTTTATTGCTTTCCCAAAAAACAATTCCGGCCGCGATGTGATGATTGATGCGCCATCGGCAATTGACAATGCACAACTGGATGAATTGCACATCAAACTCGATTTGAAGTAGATTTTCGTCAGAAAAAATACAGAAAAGGCTGAATATCAATATTTTTTAGAAAAATTTTAACTAAATACATTTTTGTATTATTTTAAAGTTTACATTTGCGCCATTATAAATTATTATTATTATTACAATGCGTACAGGTACAGTTAAATTTTTCAATGAGTCTAAAGGTTACGGATTCATTACAGACGAAGAAACAGGAAAAGACATCTTTGTTCATGCTTCAGGAATCAGAGCGGAAGAACTTCGTGAAGGTGACAGAGTAAGTTATGAAGAAGAAGAAGGAAGAAAAGGTAAAGTTGCCGCTCAGGTAACTACTTTGGAAGACTAAAATATATACTATTTTTGTTGCCTAAAAAGACTAAGCGTCCCGAAATAATCGGGACGTTTTTTTTATGCCTTGATTTGCCAGTAAAACTTCCTTATTTATACTCATTAAAAATTACACAGATTGCACAGCCTCACGGCAAAGGAATTTTGTTTTGAATTGCATTTTATCATTTTGAAGCATATCTTTGTGGCTAATTTATTTCAAATTTTTACTGAAAATGCAAAGCACCCAGGCAGATTATTTCCCAATCCTGATGCAGTTTCTTTTAGCTGTCGGATTTGTAGTAATGACCATCTTCGTTTCAGGGTTGTTGGGCCCGAAAAGGCATTCCAAAAATAAAGACAAAAACTTTGAGTGCGGCATCGAGTCCGTTGGAAATGCCAGAATTCCTTTCTCTATCAAATATTTCCTTGTTGCCATATTGTTCGTCCTCTTTGATGTCGAGGTAATTTTCCTGTATCCATGGGCCGTCAACTTCCGCGAAATGGGCATGCAGGGTATGATCAAGATGGTCGTATTCATGATTTTACTGCTGATTGGATTCTTCTACATCATCAAGAAAAAAGGCCTCGAGTGGGAATAAAAACAAGCATTTTACGTTTAAATCAGGTTGTAAATTCACGATTTAAATTAAAGAATTAAAAAATGAGCGATTCAAAAATAAATATAGCAGAAGCACCTGAAGGCATTTCAGGCGAAGGCTTTTTTGCTACAAAATTAAGCGATGTTGTTGGACTCGCGCGCGCCAATTCCCTTTGGCCGTTGCCATTCGCAACCTCTTGCTGCGGCATCGAATTCATGGCGACAATGGCTTCACATTACGATGTGGCGCGTTTCGGTTCTGAGCGTATGAGTTTTTCTCCAAGACAAGCCGACATGCTTTTGGTCATGGGCACGATTGCCAAAAAAATGGCGCCGATCTTACGCCAGGTTTACGAACAGATGGCCGAGCCAAGATGGGTGATTTCCGTTGGCGCCTGTGCTTGTTCAGGTGGAATTTTCGACACCTATTCTGTGCTTCAGGGCATTGACAAAGTCATTCCTGTCGATGTTTACGTTCCGGGTTGCCCACCAAGACCAGAACAGATTCTCGATGGCATCATGCGTTTGCAGGATTTGGTGAAATCTGAATCCGTGCGCAGGAGAAGTTCTCCGGAATACACCGAATTATTGGCTTCTTATAATATCAAGTAATCACATGGCTTTAGAAACTTCCGTCATACAGGATACACTCAACGAACGTTTCGAATCTGCGGTCAGCGATTTTGTCCAGATTCACGACGTTTTCACTTTTGAAGTCGATTCGGATTCCATTGCGGCCGTAATGAAATTCCTTCGCGACGACAAAACGATGCGTTTCAATTTTCTGACGACATTGTGCGGCATGCATTTTCCAGATGCGGAAATCGGAAGACAGTTTTCTGTCGTTTATCACATGCACAATTGGATTGACAATGTCAGAATCCGAATCAAATGCTATTTAAACGGGAACAATCCTGAAATCGACACGGTTTCTGATATTTTCCTGAGCGCCAATTGGCAGGAACGCGAAACATACGATTTTTTCGGAATCATTTTCAAAGGCCATCCGCAGTTGAAAAGAATCCTGAATATGGACGAAATGACTTCGTTCCCGATGCGCAAAGAATTCCCGCTCGAAGACGGCGGAAGAACCGATAAAGACGACCGTTTCTTCGGACGGACAACAGATAACGTTAGTAATACCTGAAATATATAGATGTCAGATTTATTATTACCACCAGAATTAAGATACGCCGGTATCATCAAGCAAAGGCAGAATGAGGACGGAAGCGAGCTTTCGATCCTGAATTTAGGCCCGACGCATCCGGCGACGCACGGTATTTTCCAGAATATCCTTTTGATGGATGGAGAACGTGTGCTCGACGGCGAATCGACCGTTGGTTACATTCACCGCGCCTTCGAAAAAATTGCTGAAAACCGCCCGTTTTACCAAATCACGCCATTGACCGACAGGATGAATTACTGTTCGTCGCCAATCAACAATATGGGTTGGTGGATGACTTTGGAAAAAGCATTGGGCATTGAAGTGCCGAAACGCGTGCAATATCTTCGTGTCATCGTCATGGAATTGGCGCGTATTTCCGATCATATCATCTGCAATTCGGTTTTGGGTGTCGACACTGGCGCATTGACCGGATTTTTGTATGTATTCCAATACCGTGAAAAAATATACGAAATCTACGAGGAAATCTGTGGCGCGCGCTTGACGACGAACATGGGAAGAATCGGCGGTTTTGAAAGAGAATGGAGCCCAAGGGCTTTTGAACTGATCAACACATTGCTCGAAGAATTTCCGCCAATCTGGCAAGAATTTGAAGACTTGCTTTTAAGGAACAGGATTTTCATGGACCGTACGATTGACGTCGGGCCGATTCCTGCCGACCGCGCCATCAGTTACGGATTTACAGGACCGAACCTTCGCGCTGCCGGAGTCGATTATGACATCCGTGTCGCACAGCCGTATTCCTCTTATGAGGATTTCGATTTCGATATCCCTGTCGGAAAATCAGGTGATACGTATGATCGTTTCTGCGTCAGGAATGCCGAGGTTTGGCAAAGCATCAGTATCATCAAACAAGCATTGGAAAAAATGCCGGAAGGTCCGTATCATGCGAACGTTCCCGATTATTATCTGCCTCCAAAAGAGGACGTATACAATAATATGGAAGCGTTGATTTATCATTTCAAAATCATCATGGGCGAAGTCCCGGTTCCGGTAACGGAAGTATATATGCCAGTAGAAGGCGGAAACGGAGAACTTGGTTTTTACCTTGTCACCGACGGAAGCCGAACCGCATACAGGCTGCATTTCCGCAGGCCGTGTTTTATTTATTACCAGGCTTTCAACGAAATGGTCAAAGGACAAATGCTGTCTGACGCCATTGCGACGCTGTCAAGCCTTAACGTTATAGCCGGCGAACTCGACGCCTAAAAGATTATGGAACGTTCAAACATCTCACAAACAATCAACATAGATGCGAAACTCATGGAGCGCATCAACGAATTGATCAGCCATTATCCGGCCGACAAAAAGAAATCCGCTTTATTGCCGATTTTGCATGACGTCCAGGATGCGCACGACAACTGGCTTTCTATCGAATTGATGGACAAAGTCGCTGAAATCCTCGAAATCAAACCAATTGAAGTCTATGAAGTCGTGTCGTTTTACACGATGTTCAACCAAAGGCCAATTGGAAAATTTATGTTCGAATTCTGTCAGACTTCTTGCTGCGTCACTCGCGGCGTCGAAGATTTGATGGATTATACGTGTAACAAATTAGGCGTAGGAATTGGCGAACCAACAGTTGACGGAATGTTTGAAGTCCGCGGTGTTGAATGTCTTGGCGCTTGCGGTTACGCACCAATGATGCAGCTCGGTGATGAATTCAAAGAACACCTGACCAAAGAAAAAATCGACCAATTGATTGAAGATTGCAAGGACGGAAAAATCAACTTACACTACCAGAACAATGGGTAAGCAAATATTATTAGACAAAATCAACGTTCCGGGCATCAAGACCTATGAAGTGTATCGTCGTGAAGGCGGCTATGCTTCTGTCGAAAAAGCGCTGAAAACGATGACGCCTGACGAAGTTGTGACCGAAGTCAAGAATTCGCAGCTCAAAGGCCGTGGCGGCGCGGGTTTTCCGATGGGAATGAAATGGAGTTTCATCGACAAGAAATCGGGCAAGCCCAGACATTTGGTCTGCAATGCCGACGAATCGGAACCGGGAACATTTAAGGACCGTTATCTGATGGAATACATTCCGCACCTTTTAATCGAGGGAATGATTACGGCAAGTTTTGCATTGGAAGCGCATTTGTCCTACATCTACATCCGCGGCGAATACATGTGGGTTTACAAAATCCTCGAAAACGCGATTAAAGAAGCGTATGCTGCAGGTTTTCTTGGCAAAAATATATTGGGATCGGGGTACGATTTGGATTTATACGTCCATGTTGGCGCCGGCGCTTACATTTGTGGAGAAGAAACCGCATTGATTGAATCTTTGGAAGGCAAACGCGGCAATCCAAGGATCAAGCCACCGTTTCCTGCGATTTCAGGTTTGTGGGCGAACCCAACCGTTGTCAATAATGTCGAATCAATTTCAGCAGTGCCTTGGATCGTCAATAATTCAGGCGCGGAATATGCGAAAATCGGGACCGAAAAATCAACGGGGACAAAATTGATTTCTGCTTCAGGGCACATCAAAAAACCGGGGGTTTACGAAATCGAATTGGGAATTACCGTTTACGATTTCATCAACTCCTCCGACTATTGCGGCGGAATGATTGACGAAAGACCAATCAAAGCATTGGTTCCGGGTGGTTCATCCGTGCCGATTCTGCCGGCGCATTTGATTTACAAAACCGCGAATGGTGAAGACCGTTTGATGAGTTATGAATCGATGAGCGATGGCGGATTTGCGTCAGGCTCGATGATCGGTTCAGGTGGATTCATCGTTTATAACGACACGACTTGTATCGTAAGAAGCACATGGAATTTCGCGCGTTTCTACCATCATGAAAGCTGTGGACAATGTTCACCTTGCCGTGAAGGAACTGGTTGGTTGGAGAAAATATTACATAGAATTGAAAACGGCCACGGCCGTGAAGAAGATATCGATTTGCTTTGGGACATCCAGAGAAAAATTGAAGGAAACACGATTTGCCCATTGGGAGATGCGGCAGCTTGGCCGGTTGCAGCGGCGATTCGCCATTTCCGTGAGGAATTTGAATACCATGTGCGTTTCCCGGAAAAAATTAAAAACAGGGATCATTTTGTTGCCGAACCGTTTGAACAGGTGAAGCATTTGGTTTCTAAATTAACCGTATAAAATTTAAAGTGAAAAAGTTATTATTTGTTTTATTGGTTGTCACTTTTGGGTTTACAACCTACGGACAAAAACTAGAGGGTTATGTCGTGACGAATGCAAACGACACGATTCACTGTAAATTTCTTGTTCAAACGAATATGATTAATAACAAAATATTTTATGCCGCATCAGTATATAATCATGTGAAGATTCTGACTGAAAAAGGAGAGAAAATTAAATATGCGCCAAAGGACATTAAAAGTTTTTTTATCAAAAACACAACTGATGGAAATTTAAAATTTGTCAGTTTTAAAGAAGATGGTTTTAAGCATTTTTATCACGAAGTCGTAAATGATAGGTTGTCTTATTATCGGTTGTATCATACAGTAGGTGATTTTGATCCGAATTCGGTTTATAAAGAGTTTGTATATAAAGACCACGTTTTTTTGCAGTTGGGTATGTTGAACACCCGGAAAAATTTGGCAGAAATGATTAAGGATAACAAAGTGATTTATGATAAATGGATGGACGAACACGGTTACTACAAAGTAAAAGACGCGTTTAACATCATCAACCAATATAACGACTCTTATAAAAAAGAGCCCATTGAAAATAACTAAGTTGAAGTGAACTTCATAAAATAGAAAATGAAAGTAACCATAGACGGACACAGCATAGAAGTCGAACCAGGAACAACAATTCTCCAGGCAGCCCGTATGATTGGAGGCGAAATCGTTCCGCCGGCCATGTGCTATTATTCCAAATTAAAAGGCAGCGGTGGAAAATGCCGTGCATGTTTGGTCGAAGTTGCCAAAGGTAGCGAAGCCGACCCAAGGCCAATGCCAAAACTGATGGCGTCATGCGTCACCGGCGTAATGGATGGCATGGAAGTCAACAGCATCGCGTCGGAAAGAGTAACCGAAGCAAGAAAATCGGTAACTGAATTCTTGCTGATCAATCACCCATTGGATTGCCCGGTTTGCGACCAGGCCGGAGAATGTGACTTGCAGAATCTAAGTTTCAAACACGGAAAATCAGAAACGCGTTTCATTGAAGAAAAACGGACATTCGAGCCGGAAAATATCGGCCCGAATATCCAATTGCACATGAACCGTTGCATTTTGTGTTACCGTTGCGTGATGGTAGCCGATCAATTGACCGACGACCGCGTTCACGGTGTTATGGATCGCGGCGATCATTCGAATATTTCGACTTGCCTTTCAAAAGCGATTGACAACGAGTTTTCAGGAAACATGATTGACGTTTGCCCGGTTGGCGCGTTGACCGATAAAACTTTTAGGTTTAAGCAGCGTGTTTGGTTCAACAAACCTTACGATGCGCATAGAAACTGCGACAAATGCTGTGGAAAAACGACGGTTTGGATGTTTGGAAATGAAATCCAAAGGGTTACAGGAAGAAAAGACGAATACCACGAAGTCGAGGAATTCATCTGCAACGAATGCCGTTTTGACCACAAAAATCCAGCGGATTGGGTCATTGAAGGACCAAGGAAATTCGAGAAAGATTCGGTCATCAACCAAAACAATTATACGAGGAAACTCGAAACTGTTGAGATTGAAACCGAGAAAAACATCCTCAAAGGGCGTGACGAAGACCGCTTGAAAATCAGTATGGCATCGGTGCCGCTGAAACGCGATGAACAAGAAATCTTTAAAGAAGGAAACGTCTAATGGATAGTGCAATCATCATAGAAAAAGGAATTTTCATCACCATCATCTTCGCGTTGACGATGCTGATGGCGATGTACTCGACATTGGCAGAACGCAAAGTCGCAGCCTGGCTGCAAGACCGGATTGGACCAAACCGTGCCGGAAAAGGCGGAATTTTACAGCCTTTGGCCGACGGGCTGAAACTGTTTTCAAAAGAAGAATTTTTACCGGATACGCCAAACAAATTTTTGTTTGTTGTTGGGCCGGCGATTTCGATGAGCGTCGCTTTGATGACTTCTGCGGTCATTCCGTGGGGCGATAAATTATTGATTGGCGGGCGTACCGTGATTTTGCAGGCGACCGATATTGACGTCGCGATATTGTACATTTTTGGTGTGTTGTCGGTTGGTGTTTACGGGATTATGATTGGCGGCTGGGCTTCGAACAACAAATTCTCGTTGATGGGCGCGATGCGTGCGGCTTCGCAGATGATTTCTTACGAAGTCGCGATGGGATTGTCGATTATCGCTTTATTGATGATGACCGGAACATTGAGCTTACGTGAGATTTCGTACCAGCAGCACGGCATGCATTGGAACATATTTTATCAGCCGGTTGGATTTTTAATCTTTCTGGTCTGCTCGTTTGCGGAAACCAACAGGACGCCGTTTGACCTGGCCGAATGTGAAGCCGAGCTGATTGGCGGTTACCACACCGAATATTCCTCAATGCGAATGGGATTCTATTTGTTTGCCGAATACGCGAGCATGTTTATTTCATCTACAATTTTAGCTGTGCTATATTTTGGCGGTTACAATTATTTCGGGATGGATTATGTGAAAATCCATTTAGGGCAAAATCCTGCAGCGCTGATTGGGTTTGGCGTACTGTTCATCAAACTCTGTTTCTTCATCTTTTTCTATATGTGGGTCAGGTGGACGATTCCGAGATTCCGTTACGACCAGTTGATGCGACTGGGTTGGCAGATGCTGATTCCGTTGGCAATTGCGAATATTATCGTAACCGGATTCGTGATTTTGTGGTGGGATAAATAAAAGTTGAATTTGAAACGAATGCCCTAGCCCTGATAGCAGTGGAAATCCTTTTGTGAAGAATGAACAAAAGATTGAAACGGATAGCAGGAAATGGCTTCAAATAAAATAAAAAAATGTCAATAGAAACGATTTCATTATCGGGAAGAAAAAAGGAGGTTTCGAACAAAAAGATGACTTTTTGGGAAAGCCTTTACCTGGTCGCGATCGTGAAAGGGCTGTTCATTACGATCAGGCACCTTTTTACGCGCAAGGTTACGGTGAAATATCCGGAGCAGATTCGCCATCGCGCCGCGGTTTGGCGTGGCCAGCATTTGTTGAAACGCGACGAACTCGGGCGTGAAAACTGTACGGCGTGCGGATTATGTGCGCTATCATGCCCGGCAGAAGCGATCACAATGACGGCCGCCGAACGCAAACCGGACGAGAAACATTTGTACCGCGAGGAAAAATATGCATCGGTATATGAAATCAATATGCTGCGTTGCATTTTCTGCGGATTGTGTGAGGAAGCGTGCCCGAAAGATGCGGTGTATCTGACCGAATCAAAAGTCCTGGTACCTTCGATGTATGAGCGTGAGGATTTTATTTTTGGCAAAGACAAACTCGTGATGCCATTGACCGAGGCGATGAAAAATGCACAAAACCAAAAAGCAAACGTATGAGTTTACTAGTACTTTTTTACATCATGTCGGCGGTGACTTTGGGAACCGCATTTATGACAATCATCAGCAAGAACACGATTCACAGCGCGATTTACTTGGTGATTTGCTTCTTTTCGATTGCGATCCATTATTTGATGTTTAACGCACAATTCCTAGCTATTGTTCATATTATTGTCTATTCGGGTGCCATTATGGTGTTGTTTCTGTTTACGATCATGCTGATGAACCTAAACAAGGAGGACGAACCTCATAAACCATTTTTGACGAAGCTTGCGGCGACGATTTCGTTTTGCCTTTTGGCTTTTGTATTGGTAGCCGCATTTATTAAAGCACAGCCTGAAATCAGTGAATACGATAATTTTGGCGAGGATTTCCAATCGATAAAAGTATTGGGGAAAGTCTTGCTGAACGAATATATGGTACCGTTTGAATTTGCTTCAGTGCTTCTGTTGGTATCGATGATTGGCGCGGTATTATTGTCTAAAAAAGAAAAAACCGTTTAATATGCAAAATATACTTCAGGAAATCGGCATTGAAAACTACATCTTCCTATCGGCGCTATTGTTCTGCGTCGGCGTTTTTGGCGTGTTGTTCAGGAGGAATACGATCATCATGTTCATGTCGATTGAGATTATGCTGAATGCGGTCAACTTATTGTTTGTCGCGTTTTCAACATACCACCAAGATGCACAAGGACAAGTGTTTGTGTTTTTCTCGATGGCTGTCGCTGCGGCGGAAGTAGCGGTCGGACTCGCGATTTTGGTTTCGATTTTCAGAAACCTGAGCTCAATCGACATTGATAATTTAAAAAACCTAAAAGGATAATCCGGAATGGAGACAAGTTTAATTTTAGTTTTATTGCTGGCCCCGTTTTTAGGGTTTCTTTTCAATGTGTTCTTTGGAAAAGCCGTCGGCAAAAGCGTTTCCGGAATTGTCGGAACGCTTTCGGTCGTTGTTTCTTTTGCAGTGACGCTTTATTTTTTCCTGCAGGTGAACCAGACCGGGAAACCGATTTCAGTGTCGCTATTCGACTGGATTTCGTTTAGGGATTTCAATGTCAATTTTGGGATTTTGCTCGACCAATTGTCATTGCTGTGGTTGCTGTTTGTAACCGGAATCGGGTCGCTGATCCACTTGTATTCAATCGGTTATATGCACGATGACGAGAACATGCATAAGTTCTTCGCCTATTTAAACCTGTTTATTTTCTTCATGGTGACATTGGTTACAGGAAGCAATTTACTCGTGATGTTCATCGGTTGGGAAGGCGTCGGACTTTGCTCCTACTTATTAATCGGGTTCTGGTACAAAAACACCGAATACAACAACGCAGCGAAAAAAGCATTCATCATGAACCGAATCGGCGATTTGGGATTCCTGATTGGGATTTTCATCATTGCGAGTTTATATACGACGTTGGATTACGGACAGCTGAAAGAGTTGATCGTTGGCGGAACAAACGGCGGAAATACGTATTGGATTGGCGCTGCCTGCTTGGCTTTGTTTATTGGCGCTTGCGGAAAATCAGCACAGATTCCATTATACACCTGGCTTCCGGATGCGATGGCCGGGCCAACTCCGGTTTCGGCATTGATCCACGCTGCGACGATGGTTACCGCCGGGATTTTCATGATCACAAGGATGAACTTCCTGTTTGATTTGGCGCCACAAATACAAAACATCATTGCGATTGTTGGCGCCGTAACCGCTTTGGTTGCTGCAACAATCGGATTGGTACAAAACGATATTAAAAAAGTCCTCGCCTATTCGACCGTTTCCCAATTGGGATTGATGTTTTTGGCTTTGGGATTGGGCGCTTACGAGATTGCCGTTTTCCATGTGATTACGCATGCGTTCTTCAAAGCGTGTTTATTTCTGGGTTCGGGTTCTGTGATCCACGCGTTGCACGGCGAACAGGATATGCGAAAAATGGGCGGATTGAAAAAAGTCATGAAAATCACGTTTGTCACATTTTTGATTTCATCCTTGGCGATTTCCGGGATTCCGCCATTTTCAGGATTCTTTTCGAAAGATGAGATTTTGATGACGGCTTTCCACAGCAATATTGCGCTTTGGGGAATTGCTTCATTGGCGTCAATTATGACTGCTTTTTATATGTTCCGATTGTTGTACCTGACGTTTTTCAAAAACTTCCGCGGAACTGAAGAACAAAAACACCATTTGCATGAAAGTCCGGGATTGATTACGTTCCCGTTGATTGTTTTAGCAATTTTAGCGACTGTCGGCGGTGCGATCAGTTTACCTGGAAACAGCTGGCTGAATGGTTACCTGGAACCTGTTTTTACTAAAGTATCCCATGAAGCACACCATTTTGGAAATACGGAATACATGCTGATGGGAATCGCTGTCATCGGCGGATTGATCGGAATTGGAATTGCCTATATGAAATACATCAAGCAATCACAAGTACCTGGTGAAGACAGTGAAATCACAGGATTCTCAAAAGTGCTTTACAATAAATATTATGTCGACGAAGTCTATGATTTCCTGTTTGTGAAACCGTTGAATGCCTTGTCGCGTTTCTTCCGTGATACGATTGAGCCTGCGTTGTCATCGTTGGTTTACGGATTCGGAAGAACAGCCAACTATATCGGAACGTCCGGAAAAACATTACAGAACGGAAGCATCGGATTTTACCTTTTCGGCTTTGTTTTGGGTGTCGCCGCCATATTAACCTATTTATTCCTAGCACAATAATTTTTTGATAATGGATGTAACTTATATATTGATCCTCCTTTTACTCGGTGCCTTTGCGACTTTTTTCAGCGGTGACAAATGGGCTCCGAAAGTCGCGCTGTTCTTTGGATTGGCTTCATTTGCAACAGCAATCTGCCTGCTGAATGAATACAACCTCAAACACGACATCAATTGCCTTCACATGTGGATTTCGAATCCGAAAATTTATTTCGCACTCCAAGGCGACGGACTTTCACTCGCGATGGTTTTGCTGACGACGGCTTTGATCCCCATTATTGTCTATTCGTCTTTTGGAAACGACTTTAAAAATGCGAAATCCATTTATGCCTTAATCTTGTTCATGGCGTTTGCAATGTGCGGGACTTTCCTCGCCGCCGACGGATTGCTGTATTATATTTTCTGGGAATTGTCTTTGGTGCCAATCTATTTCATCGCTTTGCTTTGGGGCAATGGCGACGCCGAAGAACGCAAAAAAGCGGTCGTGAAATTCTTCATTTATACGTTTGCCGGTTCCTTGTTTATGTTGGCCGCATTCGCTTATTTATACCAAAAAACAGGCAGTTTCCTCGTCGGCGATTTGACACGCGTCATGTTGACCAAATGGGAACAAGGCTGGATATTCGGGGCTTTCTTTTTGGCTTATGCAATCAAAATCCCAATCATTCCTTTCCATAGCTGGCAGGCTGCGGTTTATCAAAAAGCGCCGACTGTCGGTACGATGCTGTTATCGGGAGTCATGCTTAAAATGGGATTGTACAGCGTATTGAGATGGCAAATTCCAATTGCACCGCTTGCCGCTTCAGCATACATGCCGATCTTAATCGGGCTCAGTATTGCCGGTGTCATTTACGGTTCGATTGTCGCTTTAAGACAGAAGGATTTAAAACGACTTTTGGCTTATTCATCTTTAGCTCACGTCGGATTGATTGCCGCAGGCTGTTATACTTTGACACTTGACGGATTGAAAGGCGCCGTACTCCAGATGATCGCCCACGGTTTTGTCATCGTCGGACTGTTCTTTGTCGCAGAAATTATTTACAGAAGATACGAAACCAGAACCATTGCAGACATGGGAGGCATCAGAATCCAGTCGCCAAAATTCTCATCGATGTTCCTGATTTTGGTATTGGCATCAGTCGCATTGCCGTCTACGTTCAACTTTGTCGGCGAATTTATGGTGTTGTTCAGCCTTTCGCAGGTCAACGTCATGTTTGCCATTTTGGGCGGAACAACAATTATCCTCGGCGCGGTTTACATGCTGAAAATGTTCCAGAATGTCATGCTTGGTGAAACCAACGCGAAAGTGTTTAAAGATGTGACTTTCAACGAAGGATTGACGATGGTCATCATCATCGCGATTCTTTTGTTCTTCGGATTTTACCCGAAACCGATTACGGATTTGATTACGCCAAGCCTAGAAAATATTTTAGCCAACATAAACAGGTTCCAATACCTCAAATAAAAAATGAATACATTAATAGCTATTACAGGATTAGGTGTTTTATGCCTTTTATTTGAAATTCTCAATTTCAGGAAAGCCATCATTCCGTTTACGATTGTCGGCTTGCTGGGCGTTTTGGCGCTGATTGTTTGTGAATACACGCATCCTGGAATCTATGCCAATGCGATTGTCGAAGACAAATTCAACATGATGTTCGACACGAAGTTTTCTTTGGCTTTTTCAGGGTTGTTTACGATACTGACGATTTTCCTTGTCGCGATGGCAGATGATTTTTATAAAAATCACCCGACGAAACTTTCCGATTTCATCGCCATCAAAATATTCCTGCTTGCAGGTGCTGTCGCGATGGTGTCTTTTGGCAATCTTTCGATGTTCTTTTTAGGGATTGAGATTTTGTCGATTTCCTTATACATATTGGCAGCCAGCGACCGACTGAACCTCAAAAGCAATGAAGCCGGAATGAAATATTTCCTGATGGGCTCATTCGCTTCAGGTTTTATCCTGTTTGGCATTTGCCTGATTTATGGCGCGACCGGATCTTTTGATGTCGCCGAAATCTACGAGCTGTCGCAATCAGAACTGATTCCGGGCTGGTTTTTCATCGGGATTATCCTGATGATTATTGGCATGCTGTTTAAAATCGCAGCCGTTCCGTTCCATTTCTGGGCGCCGGATGTTTATGAAGGTTCGCCTGCATTGACCACTGCGACCATGAGCACGCTTACAAAAATCGTTGCCGTTGCGGCCTTGTTCAAATTGGCAAGCGGTCTCAACGCCAACGTATCACCATCATTCGATTATGTAATTGCGACAGTCGCGATGCTTTCAATGACAGTCGGGAATTTTATGGCATTGAAGCAGGACAACGTCAAACGCATGCTGGCTTTTTCCGGGGTTTCGCACGCTGGTTTTATGCTGATGGCATTGTTCAGCCTGTCAACTGCTTCGGGCATTTTATTATATTATACGGCAGCTTATGCCTTGGCGGGAATCGCGGCTTTTGCGGTGATTTTATACGTTTGCAGAAACAAAGGCAATGAGGCCATTTTAAACTTCAACGGACTTGGAAAAACGAATCCGCTGATGGCGGCCATATTGACCGCAGCGTTATTGTCTATGGCCGGAATCCCGATTTTTGCAGGATTCTTCGGAAAATTCATGCTGTTTACGCAAACCATCAAAGCCGGTTATCTCGCGGTCGTGATTGTCGCGGTCGTGAATTCGATTGTCAGTGTCGGCTATTACTTCAAGCTGATCCTGGCGATGTATACCAAAGAGGCCAATGAGGAAACCCAAAAAGTCCCGTTCGCGTTCTATGCCGTTGCCGTGGTTTCGATTGGCCTGAATATCGTGATTGGCCTGTTTCCATCTTTGGTTACGGATTTATTGATTTGAGATTAAGAGGAGGAAACCCAGTGGGCTTCAGGTATTCTGCCAATTAAAAACGAGAACATCTTTTCTAGCCCCGATAGAAGTGGAAATCCTTTTGTGAAGTATGAACAAAAGATTGAAACGGATAGCGGGACGAAATATGAATAAAGAAAAGGCTTTGCTTCCAAAAAAATTATCAACAACACCCCGACAATTAACTTTTTCCAAAGTCTGATTTCAACCGCATTCTGCTAAATTTGCAGCATGTATGCTTTAGTCGACTGCAATAATTTCTACGCTTCGTGTGAGCGGCTTTTCCGTCCGGAACTGGTTGGAAAGCCTATTGTCGTGTTGTCCAACAATGACGGCTGCATCATTTCGCGCAGCGACGAAGCCAAAGCACTCGGCATCCCGATGGGCGCGCCCGAGTTTAAGGTTCGCGACGAACTCAAAGCAAAAAATATCACCGTGTTCTCTTCCAATTATGCACTTTACGGCGATCTGAGCGCGCGCGTCATGGACATATTGCGACAGTTTACCAATGCGGTCGAAGTCTACAGCATCGACGAGTCGTTTATGGATTTTGACAAAGTGCTTGTTCCAAACGACGACTATAATGCCTATGGCCACCAAATGCGCGACCGCATCAGGAAATGGGTCAGTATTCCGGTTTGCGTGGGTTTTGCGCCAACGAAAGCGTTGTCGAAAGTCGCCAATAAAATCGCGCGCAAATTCCCCGACCAAACCAAGGGCGTGTATGTCATCGACACCGACGAGAAACGCATCAAGGCATTGAAATGGACGAAGATTGGCGATGTTTGGGGCATCGGCTACCGTATGAAGAAAAAGCTTAAGGAACGAAATGTATTGACGGCTTTCGACTTCATACAATCTTATAACGAACCGTATATCAAAAGCCAAATGGGCGTTGTCGGATTGCGCCTGATAAAGGAACTGCAAGGCGAATCGGTATTGCCGCTCGAAGAAGGCATCGATAAAAGAAGTATTGCTACAACGCGAAGCTTCCCTAAAAAACTGACCGATTTTGATTCGTTGCGCGAAAGGGTTTCGACATTTGCTTCGGTATGTGCGGAAAAACTGCGCGACCAGCATTGTTGCTGCCAGACGGTTGTGGTCATGCTCGGCACACTCGAACACAAAACGGCGCATTCAAAAATGTATTACCAGGAAGCGGTGACATTGCCGTTTGCGACCAATTCGGCACTGACGATCAGCAATACGGCGATTAAAATCCTGGAAAAATTGTATGATGTGAATAAAGGATTGTACTTTCACAAAGCCGGCGTGATTGTGACACACCTGATTCGCGAAGACCAAAAGCAGTTCAATTTGTTTGAGGATGAAAACCCGAAACATCTGGGATTGATGAAAGCCATTGATGACATCAACAAAAAAATTGGCGACCGGAAAATAAAACTCGGGACGCAAGGCCAAACAACTTGGAATATGAAACAGGATCTGCTCTCTCCAAAATACACGACCCGATTGGATAAAATACTCACGGTAAAATGCCAGTAAACAAAAAAAAAGGCCTTGCTTTTTTCCGTCCTGATTTGGAAAGCGGGACAAGTATTGTGCATGTGAACCAAGGCGTTTCGGCAGGGTTTCCTTCACCCGCGCTGGATTTTATGGAAAACCGCATCGATTTGAACAAGGCGTTGAGCGACAATCCACTGGCGACTTTTTTTATCCGTGTCGAAGGCAATTCGATGATAGATGCAGGAATTGAAAACCAGGATGTGCTGGTCGTGGACCGAAGCATTGAGCCAGCCAACAAGAAAATCGCGATCTGTTTCATCGATGGGGAATTTACGGTCAAGCGCCTGAAACTCGAAAAAGATGGCCTTTGGCTGATGCCCGAGAATAAAAAATATTCCCCGATAAAAGTCGGCGACGAAAACCAATTCCTGATTTGGGGCATCGTGACGTATGTCATTAAAAAATTATAAAAGTCCGATTGGTTTGGTGCAAAAATGACATTCCCGTTCCACAAAAATTAATAACTGTCGGAAATATTTGCTTTTTATCGAATTCCTTTCAAAAACTGCAGTTAATTCTTTATTTTTAAGGAAAATCTAAATTCCCTATTTTATGACTAAAAAATTACTTTTAGCTTTGCTGATTCCTTTTATCGGAATCGCGCAAACCCAGAAACAGGCTTCTGAAATACAGGCAAAAATACGTGCCGCAGAAAACGAAAGGACGATTGCCTCGCCTGAAACACAGAATGTATTGGTGTGTACCAATATGGATATCCCGTATACTCAGGATTTTGAATCGGCTGTAGTTCCTGCTATTCCAGATTGCACGACTATTGAAAATGCGGGCTTGGGCAACAATTTTGAAACTGCAGCGAATCCGGGTTATGGATTTGGGACGACAAAAGTATTGCGCTATACATGGAATACTTCAAATCCAGCGAATGCCTGGTTCTATACTGCAGGTTTAAATTTGACAGCAGGGACAACTTATAATATCTCCTACAGATATGGCAGCGCGGGCTCTGCATTGTATACTGAAAAACTGAAAGTACATATCGGAACGGCTCCTGCTGTCACTTCCATGTCGCCAACGCCGTTGATTGATCATCCATTGGTGAACAACAATGTCACACCGATTACAGACAACCTGACATATACGCCTGAAACAACCGGCGTTTATTATGTGGGCTTCAATTGCTATTCAAACACCGACCAATTTTATTTGTTTGTTGATGACGTTGCTGTTACGACAAATCTCGGTACCGCAGGTTTCAATACCGGAACTTTCAGTTATTATCCAAACCCTGTAGTTGACGTTTTGAATCTTTCTTATGATAAAAACATCGATTCGGTAACCATTTACAACCTGTTGGGCCAAGCCGTCATTCGGACCAATGTCGCAGCGATGCGTGCACAAATCGATATGCGTTCGCTTGCAAAAGGCAGTTATTTTGCCGAGATCAGTTCAGGAACTGCTGTTGAAAAAGTGAAAGTGATAAAAAATTGATTGCTTGCAGTTGAATCTGCCAATCATTAAAGCCGGTGCAATAGTGCCGGTTTTTTTGTGGAATAAAAAAGCCCCTGATTTCTCAGAGGCTTTTAAGTACCCGGAGCCGAACCTAAAATGGTCTGACTCCTACTTTGTAATTCTATTTACTTCTGAAATAAAAAAAGCCCCTGATTTCTCAGAGGCTTTTAAGTACCCGGAGCCGGAGTCGAACCGGCACGGTTTCCCACAGGTGTTTGAGACCAGCGCGTCTACCAATTCCGCCATCCGGGCGTAGCAGACGAAAAAGATTCGAAAATCTTTAACGCAATAATAAGCAATGTTTAAAAAACGTGTCGCTTATCCTTTAACACGGTGCAAATGTAAAAAATATTCTTTCGCAAAAAAGAAAAAATATGTAAAAATATCCTTTCAGCATTGGATTTTATTCCTAAATTTGCACCTCGTTAACGCGATACACAACTAACTAACTACACCCGAGGCGTTTAAAACACCAGGCTTAGACAAATGACGAAGCCAAACTGTATGGAACGCAGCGGAATAAAAACAACACAAAAATGCCACACCTTGAACCGGAAGCAAAGATATTTGCATGTTCACAAAGTGTCTATTTAGCCGAAAAGATTGCTGAAAAGTATGGCGTTCCGCTGGGTAAAGTAACGTTCTCAAAATATAGTGATGGCGAATTCCAGCCTTCGTATGAGGAATCGATAAGGGGTTTGCGTGTGTTTATAGTTTGTTCGACATTCCCGAGTGCCGACAATTTGATGGAGTTGCTCCTGATGATTGACGCCGCGAAAAGGGCTTCGGCAAGGCACGTCACCGCTGTCATTCCGTATTTCGGTTGGGCAAGGCAGGACAGGAAAGACAAGCCGCGTGTTCCGATTGGGGCAAAATTGGTGGCCAATTTATTAGACGCTGCAGGCGCAACCCGTATCATGACAATGGATTTGCACGCCGACCAGATTCAGGGGTTTTTTGAAAAGCCAGTCGACCATTTGTTTGCATCGACGATCTTTTTGCCATATGTAAAAAGCCTGAACCTCGAAAACCTGACCATTGCGTCGCCGGATATGGGCGGATCGAAAAGGGCTTATGCCTACTCGAAGTTCCTGAATTCAGATGTCGTGATTTGTTACAAACAACGCAAGGAAGCCAATAAAATCGATTCGATGGAATTGATCGGCGAGGTAAAAGGAAGGAATGTGATTTTGGTAGACGATATGATCGACACCGGAGGCACATTGGCGAAAGCCGCAGATTTAATGATAGAAAAAGGCGCATTGAGCGTCAGGGCAATTTGTACACACGCCATATTATCAGGCGATGCTTACGAGAAGATTGAAAAATCGAAACTGAGCGAACTGATTGTCACCGATTCGATTCCGTTGAAAAAACAATCGAACAAAATAAGAGTGGTCAGTTGTGCGCCGCTTTTTGCAGAAGTCATGCACATGGTACATCACAACAACTCAATCAGCGGGAAGTTTCTGATGTAATTAAAATAAACGCTGGACTTAAAATCCAGTGAATTGATTGAAATATTGACATTGCCCGCGTTAGCGATAGAAGTGGAAATCCTTTTGTGAAGCACAGCGGAGCAAAAGATTGAAACGGAAAGCGCGGCCAAAGGCAACGCCCAAAAAAAGAATTTTTTTATTAACTATATATTTTTACAATGAAATCGATTACAATTAAAGGATCAGAAAGAGAAAGCGTGGGCAAAGTTGCGACTAAAGCCCTACGTAATGCTGGAATGGTTCCTTGCGTGTTATACGGAGGAAATCAGACAGTACATTTCTCAGCAGAAGAAATTGCATTTAAAAACCTGGTTTACACTCCAAACGCGCACACAGTTGCGATTGATTTGGGCGGTAAAAAATTTGATGCCGTTTTGCAGGACATTCAGGTACACCCGGTGTCTGACAAAATTTTACACATCGACTTCTTCCAGTTGTTCGACGACAAAGAAATCACGATGGAAGTTCCGGTAAAAGTCACCGGCACATCTCCAGGTGTTCTTGGCGGTGGAATTTTGACGCTGAACACACGCAAACTGAAAGTGAAAGCACTTCCGAAAAACCTTCCTGATTTCGTGGAAGCCAACATTTCGGAAATGGAAATGGGGAACAAATTGTATGTCACCAAATTGGCTGCCGACAAATACAAATTGCTTCACCCAGACAACACCGTTGTAGCCCAAGTGAGAATTTCACGTGCTGCAATGAAAGCCGCACAAGAAGCTGCAAAAGCTGCAAAAGGTGCTGCTCCGGCAAAAGGAAAGAAAAAATAATATTTTTTTCAGGCTTATCAAAAAGCATCAGTCATTTGGCTGGTGCTTTTTTGTTTTGTAGCTGTTCCTGCTTTCCGTTGCAATCTTTTTAATGATTTGCCTACGCTAACGCTCTGGCGAATCATTAAAAAGGATTTCCTCTTCAATCAGGGCTATCTGCCGTACATTCAAATCTTTCCTTACTTTTGTCATATGAACTGGCTCAAAAACCTCTTTTCACCAAAACAAAAAATATCAGAATCTGATCAAATGAAGAAATTTTTAATCGCCGGCCTCGGAAACATCGGCGCGGAATATGTCAACACACGCCACAACATCGGGTTTAAGGTTTTGGATTTTTTGGCCGACAAGGAATCGCTGTCTTTTGAATCGGTTAAACTCGGCGTCATGGCCCAGTACAAATTCAAAGGCCGGACGTTTTTCCTGCTCAAGCCAAACACGTATATGAACCTCAGCGGAAAAGCATTGAAGTATTGGATCGACAAGGAAAACATCCCATTGGAAAACGTGTTGGTCATCACCGATGATTTGAATTTGCCTTTTGGCACCATTCGTGTAAAGCCGAAAGGCACTGATGGCGGCCACAACGGGCTCAAAAGCATCCAGCAAATATTGAATACATCGGAGTATCCGAGATTTCGTTTTGGCATCAGCGACGAATTCAAGAAAGGCCAGCAAGTGAATTATGTATTGGGAGAATGGGACGAACAGGAGAAAACCAAACTTCCGGAACGCCTGGAGCTGGCTTCTGAAATCATCAGGTCTTTTGGAACCGCCGGACTTGACAACACGATGAGCACTTTTAACGGAAAATAATTAAACCAGAATCTTATGAGAAAATATGTATCCCTTTTGATTATCCTTTTCTTCATCAGCTGCAATTGCAAAAAAGGAACGGCCCAGGCTTCAATGGATAAAATCGCGTTGGCAAAAGCAGATTGCCCCGAAAAAGCAACCTGTACAATCAAAATCCTGAAAAATAAGAGTATGGATGTAAAGACCGACGATCTTGGCCGGCCGGCATATACCGTTGTTGAAAGCACGACCAAAAGCGTCATCCAATATGAATTCAACCGCGGCGACGAGCAAAAATATCCAGACAGCGGCTATCGTGAAGTCGTGATTTTTGAAATCAACCAGGCCAACCCTGAAGTCGCACTATCAGGTGTAGATTTGCAAGCAACAAAAATGTTATATGGCAGATTTTGCTTTTGTCGTGGCGCAACAGGTTTGTATCCTATCATCGACGGAAACCTCAGCATCAAGAAACAGGATTCCAGTTTGCTGATGGAATTGGATTATAAAACCGGCGAGATCCCACAAATCATCAAAAGCATTTCGGCAGTCATCAAATAAAAAAAGCGGCTATCTCTAGCCGCTTTTTTATTATGAATTATGTGGTTTACTCAATCACGATTCTTCTGACTTCTTTGGTTGATCCATCTTGGACAGTGACCAGATAAACGCCAGCCTGAACATTGTTCAGTTGTAGATTTTGGTTAAACAGTCCTGGATTGTCATAAGAATGTCCGAATATTTTTCTTCCTTGAATATCGTGTACAGAAATCTTAATCTCATTTGAGGAATAAGAATTGAACTTCACGTTAAAGTTTCCACTGTTTGGATTTGGATAGATTGAGAAACCTTCCAGTCCAAAGTTTTCTACTGCAAGTGTCGGAACCAATTCAGAATGGCAAAGATTAAATGTCACCGAATCCCATGTACCTGTAATTCCGTCACCAACAGCCGTATCAACCATGTAGAATACCCAGCTTCCTGCAGAACTCAATCCGTTGAATACCGACATTGGATCCAAAGGCAGTGTTGTAGCACCGCTAGTGGTGTTTGCACAGTTAATGGCCGTTCCTTGGTCGTCAAAAATCAAATCAAGGTTGGCACTTCCGGTACATGATCCTGATTTTAATCTTGTAACACCAACAGTCTGGCTTGGATGCCTAAATGCGAAATAAACATTTCCGATATTTGGGTGTGTAAATACAGGATGGATATTAATATCTGTCAGTGTATAAGTATCATTGATTGTAAGTCCGTATCCCGAATAAGAAGTTGCACTTTCCGGAATCGCGATTCCAGCCTGGAATTCATAATCCTGACATACGTTTTGTGCTGAATAGGTATAATTTCCAACAGCGATATTTCTGCCATTCACCGCATAAAAAATATTGCCTACTGATTGTACCATGATACGGCAATTTGCCGCGCTGATGTTTGGAATCGTAATCGATTCTGTACCATCATTTGGGGTATTGCTTGCCAATACAGTTGGGAATGTCACACCGTTGTCAGACGAAAATAAAATATTGACATTCGCTGTATTGATTCCGTTTGCAGTAGTTCCTGCTACGTTCCATGTTACGGTTTGCGTAGAACCCGGAACCAAAACCAATTGGTCTGAATTCTGAGAAGTTACGGCAAATGGGCCAGCAGCTGCAACAGTCGTAACAGTCATGTCGTCACGTCCGGTTTGTCCTCCGTTTGGCGTCCTGTTGTCGCGGGTCGTCAATGCAAAGTGCAATGTTCTACCAACGTTAGGCGTCACTTCCCATTTTGGGATAAGATTTCCTGCTACGACACTTGCAAGTGCAGGAAGGTACCGTTTAGGCGATGTCGTTGGTGTCACCGACCTGTAGTTTGGTCCACCTGCATTTGTTGCTGTTGGCGGCTGAGTAACCAATGTAGTCTGGTTGTCAGTCTGCTCCCAGCAATATGTCAAAGTATCCCCGTTAGCGTCAGACCCTGTTCCAGTCAACACATAAGCAGTTCCTTTTGGAATGATATAATCTACACCTGCATTTGCAACTGGAGCCGTATTGCCGTTCGCAACATTTACTGAACAGTTTCCTGTGCCAGACACATAAGTCATCATTTGGGCAAGGCTGACAGCGTGGAAATAATCATCGCTATGGGCCTGTACATCCTGAATACCGCAAATTCCTGCATAAGCCATAATCGTAGTTCCACTTCCTGGTTCCACTGCATAAGCTGCCGCACGTGTACCATTTGCACCTCCTGTACAATTCCCGTCTGCTGCTGCTGTAGTACCGTTAAAAGTATGGCTTGCACTGAATTGGTGACCCATTCAGT
>Ga0193753_10000296_pt1 | contig 49223 bp, 42 predicted proteins | sample H1c2metaG_FD_144925 | JGI IMG/M metagenome (GOLD analysis project Ga0193753, IMG submission 144925) | Soil microbial communities from a riparian zone of the East river system, Colorado, United States - H1c2 | ecosystem: Environmental > Terrestrial > Soil > Riparian zone | place: USA: East...
GGTTGCGGCCCCGGCCAGAGCTCCTCGGGCGAAGGCGTTTCGCTCCACCCCTGAGTCTCACGCGGAGTGACCGCCCGCGACCGCGCCGCGCGCGAAGGCGCCGTGTGAGCATTCGGCGGCAACACGTGCGAAGCGGGCGGATTGCCCGAGGCCCACGCCTCCTCCGAAACAAAAATCGAAGAGGGCCGCTGACCCGCACGACGACGCGCAGTGGGCGCCTCATGCTCGTCGAACTCCGCTGGAGCCTCGCTCCGGCGATGCGGGACGACAGGGGCCGCATCGAGCAGGGTCGCGGCGTCCATCTGCACGCGGCCCGTCACCAGCCCGCGCCGGATCGGCCGACAAAAACTTTCGAGTGCGTCCGCCAACTCGTGAAGAGTCTGATATCGCTTGGAAATCTCGCGCGCCATCGCGCGAGCGACGATCACATCCGTTCCGGGGGGCAGCTTCTCCGACCGCGCCTGGAGCGCAGCGAGACGCGTCGGCGTGAGCTCGTCGCGCTGGGTGTGACGCATCGGCGCGAACGGAGGACGCCCCGAGAGGACCTCATACAAAATTGCACCAAACGCATACACGTCCGCACGATGATCGATCTCGAGGCCACCGAGCAGCTCGGGCGCACGATAATACGGCTTGGCGTTGGACATGCCGCCCCACAGGACCATCGAAGCGGCATCGCCCCCGCCGCCATCAGCGTCAATGACGTCGAACGACAAAACCTTCGCGACTTCGGGCGTGGTCTGCGTGCCGGCGCAAATGAAGATGTTGGTCGGCTTCAGATCGCGATGGAGAATTCCGGACGCGTGTGCCTCGTGCATGCCGCGCATGCACGGGACGAGCAATCGCGCTGCGTCCTCGACACCGATTGGACCGGCGCGACGAATGCGAGCATCGAGCGACTCGCCTTCCGCCCACTCCATCACGGTGTAGAGCGCACCGGCGTGTTCGCCTACGTCGTACACCTCGAGCACGTTGGCGTGACGGATATGGCCGATGACATCGTGATCCATCGGCGCCGCCGCGGGCTCATCCGACTCGCTCAAGAAGCCCTCTGCGTCGAGGATCGGCTCGGCCGAGTCGCGGCCGTCCGCTGCGCTCGCCTCGCCGCCATCGGCTGCAGCCTCGTCAGATTCGCCGTCGTCCTCGGCGATCACGGCTTCGTGCCGCGAATGATCGGTGCTGCGGAGCAACAACTCGATCGCGACTCGCTTGCTCGTCACGCGATGCCGTGCGCCGAACACGAGGCTCGCCTTGCCGCTGCCGATGACGCCTTCGATCAGGTACTTACCTGCGAACATATCGCCTGGCTGCGGAAGTGCCGTGACGTCGGGCATGTCTCGCTCCGCCGCCGAGCCTATCACGCAACGTCGCGCTTCCAAGACTCGATTGCTGCTCTGTGTATAGTCGTAATTGGCGCGAACAGGGCCAATTTTTGCAGATATTTTAGGGACGATCACAACATGCCATGTCCGTGTGTCTGATTTGAAACAAGGTGTTCGGACGATGCGCAAGGCGCGATCGTCAAACGTGTTAGGGTATGCGCATGAACTCAGACGAGCTGCTCCGTGTCGCGGATCTCAATCTCGCTGAGTTCTGTCGTGAGCAGGCGCGCTGGCTTCCTCCGTTCAAAGTCGAAGAGCGCGAACACGCACTATTCGTAGCGTCCGGAACGCGCTTCCCCGCGGGCGCGCCGAACTGCGTGTTTCCGATGGCGCTGAACATAAGCGCACCGGCACTGCTCGATGAAGCACGAGAGTACTTCACGCCACTCGCACGCGGATTCAGCGTCTACGCGCCGGCTCATCTCGGACCTGGCATCGCGCGCGAGTGTGAGTCTAAGCAGTGGCCGCAGTTGTCGGATGCGCCAGGCATGGTGCTGACGGAGCGCGTCCAGGCTCCTACCCTGCCCACCGGCGTGGCTCATCGAGCGGTTCAAAACGAGGCCGTCGCAGAGGACTTCATCGCGGTCACGGCCGAGGCATACGAATCGATCGGGTTACCGAACAAGGTCGCACGCAAACTCTTGTCTCAACCGACGCGCTGGAGTCAGCCGTACATCTACACGGAAGTCGCCTACGAATCGGAGCGTCCGGTCGCCGCGGGGATGTTGCTGTTCAGTCACGGGATCGCCGGTGTGTACTGGGTTGGAACGATCCCGGAAGCCCGCGGGCGCGGACATGCGCACCGAGTGATGTCGAACCTGAGCAATCGCGCCTTCGACTGCGGCGCCGGCTGCGTCGTTCTGCAAGCGACGACGTTTGGCGAACCGGTCTACCGGAAGCTCGGGTACCGCGAATTCACGCGTTATCCGTGGTTCCTCGCGATGCAATAGCAGCCGTCAGCGGCTACATCAGCTTCATCGGGAGCTGATCGGGATTCGAGACTGCGGGAGCTGGCGAAGGGTCGGGGGCCTGCCGCTTGGGCCCACCGGCGTTGGATCTGCGCGCAGGCGCCGCTTTGGAGCGCGGGCGCGCGCTGCGCGATTCCGGCGCCGACTTTCCATCACGACTCGGAATCAAAGCAGGAGCCGGCGAGATCGGCGAACGCGACGCGCGTGGCGCGGTCGGCGTACCTGCAGCCCTCAGCGGCAAACGATACACCACTCCGTCTGATGACGCGCCGCCCAGATCAGCGGATGAACCGGCTGCACCCGCAGTCTGCCCCCGTGATCCTCCTGGTAGATTGCGGCCCGCACCCGAAGCTGATGGCTGCAACTGGATCGGAGCTACCGGCGCGTCAGGAACCGGCTGCCAATCCTCGTCAGGGCTCGTCGCGGCGTCAAAGGTCGCGACAACTTCCGTGTCGCGCGTCGCCCAGTAGCGAACGCCGAGGACAATCACAACTGCAACGCCGAGAACCGCCGCGATGTAGACGCGCTTCTCGCGCGGTATCCTCAGACGTTCCCAGTGACTCGGCGCGATCCGCCGATACACATCGGTGTCGAATGGCGTCCGCGTCCAGTGCGGCTGCGTGCTGCGACTGAGCGCGCGCGACTCGGGGGCATCACTCCACTCGTGAATCTCTCCAGCCGGAGCCTGAATCCATACCGGCCCCTTCACGACCTGAAGCTCAGAGCTGGGCTCATCCTCGGACTCGAATGCGATGACCGGGTCCTCGAGGGTCGCAGGAGGCCGCGGCCATGGCCGGCGACGCAACACCGGGCCTTCGTCGACAAATGTCGACTCGTTCGCGGGCAGAGCACGCGAGTCGGTTGGCCGCGGCGTCGAGTGAGCCGAGAGACCAGCTGATTCGACATCCAGCTGCGTTCGATGCACGACCATACCGCGCGACGCCGCTTCGCGCCGCGAGTACGCTTGGAGCGCCTCGGCAAGCTCGAGCAGAGTCTGAAAGCGCTGCGTGACGTCTCGCGCCATCGCACGGCCAACGAGCGCGTCCGCGCCGGGCGGCAACTTGTCCGCTCGCGCTTGAAGCACGGCCTGGCGAGTCGGCGTGAGGTCCTCACGATTCACATGACGAATCGGCGCGAACGGCGGCCAGCCCGTGAGCAGCTCGTACAAGATCGCGCCGAACGCGTAGACGTCGACACGGTGATCGGTCTCGACGTCGCCGAACTGCTCCGGCGCACGGTAATAGGGCTTCGTGCTGGTCGTCCCGCGGCGGGACATGAGCGACGCGATGTCGTCTTCGCCGCCATCCGCGGCCGTCACTTCGAAGTCGAGCACTTTCACGACTTCGGACGCAGAGCCCGTTGCGTGACAGATAAAGATATTGGACGGCTTCAGATCGCGATGCACGATCCCCGCCGCGTGCGCCTCGTGCATTCCGCGTAGACACGGAACCAGCAAGCGGGTGGCTTCGCTGACGGACATGCGGCCCATGCTCCGAATTCGAGCTTCGAGCGACTCCCCGTCCGCCCATTCCATCACGGAGTAGCGCGAGCCATGGGCTTCACCGACGTCGTACACCGCGAGCACGTTGGGATGGCGAAGGTGCCCGATGGCGACATGTTCGGCATCGGCGAGCTGGTCCGCCTCGCTCACCAGCGCGTCGGCGTCGCGAACGTCGTCGCGTGCGCGTGCGGCTTGGATGTCGCCCTGCTCGTCGCCGCTCACAGCCGCAAGACTCTCGTCTTCGTCGTCGAGCACGGCGACATCCAAGCCGGTGCCCGGCAACGACCATTCGATCGCGACGCGTTTCCCGCTCACGCGATCACGCGCGCTGAATACGAGGCTCGCTCTACCGGCCCCGATGACGCGTTCGATCAGGTACTTACCTGCGAAGACATCGCCTGGCTGCGGAAGTGCCGTGACCTCGGGCATACCTCCCTCCACGCGGGATCCTACCACGCGGCGCTGGGCCTCGAGCTCTCGAAACCCGAGAGTCCTTTGCCGCTATGCGCCAGCCGGCGACGGATGATCAGGCAGTTTTGCAGCATCGGACATAGTCGCCACGCTCATGAGGGCGCAGGAACGAGTACGCATTCAATTTGGGCGCTGGCGGCGTGATCCTTCAAACGACCTGACGATTGTTGGCCGCATACCGCCCACCAGATTCGTAGGCCTTCGCTACCGCCGCATCGAGCTTGGCGGCAGCGTGCCACCCGCTGGCCAATGCGCATGTCGCGGTGCGTCATCGTGTTAGTGTCTGCGCATGAACCAAGCTGAGTTGCTCTATCTCGCGGATTGCAACCTCAGCGAGTTCTGTCGCGAACAAGCTCGCTGGCTTCCGCCATTCACAGTCGAAGAGCGGCCCCACGTCTTATTGGTCGCATCGGGCACGCGGTTCCCCGCCGGAGCACCGAACTGCGTGTTCCCGCTCGAGCAGGGCCGCGTGACCGCATCGGAGCTGCTCGACGAGGCACATGCCTGGTTCACCGCCTTGGGTCGCGGGTTCAGCGTCTACGCCCCGACCCACCTGGGCCCCGAAATCGCGCGCCTCTGCGAGTCGAAGCAGTGGGCACGGCTCTCCGATGCACCAGGCATGGTGCTCACCGAGCGCGTGGCAGCCCCCGAACTCCCAGCCGGGGTCGAAATTCGCACCGTCGCGAGCGAACGCGAAGCGAACGACTTCATCGACGTAGTGGCCGGGTCGTACGAGTCGATCGGTCTCCCCAACGCCGTCGCACGCAAGCTCTTGTCGCAACCTGCGCGCTGGATGCGGCCGTACATTCAAGTCCAGGTCGCCTACGAAGCCGAGCGCGCCGTCGGCGCCGCAATGCTGCTGTTCAGTCACGGCATCGCCGGCGTGTACTGGGTCGGCACGCTGCCCGATGTGCGCGGCCGAGGTCACGCGACCCGCTTGATGCGCAGCGTGAGCAACCGCGCGTTCGACTTCGGCGCGCGCTGCGTGATCCTGAAATCGACCCCGGTCGGCGTAACGATCTATCGAAAGCTCGGCTACCGCGAGTTCACGCGTTATCCATGGTTCCTCGCGTCCAAAGAGTCGGTAGCGAGAGGCGGCGCTCCGGCTCAGGCGCCCACTAACTCGTAGACCTTCGCCACCGCCGCTTCGAGCTTGTCCGGCAGCGTGCCACCCGCCTGCGCGAAATCGGGCCGACCACCACCGCTACCGCCCGCGATCGCCGCCACTTCTTTGATCAACGCACCGGCCTTGAACCGCGACGTCAGCTCCTTCGACACCGTGCACACGAGCACGACCTTGTCGTCGCTCGCCTTCGCACCGAGCACGACGACCGCCGGTGCGAGTTTGTCTCGCAGCTTGTCCGCGAGCTCGCGCAGCGCACCCGGATCCGCGACGTCGACAACCGTTCCGAGCACCGTCAGATCCCCGAGCTTGCGCGCAGACGCCGTCAGGTCGCCCGCCCCACCCGACACGAGCTTACGCTTCAGCAACTCGATCTCGCGCTGCAGCTCCTTGCGCTGCGCGATCAGCCGGTCGACTTTTTCGTAGGTGTCGCGCGGCGACGCCTTGAGCAAGTCAGCCACGCGCGCGAGCTCGCGATCGGCCTCGATCGAATGCTGCACCGCGTTCATCCCAGTCGCCGCTTCGATCCGGCGCACACCCGCCGCAATGCCCGTCTCCGAGAGCACCCTAAAGCTACCGATGTCACCGGTGCGCTTCACATGCGTACCGCCGCAGAGCTCGAGCGAGTCCGCGATGTGCAGCATGCGCACGACTTCACCGTACTTCTCTTCGAAGATGCCGATCGCGCCGCGCTGCTTCGCTTCAGCCATCGGCAGAACGTCCGTCGTGACTTCCGCGTTCCACAACACACGCTCATTCACGAGCTTTTCGATCTGCTCGATCTGTTCATTGGTCAATGCGACCGAGCCGCTGTAGTCGAATCGCAAGCGATCCGGACCGACGAGCGAGCCTTTCTGCATCGCATGCGCGCCCACGACCTTGCGCAGCGCGAGATGCAACAGGTGCGTCGCGCTGTGATTGCGCCGCGTCGCCGCACGCTGCTCGTGACCGACTTCGAGCTGAACCTTCTGCCCTAACTTGAGCGCGCCCGATCGCACTTTGCCCTGATGCACGACCAGACCGGTGACCGGCTTCTTCACGTCGCGCACTTCGAAGTCGGCACCGTCCGCGCGCACGACGCCGCTATCGCCGACTTGGCCGCCCGACTCTCCGTAGAACGGGGTCTGACGCGTGATGATTTCGCCTTCCTCGCCCGTCGCGAGACTTTGCACGCGCGCACCATTTCGAACGAGCGCGAGGATCTCGGAATCGGCTTGCTCGGTGTCGTAGCCGAGGAACTCCACCGGCGGCACCTCAGCACTGATCGCGCGGTACACACCTTCGACCGCCGCTTCTCCGAGCTTCGAGCCGGCGCTGCGCTCGCGCGCCTTCTCGAGCTCGCGATCGAACCCTTCCCGGTCGACGCGAAAGCCCGACTCCGAACCGAGCACTTCCTGCAAGTCGTACGGAAAGCCGTACGTGTCATAGAGCTCGAACGCGATCGGACCCGGCAGCACGCGCTCGCCTTCGCTCTTCGGCCACGCGTAGCCGTGCAACCGCTCCAAGCCGCGCTTCAAGGTCTGCCGGAAGCGCGTCTCTTCTTGCTGGCTGATCTCTTCGATCAGCGCGCGCCGCTCGCGCAACTCTGGATACTCACCCGCGAGCAGATCCGCCGCGACGAGCGCGCACTCGTGCAAGAACAGCTTCTCGATCCCGAGCCGGTGGCCGTGCCGAATCGCGCGCCGCATCACACGGCGAAGCACGTACTCGCGCTCGCTGCGATCCGGGAACACACCTTCCGCGATCAGAACCGCGGTGGTGCGCGCGTGGTCCGCGATGACGCGCATCGACACGTCGTCGGGCTCGAGCGTTCCAGCGTAACGCTTGCCTGAAATCTGCGCCGCGCGATCCACGATCGGCCGCAACAGATCCGTGTCGTAATTGCTGACGACGTTCTGAAGGACGCAGCTGATGCGCTCGAGGCCCATGCCTGTGTCGATCGACGGCGCCGGAAGCTTGTTCAGCGTTCCGTCTTTCTGGCGCTCGAACTGCATGAACACGTTGTTCCACAGCTCGACCCAACCACGCCCATCCGGACCCGGCTCCGCTCCGAACAACGCGAGGTCGGGTTTACCGTCGCCGAAGTAGTAGTGAATCTCGGAGCACGGACCACACGGGCCGGTGTCGCCCATCTGCCAGAAGTTATCCGCCGCTCCCAGCCGCAAGATGCGTTCGCTCGGCAGGCCCGCGATCTTCGCCCACAGCGACGCCGCCTCGTCATCCGCCGGTAAACCCTGCTCGCCTTTGAATACAGTCACGACGAGCCGGTCCTTCGCGATGCCGAACTCCTTCGTGAGCAGCTCCCACGCGTACGCGATCGCCTGCTCTTTGAAGTAGTCGCCGAACGAGAAGTTGCCGAGCATCTCGAAGAAGGTGTGGTGACGCGCAGTCACGCCCACGTTCTCGAGGTCGTTGTGCTTGCCGCTGATGCGAATGCACTTCTGCGACGACGTCGCACGCTTGTACGGCCGGCTGTCTTGGCCGGTGAACACGTCTTTGAACTGAACCATGCCGGCGTTCGCAAAAATCAACGTCGGGTCGTTCTGCGGGATGACGGAAGCGGAGTGAACCACCTCGTGCCCGCGCTTGCCGAAGTAGCTGCGAAACGTGTCTCGAATCTGCGATGAGCTGGTCATGATCGGATGCCGGAGCGGCGCTGTGTAGCGCAGCCCAGAGCCTAACGCTACCTTGCGCTGCCGGTCCGCAAAGGGCAACAACGGCCCTTATTTGCCGGCGCCCCAGTGCTCGTTGAAGAGCGCACTGTGGCGCACGGGCCGCGCATCCTTCTCAGCCTTCGCAGCTGCCGAGGGCACGGTGCAGCGCGGCGTGACCGGGCGCTCACGCCACCACGTCGCGGGCACGAGCGGCTTCACCGAAGTCTCGCCGCCCTCCTGCAAGACGCCGATACTGATCGACCCGTCCTGCACGAACCAGCGGCTGCACGGAAACTCGGCGCCCTTCTCCGAGCGGTACTGCCCGAAGGCCTCGACGTTGCCGCTCTTCGCTTCCGCGATCTGCAGCTCGAAGGCGGCGGGTGTACGTTCGAACTCCACCACCGCCCGCGTCTTGCCCAAGCTCACGAACGTCTTCGCGAGCGCGCGAAGCAGATTCGACGAGATGATGTACGGAACGAGTGGCGAGATCGATTGGCTCGTCACTTCGACCCGTCCGCTCATCCTCTCGGGCGGCATTTTTTGCCACTGCAGCCGTTCACTCCGGACGTGCAGCCCTCCCGGGATCGACTCGCCTTTGACGCCGACCTCGGGCAGCTCGATCGCGAGCTTCTGCAGCTGGCCGCGCTCGTTGCCGTCGTCATACGTTCCAGTGAGGTCGACTCGGCCCGAGATTTCGGTGGGTTGGTCGAGCAGCACGAACGCAGCCTTCTCGAGCCGCGCATCGACGTCTCCGGTTGCGAGCTTCCCTTCGACCCACTCGAGCCGCAGGTTCGCATCCGCACTGCCGCTGGTGAACATCCCGGGCTTATCGAGCGGATAGCCGACCCAACGCAGCGAGGGGACCGCCGCTCTCAGCTTCGCCGATACCGACGTCAGACGAATCGGCTTCGTGAGATCGGCAGTCGCACCGATCGACGCGTGTACAGACCGCGCACTCGGATCCGGAACGGCGTTCGGCACGCCTTTCCACCCCAAAGCCGCGCGCGAAGCCATCGCCGAGAGCACGACGCGAGAATCTTTGCCACCGTGCGAGATCAGCGCGCGCAGCTCGGCCGGACCGGTGAGCGTGAGCTTCTCTTTTCGGACCGTGACCCCATCGGTCTCGTAGCGAACCTCCGAACCTTCGCGCCATGCGCCGTGCTCGAGCACCGTCTTGAGCACGAGGGTGCCGGCACCGCGCGAGATGTCGACGTCGGTGCCGACCGTGTAGAGCTTCGTCACGTTCAGGTTTGGAACGTCGCCGCGCAAATCGGTCTCGATCGAGATCTTCCCGAAGATCTCCTCGCCGGAGACCTTGCGCGGATCGTGGCGATCGAGCTGCGCCGTCAGCCGACCGGTGAACTGGTTCGCGACGACGTGAGGCCCAGCCTGCAGCGTTCCATCCTCCAGCGTGAGTACGCAGCGCTCGGTGGATGCATCGCGCTCGGGCTTCAAGTGAAACCCGCCAGTCACTCGAGCTTGCCCGCGCCAGCGATATTCGAGAAACCACAGCTCGGCGACGCTGACGTCGACGTCGTTCAGCTCGATCGTCCACAGGTTGTACTTCTTGTCGGGAAGCGGCGGAGTTCGCTTCTCCGTGAACACCGGGGGATCGGGGAAGCCCGGGATCTCCGGGTATTGCTCGATTCGCGCTTCGAGGCCCTTCGGGCTTTCGACCTTGTGCCGGAACAAGTAGCGAGTGTTCTCACCGCGGATGCGCGTGAGGTGCATGATCTTGAACGGCAGCTGCCACAAGCTCACGTCGACGACCGCGTGCTCGAGCTCGACCGAGAACTGGACGTTGTGGTCCTGAAAACGAAACTTGACGAAGTCGGTGTGCACTCGACCCGGCCACACGCTCCACGCCGGCCCGATCTCGAAGTGCAACTTGTCGGGGATCTCGGCGTTCGCGACACGCGGAATGGTTCCGGCGCGCAGCACGACGTTGATCGCGATCACGTACACGGCCTCGAGCGCGACGAGCGCGACCGCGAGGATCAGCAGCACCCGCTTCCAACGTGGACCGAGCCACGGGCCTCTTGGTTTGCCGTTCATGACTTGGCCGGATGCGGGGCGGTGCTGGTCCGCTCGTCTGAGTGTTTTTCTGCGCGAAGTACTTTCTCGACTGCACTCGGATCGCCGGAATCTACCGCGCGGGCGAGCGCGCCATGGTCCGCGATCACTTGCGTGCCGAGGTAGTCGGCGAGCCAAATGCGTTCGATCGTCGGGTACGCCGCGACCACCGGCAAGATCAGAATCGCACCCATCAAGCCGAACAACGCGCCGCCGACGATCAACGCGAGCAGCACGGTGAGCGTCGACAAGCGCAGGCGCGAGCCGTACACGCGCGGCGCGATCACGTAATTTTCGAACTGGTGGTACAACATGTACGCGGCGAAGATCGCGAGCGCAGCGAGCTTCGAGGTTGCAAGCGCGAGGAGCGAAGCCGGCGCGACCGCGATCACGATGCCGATCATCGGAACCACGTCGCACAGGCCCGCGAACAGCGCGAGCGGCACCGCCGCCGGAACCTGGAACGCCGTCAGCACGATCAGTGCAAACACGGAGAACAAGCCGCACGTCACGATCTGACCGCGGACGTAGGCGCGGATCACGCCGCAAACTTCCCGCGCGGTCTCGGCCATCTTCGCGCGGTGCTTGCGCGGGACGTAGGCGAGCAACCACGCGTACATGCGCAGGCCGTCGATCACGAAGTAGAGCGTGACGACAAACACGACACCGGTGGTCATTACGCCCGCGAGAGTTGCGCTGCCGACGCTGACCACGTTGCTGAGCTTGATCGCAGTCTCGCCGCCGCTCGGGAGATCCAACGCGCCGCCAAACCACTTCTTGAGCGTGGGATCCGTCGGCGTGATCTCCTGGTGAATCTGTTGCTGGAGCTGCGGCAGCTTGCGGATCACTTCCTGCAGCTGTCCGACTGTCTGTGGAACGATGAAGATCGCGAACAACACGAGTCCGCCGAGGACGACGATCGCGCAGATCGCGACGCTGAGGGCGCGCGAGAGCCCGTGTCGATCCAGCCAGTCGACGATCGGTTCGATCGCGATCGCGAGGAGCACCGAGAGAAACAACAGGACGAGTTCAGGCCAAAGCCGCAGTCCGGCCCAGACGATAAACGCAGTGACGAGTAACTTGAGAATCGTGCTCGTCGGCACGCGGATGTCGGTGCGCTGACCTTCCGGTGGGCTCATGCTGCACTTCCCTTCAGTGTCAGGGGATCACTAGTCCTTCCCAAGGCAATTTAGACTCGCGCTCGCCGGTAGCCCAGCGATAGCGAATCCCGGCGACGCCGTACGTTCCATGGATCAGGCCCAAGTGGTCGGGGCTCGAAACTACCAGCGTAAGCACTGCGTTGATTTCGAGGTGATCGGTGAGCTGAAGCGACCCCGCCGGGCCCATCCGCGTCACCGGCTCATCTCGGCCGGTGCCGAACACGTGCTCGGTCAATATGCCGACCTTCAAAGAGTTCTCGTTCAAGAAGCGCGCGACGGCCGCGACGCGCATCACGAAGAACAAGTTGTCCGCGGCGATCGCGCGATAGGATTCGTCGTAAAAATAAGCGCCTTTCGGTACGTCGAGGGCGCCGACCGCGATGAAGTCACCGACGATCGCCGCGTGCGGCAGCGGAATGACGCCGACTGCTTCTGCTTCCCACGCCCAGTACTGCGCGCGCTTGCCGGGAGCGTCCGTGAGCTCGTGAGCGTTGAACGAATCGCGCGGCGCGAGGAACGGTTTGTTCCACGACCACGTGTCGCGAACGCCAAATGCGAGATCGATGAGCGGAGTCGCCGCCCGTAGGCCGCCGTAAACTTGGAAGGTATCCGTGGTCAGGATCGAGTTGACGTCCACGCCGGTCCAAATCCAGTGCGGCAATCCGTAGCCGGCCGAGAAGTATGGCTTCGCGTAGGGCGTGCCTGCCTCTGTCCGGGTCGATAGGAAGAAGCGGGGCTCGCCGACGCTCCAATAGCCGTTCTCCGGCCGAATCGGCGGCGCGTTCGGTGGTTCGGCTCTGGCAAACATGGGTGACACACTTGGGGCGATCAGACACACGAGAAGTAGCGCACTGGGGCGAAGCTTGGGCATGTTTGGGGCTCGAAGGACGGACTTAACCCGCGCGCAGTAGGCTGCGCCGAGGGAATTCGGGCGATTTTGCGTCTTCATGTCAAATACGCCGCACACGAGTCGACGCGCTCGCCGTCTTGTTCTCGGACGGTGCAGGAAGCGTGCTAGCCCGCGCCGTTTGGCTCGCTTTGCAAATTGCAGCGCCGCTGCCGCCCTCAGCAGCACTCGCTGCCGCCCTCAGCAGCGCTCGCTGCCGCCCTCAGCAGCACTTGCGTGGGTTCCGACTGCCCAGCGAGGTCGGCGTGATCGACTAGGTCGACTTAGTCAGCTGCCGAGCTTCTCGATCTTCGTCAGAGTTTCGCCCGCGCTGATTTTGATCTTCAGCTTCTTGCGAGCACCGCTATCGGGATTCTTGAGCTCGACCGTGTGTTTGCCGGCCGCGACTTGCAGCCCGAGCAGCGGCGTGTTCCCGACGAGCTTCTTGTCGATATAAACCTGGGACCACGGAATGCTGTTCAGCTTGAGCAGCCCGACCGACGCGCTCGCCTTCTTCTCGGCGTGCTCGGACTTCATTGCGGCGTGCTCCAGCGGCTCACTGCTCGCCGCTTCGGCCTTGGCGGTTCGCTTGCTGCGGCGCTCGTCGGCAGCTTCTTTTCGCTCGCGGAAGCGTTCCGCGACGCGTTCCTTACGCTTCAGCCTCGCGAGCTCCTTCTTGCTGAGTGCTTTGCCATCCCCCGAAGTATCGAGCAGGGAAAGCAACGAGCTCGCGGCTGCGGGCGCTGCAGACTCGGGTTGCGCGACCGGCTCCGGCTCAGTCGGCTGTGCCTCGGGCGCGGGCTCGGGCTTCTTCTCGCGGTCGAGGCTGATGACGACACGCCGATCGGTCTCGGACATCGAAAACACTTCGCGCTGCGAGACGTAGCCGGATTGCTCGGCAACGAGCACGTGGTCACCGGCGATCAAACCCTCGCGCGTACGCGGGCTACTCGCGCCCGAGAGCGTCTCGCCGTCGATCGTCACGTGCGCGTCCGCGGGCGTGACGTCGATCACGGCGCTCCACGTCGCCGGCCCCGACATCACACCGCGCGCGATCAAACCCGCGATGAAGATCGCCGCACCGCCGAGCGCGTAGTTCGCCCAACCCGGCCACTTGCGCCGCATCTCCGGAAACGGCTCCGGGTCGTTCACGAGCCCGGGGTAGTAGCTTGGATCGTGCGAGTGCTCGGGCAGGAGCGCATCGCCGCGCCGGACGTTCGGGAAAGCCGGAGGCGCGGGCGGCAGAATGAACTGCGCGATCTCTTCGACTTCCGGGTCCTCGCCCATCGACGGCTGCAGCGCAGCTCGAGCGGCCGCGGGGTCGATGATGAAGCGTTGCGTCGCCGTCGCCGACCTCATACCGCGCGCGACTGCAGCACCGCGAATGCCAGGCGCGGGCCCGCTCACGAGCGGACGCGAGGCGGTGCCGGATTCACGACGCGCGCGAGCGGCGGTGGAGCGAGGCGGCGGTGGAGGCGGAGCGGACGAAGACGGTGCGGGCGGGTTTCCTCCGCCGAGGCTCGAAGCGCTCGGCGTATGCGACCAATGCTCCGGCGTATGCTCTTCGTAATTGATCGCGCATACGTTCGAACTACAGAAGCGATCGACAGACCCGAAACCCGTGTACTCGTCCAAACTCACACCCCGTGTCGACATGCTGCTCTCCAGGCTAAGAAGTCGGCGCGCCGTTACGCTCCACCGTGTGCACGTGTCGGTCAAGCCCGTGCATGGTGGTCGGCCGGACCAGTTCCGGACGCGATACTTTCGAAGTCTGCTCCGCGCAAGCCGCCGTGAGCCGCATGCGCCGCCAGCCGCCTCACGCGCGCCGAAATCTTCGAACTGGGAATGAAATCTGCGCCGTCTCGCAGCCCACAGCGGCCCAACGCGAATCACTTGCGTGGGACACGCCGTTGCGAATAGACCTCCGGGGCGGGGAAGCGGGGCTTGAAATCGCAGCAAAAACTCGACGACGAGGTAGGTGCATGTCTTCGTGAAGGAGACATCGAAGGCGCCGCTGCGCGCGTCCTGTCGGGCTGTGGCCCGTGCGTTCGCGGCTACTTACGCGTCGCACTCGGAGAGGATCGGCTGGTGCGAGACGCCTTCTCCGCATTTTCCGAAGCCGTCTGGCAACGCATCCGGCGCTACCGTGGCGAGCCGCGGCTGATCGTCTGGACGCATCGGTTGGCGTATGTCGCGGCAAAGGAGCGGCGCGAAACGAGCCGATTGCGAAAACCTGCGGCGACACGGAAATCGCGGCCGGCTTCGCGCGACCTCAGCAGGACTCGCGCGGCCACGCTCGAGCCGCTCGGCGCTGCCGAAGACGCGGAGCTGATGCGCCGCGAGCTGTCGCTGGAGGAGCAGACGCTGCTCACGCTGCGGATCGATCGGCAGCTCGAATGGCAAGATATCGCGTGGGTGCTCGGCCAGCGCGCGGGCGGTGGGGGGCGTGCGGGGCGTGCGGGGCGTGCGGGCAATGAAGCCGGCAGCCAGATCGCGCGCCGCTACGAGCGGCTGGTGGCGCGTCTGCACTCGACCGCGATCGCCCGCGGGCTGATCGCACAAAGCCCTCTGCCGGCAAACCTCGCGTCTCTGCAGTTGACGCGAAAAAGTGCGACGCGCGATGGTTAAGCGCGTAACGAACCGGCGTTACGGCTTCGAGACCCTGCTCCGGGAGCTCGCGCGGGCGCCCGACGCCACGGCCGACGACGAGCTAAAACCTCCGCGGAAGCTGGGCCGATACGTGCTCGGACCGCTGGTAGGTCGCGGAGGCATGGGCGCGGTCTATCGGGCGCGCGACGTCGAGCTCGGGCGCGAAGTCGCGGTGAAGCTGGTGCACGCGCGGCGCGGCTCGCACAACCTCGTGCGGTTTGCGCGCGAAGTTCGGGCGCTCGCGACTTTGTCGCACCCGAACGTAGTCGCGATTCACGACGCGGCCGTTCACCGCGGCACGGCATACCTGGTGATGGAGCTCGTGCAGGGCGACACGCTGCGGCAGCTCTTGTTGCGCGAGCGGAAGCTGGCGATCGAACGCACAGCCAAGCTCGTCCGGCAAATCGCCGAGGCGCTGAGCGCTGCACACGCGCGCGGCGTGGTCCACCGGGATCTCAAGCCCGAAAACGTCGCGGTCATGGAGAACGGGCACGTGAAGGTGCTCGATTTCGGGTTGGCACAACTGACCGCGCTCGGAACCGACCAGACCGAACATCAGGCGACGATGACGGGCGCGGTTCTCGGAACGCCGCACTACATGTCGCCGGAGCAAGTTCGCGGAAACCGCGCGACGGCGCGCTCCGACGTGTTCGCGTTCGGCGCGCTCTTGTTCGAGATGCTGATCGGCCGGCGCCCGTTCGGTGCGGGCTCTGCTGCGGAGACGTATGCGCGCATCTTGAGCTCGGAGCCGCACGGGGCGAAACGCGCGTCGGACACGACCCTGCGCGGGCGCCTATTGCAAGTGGCGATGCGCTGTCTCGCGAAGGAACCGCGTGCGCGTTTCAACTCCGGCACCGAGCTGGTCGCGGCACTCGCTGAAGCTGAAGGCGGCAAGCGCGAGCGCGAAAGCAAACGCCCTTCCCGCTCGCGCGAGTCGACGAAACCGCCGGGCGGGCGGCGGACGACGCGCTACGCGAACGCCGACGGCGTGCACGTCGCGTATCAGGTGATCGGCACCGGGCCAGTCGACGTGTGCTTCGTCGCGGGGTTTGTCTCGAACTTGGATGTGTGGTGGGAGGCGGCGCCCGGTCGCGACTTCTTCAGCGCGCTCGCGGCCCGCGCGCGGCTGATCATGTTCGACAAACGCGGGAGCGGCTTGTCCGATCGCGTGCCGGTTCAGACGCTCGACGGGCGCGTGGAAGATTTGCGCGCCGTACTCGATGCGGTCGGTTCGCGCGACACCGTGATCTTCGGCGATGCGGGCGCGACGTGCATCCGCTTTGCTGCGCGGTATCCCGAGCGGACGCGAGCGCTGGTCTTGTACGGCACGACGGAAAAGAGCTGGCGCGCGGGAGCGCAAGCTCGGGACCTCCTGGTGGGTGGATGGGGTAGCGGTGTCTCGCTGCCAATCTTTGCGCCGAGCTTGGCGCACGATCCAGTCTTACAGCGTTGGGGTGCGCGCTGGGAGCGGCTGAGCGTGAGCCCCGGATCGCTGTTGTCGTTGATCGACGCGATGCAAGAGATCGACACCACCGAAGATGCGCGCAAGATCCGCGTGCCGACGCTGGTGATTCATCGAACAGGCGATCGGACGATTCCGCGCGAAGCGGGGCGATCGCTCGCAAAACTGATCCCAGGTGCGAAGTATCGCGAGCACGAAGGCATCGATCACGCGCCGATGGTCGGCGATGGACAGCGCATCGTGAACGAGGTGTTCGAGTTCGTCGCATCGCTGCCAGCGCGAACACGAACGCGCGCGCGCTGATCTCTCGAGGTTGTGTCACCCCTCATCCCGTGGCACGTCGGTTGCTTCAGCTAGGCATGCTGCCTCTCGAGAGCATGTAAGATGAACATCCGCACGACAGTTCTATGGTTGGGTGTGCTGAGTATTGTCGCTTGTGGCGACGATGACGCGCCCAAATCGACGACCACGAGTGCGCCGGACAACGTGGCTGGGTCGGAAGCCGCAAATCGCACCGACGACAACGAAAATCGCGGTGCGGCGGGTACGCCCGCTCCGGCGGGAAGTGGAGCTAGTTCGGAGCCCGGTTCGAGTGCAGGTTCCGGCAGCAGTAGCCCGGGTGGTGGAGTTGCGGGTGGCGGCAGTCCCACCCCGAACCCGACGCCACCTACTCCGCTTCCGATGCCCTAGTGGTCGGAGGCGCGAACGGCCCGGTCGTTGCGTTGACGTTAGTAACCCGCCCCTGGCCCTCGCGGGACTGCGTACGGCGCGAGCGCTTCTCCGAGTTGCGTGACCGACGCGAAGCGTTCCGCTCTCGACTTCGAGAGCGCGCACGACAAGATCTGCGCGAGCCCTTCCGGGATGTCGACACCCAGCGTGCGCGGAGCCGGCGGGTCGCTCGAGCGGATGGCTGCAACGAGCTGCTGCGGCGTCGATTCGTCGAAGGGCGGCCGGCCGCACAGGAGCAGATAGAGGATCGCGCCGAGCGCCCAGACGTTCGTGCGCGCATCGACGAGTCCTTCGACATCGAGCTGCTCGGGCGCGGCGTATTCGGCCGAACGCTGCCAAAGCGCGGCCTGACTTCCGCTGAGTTGACGTGTCGCCGCCCTCGGCTGCGAGGCACAGATCGAGCCGCCGAGGTCGAGCAGCTTCAGACGGGTGGTGCCGCGGGTAGCGGCGAGCACGAATAACTTGGAAGGTTTCAGATCGGCGTGGACCACGCCGGCTTGAAGAGCCGCAGCCAGACCGGCGCACGCTTGGACGATCAGGCTCGCAGCTTCCGCAACGTCGTAGCGGACGCGCTCGGCGCAATCACGCGAGAGGTCACAGCCTTCGAGGTGCTCCATGACCACGCACGGCACGCCGCTCTCGGACTCGGTGAGCTCGAACGCCCGGCAGACTTCGTTCGAGCGAATCGCGGCAGCGACGCGGGCGTGGTTGCGGAACGCCTCCACCGCGGCCCGGTCGTACGCGAGGTCGCGGCGCAGAAACTTGATCGCAACACGGTCTGCCGAACGCCGGTCGCGTGCGGCAAACACGATGCCGGACCTGCCCTGACCGAGCACGTGCTCCAGGCGGTACGTGCTCGCGACGAGGTCGCCGGTCTGAGCGGGGCGCGCGATGTTCATCGGAGATTGAATTGGCCGGAACGTCAGGATTCCTTTCATGCGAACAGCGCGACTGGGCCTGACTCGCTCAAAAAGGCACGTTCGGCCGAGGGCGACAGTTGGCCAGGTCACACCTGCGTGCGGTTCTGTGCCGCGCCAGGCTGCAGACGCGTTTGAGCGGGGCGTGGCGCGCACAGGCTGAGAGGCGGACGCAGCGCAAAGAAGCTTGCGTGACAGGCTAGCCGCGCTCCGCTATGAACGGGATTCCGATGCGCTACGAAGGAACTATCTACCGTCCGCCTTCCGAGGCTCGCAGCTACATCTTGCAAGCGACGATCGGCTGCTCGTGGAACAAGTGCGTGTATTGCGACATGTACCGCGAGAAAGAGTTTCGCGTGCGCGAGCTCGCAGAGACGCTCGAAGACCTGCGTGAAGCTGCGCGGCTGACCGAGCATCGCATCGACAAAGTGTTCGTGGCAGATGGCGATGCGCTCGTGCTCGAGCTCGATCACTGGCGCGCGATCCTCGAGTGCGCACAGGCCGAGTTGCCACGCCTGACGCAAGTGTCCTGCTACGCGACGGCGAAGAACATTCTCGCGAAGACCGATGCGGAGCTCGCGGAGCTTCGCAAGCTCGGGTTGAATTTGTTCTATATCGGGCCCGAGTCGGGAGACGACGCGACGTTGAAGCGGATTGCAAAAGGCGCGACCTACGCGCAACACGTCGAAGCAGCTGCGCGGGCACATGCCGCCGGGTTTCGCGTGAGCGTGATCGCGTTGCTCGGAATCGGTGGCGTGGAACGTTCGCAAGTTCATGCGGAGAAGACCGCGGAGCTCGTGACGGCGATGAACCCGGAGTATTTCGCCGCATTGACGACTTCAGTCGTGCCGAACACGCCGCTCGTGAAGTTGCGCGACAAGGGGTTTTGGCAGCTGCCGAGCGTGCAGCGCATGCTCGAGGAGCTGCGTACGATCGTCGATCAAGCGCGGCCCACGGATGCGCTGTTTCGCACGAATCACGCGAGTAACCACCTGCCGCTCGCCGGTCGTTTGCCGAAGGATCGGGAGTTGATCGTGCAAGCGATCGACGGCGCACTCGCGGGACGAATCCCGCTGCGGCCCGACTACGCACGCGGTCTGTGATGCGAAAGTGCGTCGCGTTGCTCGCTGCATCGCGCGCCGTCGTGGTCTCCGGCTGCGCGCTCTGGCTCTTCGCAGTGTGCTCGAAGGCGCAGCCGTCCGCGGCGCAACCCACCCGCGAGATCGCGATCGACGAGGTTGCGGATCTCGCGACCGCGGAACCCGCCGCAACCGATCTACTGCCCGGTCTCGAAGCATTCGTCGACGGCATCGTCGCGAGCTTTACGCAGCAACGCATCGCAGGCGTTCAAGTCGCGATCGTGAAAGATGGACGAGTTGCCTTGAAGAAGGGCTACGGCGTCGCAGCGCTCGAACCCGAGCGACCGGTGGATCCGGAACGCTCCTTGTTTCGCATCGGCTCGATCACGAAGACGTTCACTTGGCTCGCGCTGATGCAACTCGAAGCGCGCGAACGGCTACGACTCGAAGACCCAGTCAATGAGCACTTGCCACCGGATCTCGAGATCCCGAGCGAGGGCTGGAATAAATCGATTCGCATCCTCGACTTGATGAACCACACCGCGGGCTTCGAGGAATCGGTCCAAGGCGTGGATACATCCGACGAAGCGCGGCTCTCATCCCTCCGGCAAGACCTCGCGCGCTATCGGCCGGCCCGAGTACGCGAACCGGGTCAGACCAGCGTGTATTCCAACTACGGCGCGCAGCTCGCGGGCGCAATCATCGCGCACGAGTCGGGCGTGGACTACGAGACGTACATCGAGCAGCACGTGCTGCGCCCACTCGAGCTCGAACACACGACGTTTCGCGAGCCCTACGGCCCGACTGCACCGCCCGGTCTACCGGCGCCGATGCCTGCAAATCTCGTCCTCGATCGGGCTGCGGGCATCGAGTGGGAAAACGGCGCCTGGAAAGCATTTCCGCATCATCACATTCTGCAGGCGGCGTCGGCCGGGGCCGGTTCGAGCACTGCCGCGGACATGGCGCGTTACATGATCGCACTTCTCGATCCCAAGGCGCTCGAGCGCGCAGGCGTGCTCAAAGAGTCGGCCTATCTGCGCATGAAGGGCGAGAGCTTCAAGCCGGCGCCAGGGGTCCGCGGCATCCATCACGGCTTTTTCGACGCGCCGCCGGGTGCGCGCAGCGCGCTCGGCTACGCGAACCTGTCTCACAGCGGGTTCGTCGATCACTTCGCTTCGCACATGCTGGTGTTTCCGGAGCTCGGCCTCGGCACGTTCGTAGCGACGAATAGTTCGAGCGGCGGAAAGCTGACTTCGGTGCTGCACGAACTCGTGCTCCGGCAGTACTTCGCGCCCCGCTCGCAGCCATCGGCGGCGGTTCCGTCGCGAGAAGACCTGACTCAGTTCACCGGCAAGTATCGGCCGATGCGGCGAAACTACACGAAGCTCGAGTCGATCTTCAGTTTGGATTCGATCTTCGAGCTCGAGGCGACGGACGGCGGCTATTTGCTCGTGCGCAATCGGCCCGATGACCTATCGCGGTATGCGCAGATCGGGCGCGATCTGTTTCAGAAGGTCGGTGGTGATGCGCGGATCGCGTTCGTGCGCAACCCGAACGGCAGTGTGATTCGAGTCGTTGGGGCAATGACGGCGGATCGCGTGAAGTTATTCGGAACGCCCGCCTGGGTGCGCGGTTGGTTGGTCGCTGGGTTGGTCGTGTCGGTCGCGGTCATCTGGTTCGCATGGCGCAGGCGCAGGCTTGGCCTGACTGCGACGACGACTCGCTCCGAGCGTTGGATGTACCTGACAGCCTCGTTATGGGTTGCGCTCTATGTGGCTGGCGCGACGTGGCAGCTGCGCTACGGGTTTGGCGATGCGCTCCAAGATTATCCGCAGCCAGTTCTCAAGCTCGCCCTCCTGCTGCTGATGGCTGCAGCGGGTTCGACTGCGATCGCGGTGATCCTGCTGCCGTTCGCCTGGCGCAAAAATGGCTGGTCGATCGGTCGAAAGCTCCGGCACACGCTCGCGTTGTGCGTGTTCGTGGTCCTGACCACGGCGCTGCACCAGTGGAACGCGTTCGGTTTTCACTACTACTGATCGGACCTGCGACGCACGACTTCACACGCGCGCGGCCGGCGGAGCGTCCAGCTGAACACCAATCTCCGCAGCCGCCGCCACTGCCGCTGGCAGCAGCACGAGCGGCAACAGCGGCACCGTGAACAACAACGCAATCGAGAGCCCAAAGCCGAGCACGCGCGGCGACTGGGCCCGCATCATGCGCAACCGTTCCCCGAGCGGCACGCCCCGCAACGACAGCGGGTAATCCAACAGCGACCACGCGACCGACAGCGCGAGCACCACGAACTTGAGCGGCACCGTGACCACGGCTGCGGGTGGAGCCGCCAGTGTGATCAGCCACAACAGCGCGAGCAAAGGCCCGCCGATCGCGAGCGCAACCAGCTGCGCCTGCAGCGCACACCAAAACTCGCGAAACAAGCCCGCCGCCGGCCGCGGCGCCACACCGAGCGTGCGCTCTCGCAGCAACACCAATCGCTCGAGCGCCGGCGCGCTCAACGGCGGCGTCACGAACGTGGCGGCAAACACGCCGAGCAGCGCGCCGAGCAAGATCCCGACAAACCGCAGAAAGCCGGCACCGAACCCGCCGAGCGAACTCTCGAGCCCGGGCCAGACCGCCGCCATCAGCCGCGGGACGTAGTGGATCGAGCCGGCGATCGAGAGCGCGCACAAGATCGTACACACCGCGATCGGCACTGCGGCGAGCGGCCACGCGGTCGGGGTCGTCCACACGAATCGAACCCCTCGGACGATCGCGAAGACTCCGTCGATGAACGCGAGATCGATCCGGCGCGCCGGACCCGGCCGCGACGATCGCGGTCCTGAAGCGCGCGAAAACGGTTCCTGAGGCTCCGCAGTCATCTCAGTTCGCAACCTCGCCGAGCAGCGGCCGAGATCGGGAAATGGATCGAGCTCGGTGCATCGCGGTGCCTACCGCAGCCTAGCTGTAAACGCTACCTTGCGCCCCCGTCACTTCGCACGCCGGTTCGGCTCCACAGCCCGTCACTAGCGACTGCGCGTCCAGTGGGCACGCCCTCCAGGAAAAGCCACCCATGCTGCTTTGCCTCCGCGTCAAAAACCTCGCCATCATCGACTCGCTCGAAGTCGAGCTCCCCGTCGGGCTGAACGTGGTCACCGGCGAAACCGGCGCCGGGAAGTCCATCCTCGTGAACGCGTTGTCGGTCGTGTTGGGCGCGCGCGCCGCACCGGAAATGGTGCGCACGGGCGCAAACGAGGCCGAGGTCGAGGCGCTTTTCGACGTGAGCGACCACGCGGCCGCACGCGAGCGCGCCCGAGAAATGGGCGTGGATGCGGACGACGAGCTCGTGTTGCGGCGCGTAATTCAAGCCTCGGGCCGCTCCCGTGCGTTCGTAAACGGGCGGCTCGCCTCAGCCTCGCAGCTCGCGGAGCTCGCGAAAGGTTTGTGTGACATCTCGTCGCAGCACGAACATCACACGCTGGTCGACGCGACGAGTCACGTGCACTTCCTCGACGCGTTCGCACAGCTCGGTCCGCAGGTGGAGCAGATGCAAGCGGCTTATCGCACGTTGAGCGATGCGCACGCGGCACTGCGCGAGCACGTGGAGCGCTCGGACAAGCGCGAGGAACGCGAGGACTTGTTGCGCTACCAGATCCACGAGATCGCGCAGCTGGAGCCGCGTCCGGGCGAGCAAGCCGAGCTCGCAGAAGAGCGCGAGCGGTTGCGCCACTCGGAAAGGCTGACGGAGCTGACCGGCCAAGCCGAAGACGTCCTGTACGCCCGCGATGCGGCGGTGTGCGAGGAGCTCGCGCGAGTTCTGCGCGGCGTAGAAGAAGCGGCTGCGCTCGATCCGCGGCTGAGCAAGTTGGCGGAGCAGCTGGCATCGGCGCATCGCGAGCTGGAAGACGCGGCGCGCGAGCTCGGTCAGTATGCACGTGCGGTGGTGCACGACTCGGGGCGGCTCGTAACCGTGGAGGAGCGGCTCGACGCGCTGTCTCGGATTGCCCGCAAGTACGGGGGCAGCATCGAGAGCGCGATCGCGCACCGGCAGCGCGCGCAAGACGAGCTCGAAACGCTCGAGCACGGCGCGGATCACCGCAAAAAGCTCGAACAAGCCTGGACGGAGGCCGCGACGGCGGCGCGCGAAGTCGCGGAGCGGTTGTCCGCGGGGCGCAAGGCTGCGGCGAGCAAGCTCGGGCGCGAGGTCAGTCGGGAGTTGAAGTCGCTCGCGATGGGCGATGCGACGATCACGGTCGAGGTCGAGGCATCCAAGGGCCGCGAGGGCGAGCTCGCCGTCGACGGCGCGCGGTTGTCGAACACGGGCATCGATCGCGTGGAGTTTTTGATCGCGACCAATCCGGGAGAAACGCCGCGGCCGCTCTCGAAGATCGCGAGTGGTGGAGAACTGTCGCGCGCGATGCTCGCGTTGAAGGGTGTGCTGGCTGGGCTCGGGCCCGGTGGCATGTACGTGTTCGACGAAGTGGATTCGGGCGTGGGTGGCGCGGTTGCGGAAGTGATCGGCCGCAAGATTCGCGAGGTCAGCAAACATCACCAGGTGATCTGCATCACGCACCTCGCGCAGATCGCGGTGTATGCCGACGCGCACTTCAGGGTTCAAAAGTCGATCGAGAAGGGTCGAACGCGGTCGGACATCGTACGGCTGACGGCGGACGAATCGCGCGAAGAGATCGCGCGGATGCTCGGTGGCATCGAGATCAGCAAGGAAACGCGGGCAGCCGCGCGCGAGATGCTGAAGAGCGCGCGGCGCTGATCCAACGCGCGCGAGTCAACCAGCTCAGCGCGGCGTCAAACGAAACGCCTCGATCAACTTCACTTGCAACGTCGGCTGGCCGGCATCGCGCCGCGCCATCGAACGCATGGAGGCTTGGCCGAGGCCGACGTCCTGACACGGGTGATCGAATCCGATCACGTAGCCAGTGATCGCGTCTCGCTCGACCTTGAAGCGAATGAAGTGCCGATACGCGTCGAGCCGCGCTGCACCACCCGCCTCGTTGTTGTGCGCGTTGAAGCCCATCGCGACTGCGAGATACCAGCCGAACCAGACGCAGCTGAAAAACGCGCCGGCCACGAACGCGACGACGAAACGCGAGCCAGTGATCGGTTGAAGCTCCCCGAACCAGAGCGCGATGCCGAGGACGCCGCCACCGGCTGCAAGCCAAAACGCGAGCAAGAGCCATTCCGAGGGCCAACGTCGCTGGACGGGCAGTGCGAGCAAGCTCATTCCGAGCGCCCACGCGGCAGCCGCCGTGATCGAAAACGCGCTGCCATGCACCGCGAGGATGAGCGGCACGGTCACTTGGAGCGCGCCGAAAAATGTACCGAGCGCCGCGTAGCCGAGCTTGACCCGAAGCGGGCGCCCTGCACCCTGCAAACACGCTGCAGCGGTGGGCCCCAAGCCGAGGATCGCCGCCGAGAGCAGCGCGACCACGTCTGCAGCAAACGCAGCGACACTTCCGCCACCGTACGCGAACAGCCCGGCGGCACTCGCCCCCACGCCGAAGATCACCGCGGTCCAGCGTGGAATCGAATCCGCACTGCTCAATCGGCGGACCTTCGCCTGCTTCGGTAACGTCCCCATGTACCCGATCGTCCACAACATGCTCAGAAAAAATGTCGCGAGGTAGAGCGTGAGCAGCGCGTGCGAAAACAGCGGGGTGAGCGGCAGTAACGTCGCCACTGTCGACCGCTCGTAGTGCATGAGCCCGAATGCGCCCAGCGCGCAGATCGCAGTCACGACTACGAACCCGTACGACCCTGCACCGACCGGATCGCGTTTCGAAGAATCAGGCTCGGTCGCGCGGGCGAACATACGCAAGCTCGCAAAGCCCCCCGCGAGCACGATGATCAGCAACGCCAGCGCAGCCGACTCGGACGACAAGAGCGCGCGGCGTGTGAGGCCCATCGCGAGGGCGGGCACGGCAGCCTGCCCATCGTCACCCGCAACGACGAGGCTCACGCTGTCGACGACCTGCGATTCGCTCCACCACCCGTACAGCTGCCAAGGATTCGACGTGAACGGCAACTTCGGAAAGATGTCGGTCGTGAACAAGTCGCGCGCACCGGGCGCGACGAACACGCCGAAGTACAGCAGCGCCGCGCACAAACCACCGATCAAGAACACGCCGCCGCCTCGAAAGATTCGCCACGGGCAGAGCAAGCGCCGCGTGATCTCGCAGCGCGATGTATTGCGCTCGGGATAGGTGCGCGCAGCCGACGGCGGCCAGACCGCCGCCGACTTTGCAGCTCCGGTCGCCTGGGTAGTTTGCGTCGGATGCACGAACGCGCCGCCGCCACCCGACACCACGTACGCGTAGTTCGGCGCCGTGCTCACGCTGTAACGAGCGTAGTGGTGCACGTCGCCGGCGAGATCGAGGTGGATCTCGTCGCCCGCCGGAAACCTCGGCCGAGTCGACTCGCTCGGCTCATTGAACGGCCTCGGCAAACCGAGCGCGGCAAATGGGCGCGCCGCTTCCGGCTGCACCGCGTCGAACACGGTCGCAGGCTCGGGCGTCGCCACGATCACGCGTTTGTGACCATTGCGGTGCAACGAATCGGCGATGAACTCGCGCTGGCGCCGATCGATCTTGCCCTTCTGACTGTCGAGACCGTAAAACCACCAATCGAACGGCAGCTGCAGCGCGACGAAGCTCGCACTCTGACGCCGTTGCCAGTCGGCGATCGCGAGCCGCGGATTGTCCGGCGCGCGAAACAACCGATTGAAGCCGATCAGCGAGTCGTAATAGTCGTGGTTGCCCGGAATGCCGAACACGAGCCGCTCGAGCGGCCCGGTCAGGGTCTTGCGCGCCCACTCTCCCAGCCCGCGCTCTGCCAGCGCCCACTCGAACGGCGTGCAGACGCGCTCTTCGAGCGTCGCATCGTCCGCGACGTGATAGGCCGTGTCGCCGCCCATGAACATGAACCGCCCGCGTGGCAAGCGCAGCTTGCCTTCGTTGACGTCGACGGCGGCACCCGGCTCGGGAGTGTCGATGTACAGGTCGCCGAGCAGCAGACACGCAAGGTCGTACATTGCGAGCTGTCCGTCCCCGCTGTCTGCGAGGTAGTCGAACCAGAAGCCGCCCTCTTCGCACTCGGCACCGCTGAGGTCGATCGACTCAGCGGTCATCCAGTCGCGGTGATCGAGCTCCTCGCCGAACGCGCCGTAAACGACGATCGACCGCATGTGCACGAGCAAGTCGCGCCCGAATAGCCAACGCACGGGGCTACGGAAAAACTCGGCATGCGTGCCACCGCCCCAGACCAGCCAGCGCAGTGTCCGCAGCGGCTCCGCGCGAAGCATTGCGAAGAACGTCGGGTACGCAGGCTTCGGTCCGATCCTGCTCGGCACAGGCTGGGCGGCCTCTACGTAGGACGGGCTCGGCGCCGATGAAATGACCGGAGTGTCATCGCGATCGGCTAAGTTATGTCCACTCGTGCCAGACGGATCCGGGGGATGTGTCCCCTGCTGCTGCGGCATGTGCGCTCCCCAGTGCCGATGTCGGTTCGACTCGGTGACCCCACTGCGATCTTACGTGGCCGCACCCAAAAATGGGTGTGGCCGAGATCACATATTGAGAGCCTAGGCTCGCACACGCCAGCGGTTACTCGGCTGCAGCGGCTCCGTAGTCCCCCGCAAACTGCAAGATCTGCTCGACCGAATCGAGCTCGCCGACATCGAACGGGTGACTCCCGAAGTCGACCTCGAAGTTCTCCTCGAGAAAGACCACGAGCTTCGTAACGGACAAGGAATCGAGCCTCCCGCTCAAGAAGAGCGACTCTCGATCATCCAACTCATCCTCGTCGTTGTGGGTGACGAGGCAATCTCGAATGAAGTTCCTCACGAGCTCTGGATGTGTGCTTGTCATGTTCCAAGTCCGAACTGATGGAGCGTGAACGAAGCTCGCGTCATGAACCCGAGCGTCCGATCTTCCACTCCACCGAACACGTGAATGACCACGACGAACCCCCAGACGCACAGAAACGACCACGCGCGTGCGCCGAGCGTGTTCGAGCGCGGCGCGTTTCCAGTCCGCACCTGAGAGATCGCAATGCCCGACGCGAGCATCAAACAGTAAAACGCGTAGCTGCCGTAGCCTTGAAGCGCGAGCACGGGCCCGAGACTGAACACTTGGTCGACGTCGCGTAAGAAGTGATAGATCGCGTTGCCGACGCCGGCAGCCATGAACGTCGCGAAGAACGTGCGCAGGCGCGGGTGCTTTTTGAAGACGCGAAAGAACGTCGGATAAAAGAAGAAGTCGAGCAGCAGCTCTTTGAAGTAGTAGTAGTACCGGTTCCAGAAATCGGCGAGCGTGCGCGACTCGAGCGGCCGCCAGGTGTTTCGCCGCAAGTGAAAGCCGGCGAGCCGCGCGCACGCGACGATGCGATGGCCCCAGACCGCGAGTTCGAGTGCGCCGACGGCCACGGCCACGACCATCGCGACCCAACCGACCGCGATCGCCGTCTGTTCGCCCATCGAGAACGAGCGCACCACGTCCTCGAGGGGAGGAACTCCGGCGCGCGCCGCGCTCGTTGTGAGCAGAACGCTCAGGCCCTGGAGCACGAACGACCACAACAAGAGCTTCAAGCCTTTGAGCTGGATGCGCGCGAGCGCGTCGGGCTCAGCGGCGCGCAGCTTCGAGAGGTAGCTGCTGCCCTTCCCGATCGGCGTGCTCGACGAGCCCCAAAACGGCCGAATCAAGCCGAGCGCAAAGATCAGCGAGCCGCGCTGCTTGGACCGTTGATCCGCGACTGCGTAGCAGACGAACCACATGTACACGGCGAGGAGCTTGATCGCGACAACGAGCCACAACGACGCGATGCCGAACGCGCCGAGCACTAGACCGGTGATCGTCGCAACGGCGATGACACTCAAGAGCGTCACGACGGGCCGCCGCGCGAAAAACGAGTTGGGGTCGCGTACGACGCGCTTCAACGCGAACGCGATGGCCACGAACATGGCCGCCGTGAGCAGCCGCTCTAGATTGCGTGCCCAGGACTCCGTGGCTCCGAAGCTCGCGAGGTAGTCCTGAAAGGGGCGGTCGCTGAACCACGCTGGCTCGAGCACGAGCGTGGCAACCGTCGCTAGTAGGATCGACAGGTCGCGCCGCGTCTTCGAAAACGCTGCGCCGGCAGCGCCCGCGAGCACGATCGGCACGAGCCGAACCGGCATCACGAACATCAGCAATATTCCGAAGCACGCAAACAGTGCAACCCGCCCGCCCGCGGTGGTGACGAAATCCACCAGTTGCGGCCGCTCGTCGAACGCGAACAGCTTACGCGAGGTCGACTCGCTCACGACTGGTGGGGTGCGCGCCGGCTTCGCAGGCTTCGCTGTGATGATAGGTTCAGCAGAGGCTGGTACGCCGCCGCTCGCAGCTGCGGGAACCTCGCTGTGCGAACCGCTTGCACCGGCAGTCATGGCTAAGGCTTCTCCGGCGGCGGCCCGCCGAGCGTCTCGAGGAGCGCGCGACGGTCGATCTTACCGTTCGAGTTGGTGGGCATCGCGTCGACCCAAACCAAGCGCGAGGGCAGCATGTACGCCGGAACACGCGTCGCGAGCCCCGTCAGAATGTCTGCATCGGCGACGCGGTTTTCGCCGGCGAGGCACACCACGAGCCCGTGATGGACACCTTCACGGGTCGGCCATGGGAGCGCCGCTACGAGCGACAACCCCGTGAGCTCGCGCACGTGAGCTTCGATCTCTTCCAGCTCGACGCGGTTGCCGAGGATCTTGACCTGATTGTCGATGCGCCCGAGGTGGTGAAGGTTTCCCTCCTCGTCACGAAATGCCGAATCGCCGGTGAAGTACCAACGCGTGCCGTCGATCACGGGGAACTTCTTCGCTGTGAGCTCGGGAGCGCCGAGGTAGCCCTCTGCGAGTTGCACCCCTGCGAGGGCGAGCTCACCGATTTCACCGGCATTGGCCACTCGCCCGCGCGCGTCGAACACCTCAGCGCGATTTCCCGGCAGCGCAGTCCCGATCGACATCACGTCGCGCTTGGGCGTGACGACGTATGCGTCGCCGAGCTCGATTCGCTGACCGGTGTTGATCACGGTCGTCTCGGTCGGCCCGTACAGATCCTCGATCACGCAGCTCGGAGCGGCCTCACGAACTGCGACGACTGTCGCTTTCGACAACGGCTCCCCGATGAAGATCGCGAGCCGCAAATCAGGAAGTGCGTTCGGCGCCAGCGCTTTGATCTGGCGCAAGAGCGCGATCAGCGACGGTGTCGAGCTCCACACGGACAAGCGCTGTTCGCGCGCAAACGCGACTGCATTCATGACGCGCACCGACGGCAGCACATGAAGCGACGCCTTGGCTTGCCAGGTCGCAAACATGTTCAAGACCGACACGTCGAACCCGAGCTCCGTGACCTCGAGCGTGCGATCGTCCGGTGCCAGTCGCAGGCGCTCGCCGATCATCTCGATGAACGCGCCCACCGCGGCTTGCGAGATCATCACGCCTTTGGGCACGCCGGTCGTGCCCGACGTAAACATGATGTACGCCAAGTCTGACGGCTCGAACGCGTAGAGTGGAGGCGCCGGAACGTCCGGGAGCGCAGAAAGGTCGAGCAGCCGCAGCCCCGGTTTTGCTGCGAGATCGCGCAGCCGTTCGGGTTTAGGCGCAATGACAGTGTCCGAAGCACCGGGCGCCTTCAACGCCGCAGACAGCAGCCGACTGCCGCTCGCATCCGCAACTAACGCGGACAGCTCGCAGAGTGACATTAGGCGATGCAAGCGATCTTCCGGAGTCTTAGTACCGATCGGAACGTACGTTGCACCCGCCCAAGCGCAGCCGAGGACAGCAACACACGCATCCACGCTGCGAGATGCGATCACGCCCACACATGGACGCTGAGAGCGGCGGCTCGCAAACGTCTCACTTTCAGTCAGTGCACTCGCGAGATTCGCCGCGCGGCGCGCAAGCTCGCCATAGTCGAGGCTCTGCCCCTCACCAAACAGCGCGAGCCGCCGAGGATCCGCTGCGGCGTGCGCCTGCACGTGCTTCGCAAGATTCAACATGAAATGGTTCTGCGGCTATGTAAGCACCGCAAGCGCGACGAGCGGTGATACACATCACTCGCGATGTGTCATTCGCCAAGCGCGTTCGCAAACCGGCTTAGGAAGCTGACGAAACTCGATCAGCGCGCGTGTGCTGCAGCCCAGTCGATGGCGTAGTCGGCGACTGCTTCCCAACCCGCTTGCCCGAGCGTGAAGTGGGAACGACCGGCAAATTCGATGAACTCAGTCACGGCGCTCGAGACGTAGCGGCGCACGTTTTCGCGATTCACGGACGCTGGCACGAGATGGTCAGCGCCACCTGCGATCAAGAGCAGCGGCGCACGACTCGACCGCGAAAAACTCACGCGAGTCGCCGCTCGCGGATTCAGGTTCGCGAGCGCGGCTTGGAACAAGACACGACCCGGTCCTGGGATATGGTAGCGGTCGTAGACTGCCGCCGAATCGTGCTCGGTCAGCGTGTTCGTAAAGGCGTAGTGGAACTGCTTCGGAGTGAGCGTGACCGCCCGGCCCACGTTCGCAGGGTTTCCCAAAACGGGGAGTGTTGCCTTGAGTGTGGACACCGGCAACGTGAACACGCCGCGTACCGGCGCCGAGTGAATGGCGACGCCCGAGGCTCCAAGTCCGCGATCCAACAGGAGTTGGACGAATGCGCCGCCGAAGGAATGCCCGATCAGGATCGGCGCCGTCTTCAGCTCGCGAAGGATTTTCGCGTAGTGCTCGACTATCTCGGCGACACCCACGCCGGCGAAGCTGGAAGGGTCGCGACGCAACTGGTCGATGCCGCGCTCCATCCCGGGCCAGCTCGGCGCGATCACCCGGTATCCTCGACCGGACAAGCGCTCAGTCCAGTTTTCCCAGCTGAGTGGAGTCATCCACAAGCCGTGAATGAGGACGATCGTGTCGACCCCGTGCCCAGGCACAGAGGTAGTCATCCGGTCCTCCCGGTGTGTAGGGTTCAGTGCCAGTTGATGAACAACCGGGCGCTTCGATGATGGTGCTCATCAAACCTAGCACAACCGGTTGACCAATACAGGCGTCAAAGGCACGCGCGACATCAGGGGAGAGATGCGCCATGCGATTGAGCAAACAAAGAACGGCGGAAAATCACCGTCGCATAGTCGAGGCCGCAACACGCCTCTTTCGACAACACGGTTTCGATCGCGTCGGCGTCGCAGAGTTGATGCGCGAAGCCGGATTCACGCACGGTGGATTTTACAATCACTTCGAATCCAAAGAAGCGCTCGCGGCGGAAGCATGTGAGCAGGTATTCGCGCGCGTGAACGCAGAGCTCGCGAAGCGGCTGCAACCGAAGACCGGATCGGCGTGGCAGAACTATGTCGCGGAATATCTATCACCTGATCGAGTGTCGGTGCCGAGTGACGACGCAGCGCTCGCGACACTCGCTGCGGATGCATCGCGTGAAGGGCAGCAAGTTCAAAGTACGTTTGCCGCCGGAATCGATGCCACGTTGAACACACTCGCGACGTATTTGGTCGAGCGCACGCCGCGTTCCGCGCGAACTCCCCGTCGAGCAGCTCGAGCTCAAGCGGTTCAGCGACTGAGCGCGCTCGTGGGAGCCTGTGTGCTGGCGCGTGCGGTTCAGACTGCAAGCCCGGATCTTTCGAAGGAGATTCTCGCGGCAAATGTCGAACGTGGCCGGGGAAGCTCGCGAAGTCGCCGCCCGAAACGTTGATCGGACCTGGCCTGGCAGGCAGGAGCGCGGATCGCCACGGGACTCCCGTTTCTGGTACGCTGCGCGCGTGAACCGACGACGACGGCACGGCATGGAGAATCTCTCGGCGCTCGTCGCCAAGGTTTATCCCGGTCGAAAGCCCGAAGAGCTCGCCGCGGTTCGCGTCTTCGGTGCGTTCATGCGCGCGCTCTCGCCGCGCGTGTTGCGAAACGCGAGGCCGACTCGATTCGCGCGCGGCGTGCTGACCGTTCACACGGTGAACAGTGCGTGGGCGAGCTCACTTCAGTTGGAGAGCGAGTCGATCCTGGCTCGCATCACGCGGCTGACTCCTGGGCTTCAGATCTCGAAGCTCGTGTTTCGCAGCGGGCCGCTGCCGGATGCAGCGCTTCCGATGGCGGCAGACGCGGAGCCGAAACGCAGCATCGCGCTCGAGAAGTTGCCGGATGATGTCGCTCGTGCGCTCGCGCAGATCCACGATGACACACTGCGCGAAGCCGTGGCGCGCGCGGCGCTGATGGGCCTCGCAGATTAGTCGTCAGTCAGAGCCCGGCTTGGCGGTTGAAACTCTCTTCACGCGCTGAGCGCTGCTTCGATGAACGCGCGGACCTTCGCTCGATCCTTGCGACCCGGCGCCGACTCGACTCCACTCGCGACGTCGACGCAAAACGGTCGAACCTCGCGCACGGCATCGGCGACATTGGTGGGTGTGAGGCCGCCGGCCAACGTGACTTGGCGGATTTGCGCGAGCTCCGCGGCGAGCGTCCAGTCGAACGTCGCGCCGGTGCCGCCCGCGACGCCTGGCACGTAGGCATCGAGCAGGATGTGTTCCCCCGGATACCGGGCGGCGAGCGCGAGCGCCTCACGGCCGCGAACCCGAAGCGCCTTGTACGCATGCGGGAGAAATGCGGCGACGAGCTCGGGCGACTCGTCGCCGTGTAACTGGACACAACCGAGCCCGACCTGTTCGATCGCGTCGCGCAGCTCCGATTCGGTCGCGTCGACGAACACGCCGACCTTTACGACCTTGGCCGGCAGGGCCGCCACGATGCGCCGCGCCAGCTCGAGCGCTATGCGGCGGGGCGAGCGCGGGGCGAAATTGACGCCAATGGCGTCAGCCCCGGCCTCGACGCACATCAGCGCATCCTCCACGCTGGTCACGCCGCAGATCTTGACCCGTGTCATTGCGCCAACCTAGCAGGCAGGAACGCCGCGGCAACATTGTCATACCCAAACGTTGCTAGCTGGTTAGTGATCAAAACTTTACGCACAAGAAATCCAAGAGTTGCAGCGAGGAATCGCAACGCGCGCAACCTCATACTCACCGACTATTCACGGGAGTGTGACCATGCACCTTAAGCTTTCGGCCATCGCGTTTGTATCGATTCTGTCTGTCGCGGCGTGTGGAGATGACGACCCGTTCGAAGACGGCGGGAGTGCGAGCCCGGACGGGAGCACCGACGGCAGCGTCAAAGACGGCTCCACGGCGACCGAAGACAGCGGAACTGACACGGACAGTGGCACTGAAGACGCGGGCTGAGCTCACGGCTTTAGTGTATCGGCGCGGCGCTTCAGCGCGCTTCAGTATATCGGCGGCGCGACGCTTTCAGCGCGCCTCAGTGTATCGGCGCGACGCTTTCAGCGCGCCTCGGTATATCGGCGCGACGCTTTCAGCGCGCGCCTAGCTGCGTCACGATCGGTTCGATGCGCTCCGCCGGCAGCCCGTAGTACTCGCTCAGCTTGCGGATCGTGCCTTCGCGCGTGCCCCCGGGGGCGAGCATCAGCGCGCTCGCTCGCCGCAACGGTTCATGCGGATGCTGACGAAAGATCCAATCCGCGAGCTGCAGCGTGATCTCGTGCGCGCACACGCCTTCGATCACGTCGACCCCCGCATCCTTCAGGCTCCGAACCCCAAGCCCGTCCACCCGCGGATTCGGATCGCGAATACCCGTCACGATTCGTTTGAACCCCGCATCTGCAATCGCACGCGAACACGCCGGCGTTCGGCCGTGAAATGAGCACGGCTCGAGCGTCGAGTAGATCGTCGCAGTTGCGAAGTCCAAGCCGTGCGCTCGCGCACGATGCATCGCCACGATCTCCGCGTGATCTTCGCCCGGCCCTTGCGTGTGACCTCCCGCTACGATCGCCCCGGTCGCATCCGTGATCACCGAACCGACCCACGGGTTATCGCCGGTCGACCCGCGGGCCTGCTCGGCTTCGGCGATCGCCGCTCGCATCGCGCGCGCGTGCGGGTTCTCGAAGCCGGGCTTCTCGTCGGTGCCTGAAGTCATCGGCCCAAGCATAGCGCGCAGGGCCGACCCTCGCGCAACTCGGGCCTGATCAGATGGTCAGATCTTCAGCAGCTCTTTGACCGTCTCGATCACTTGCGGCGCCTGAATCGGCTTCGTGATGTACGCCGAAGCTCCGAGCGCCATCGCCCGTTCGCGATCCTCTTTCGACCCTTCGGTCGTGATCACGATCACCGGCACGTCTTTGTGCCGCTCGTCAGTGCGGATCTTTCGGACCAACTTCAACCCGTCCATGATCGGCATGTTGATGTCGGTGATGATCAAGTCGAACCGGCCCTGCGCGAGCTTCTTGAGCCCGACGATTCCGTCATCCGCTTCCGTCACCGTCATGTTCTTGATTCGCGACAACGCGAACACGATCAACTGCCGCATCATCGGCGAGTCTTCGACGACTAAACAGGCGTAGTTCGTCAACGTCATGGGTCCACCCCCGCTTTGGCATCCAAGGATGGGGTGTGCCTGAGACTGCTTCGGTCGTCTATGTGCTCGCTCAGATCCGAGAGAGCCGCGCGCGGCCCGGCCGACTTCTCGTACAGATTTGCCGCGATCAACGCCGTCGCTCCGTGGGCGGACAGCAGCTTGAACAGCTCGTCGTCGACCCGCGCCCAACTGCGCTTGTGCGGCAACAGCGCATCGACGGAAATCACGCCGACTACTTCCGAATCGAATACGAGCGGCAAGAGCGCGATCGGATCACCCGGTTCGCGCGGATCATCCGGCGAAAATACGCGGGCGACGCCGGTCAAACACACATCGCCGATCGGCCCCTCTTCCGCGGACAGCGGCAGAAGCATGGCGATGTCTTTCCCGCGTGATCCGATCGGATTCACGCGTTTGCCGTCGATACTCACGATGTACACGACGAACGACTGCGCGCCCACGAGCTGCTCGAGCAACTCGCAAATGTGACGCACGACGCGGCGCGCCGACAACGTCGCGCTCAATTGAAAGCTCGCGACGTACAGACTCGCGAGGTCGTTCAGCTCTTGCTCCACCGCGGTGTAGCGCTCAGCGTGAACTTCGTGCTGTTTTTCCAGCTCGTCGGACCGATTCAGAAGCCCGGTTCGCTCTTGCTGCAGCGACTCGATCGTCTGCAAGAGCTCACGAATGGCGTCGTTGCTCGCGAGCTGCGCGCGCAATCGGCCGTTTTCTTCCTGGTACTTCTGCAGCTGCGTTTCGAGCGACGAGTTCTCGCGGATCAAGTCCTCGGTCAGCTCCACGCCCTTGTGCAGGAAGTTACGGACGAACGTCTCGCGCTCGGCGCGCAAGTCCGGTCGTTCACTGGTGCGATCGGGTATGGATTTGCGTGTGCTCAAGTCGACCTCCCAACTATGCCGACTTCTCCGGCTTACCGACTAACGCGGCAAGCCGCGCGACCAACACCTGTAAGGGCCAGACTTCGTCGACCGCACCCGTCTGCTTCGCGCAGCGCGGCATTCCGAAGATCACGGCTGTCTCTTCCGATTCCACGAACACCTGACCGCCGGCGTTCTTGATCTCGACCACACCCGCAGCGCCGTCATCACCCATGCCGGTGAGCACTACCGCGGTCACGCGCTTCCCGAGCACGCGCGAAGCACTACGGAACAAGCGATCCGCCGACGGCGCGTACCGGTCGGACGACGTCGAATCGACCACACGCGCGAACGGCCGGCCGTCTTGCATCTCGATTTCGACCGACTTCCCGCCCGGACACACCCAAGCTTCGGCGGCGAAGAGCTCGTGTTTCCCGTCAGCTTCTTTCACCCGGAACTGACTCGCGCGACCCAAGCGATCGGCAAACGCTTTGGTGAAGCGCTCCGGCATGTGTTGAGCGACGACGATCGACGTATCCGAGTGCGACGGCAATTGCGAAAAGATGTCGAGCAGCGCAGTCGGACCGCCGGTCGACGCCGCGATCACGACCAAACGACTTGCCGGTACCCGCTTGCGATCCGGTGGCGCGATCGAAGGCTGGGTCTCCGGCCGCGGAATCGGCTGGCGCCGCGAGTGCGCTTTCGCCGGCGCGAGCTGCCGCACCATGTTGACCATCGCATCGAGCTGCTCTTTGACGCCGAGGTTCTGCGAGGTCAGGTAGGTGTCAGGCTTCGCGATGAAGTCGATCGCACCGAGCTCGAGCGCGCGGAACACGTTCTCCTTCGCGGAGTGACTGGACACAACCACGACCGGTGTAGGCCGGCTCGCCATCAACAGCCGCAAGAACGTGAAGCCGTCCATGCGCGGCATCTCGAGGTCGAGCGTGATCATGTCGGGCCCGAGCGATGCAGCCAAGCGCAGCGCCTCGTCGCCGTCTTGGGCGACGCCGATCACGGTCACCGAAGACATCGCCGCGAGCAGATCGGCGATCGTTCGGCGATTCACGGCCGAGTCGTCCACTACCAATACGCGAAGCGGTCTCATGGGGTTGACCGCCTAGGCCGGAGAGAGTCCGGCTTCATCGGTTTTCGATACGCCAAGTCACCGTGGAGATGGGCCAGCTCGAATGCAGTGGACGTATTCAGAAGCGACTCGCTATGGCCCAGCATGAGGTAGCCCAGAGGCTCGAGCCGGTCGTAAAACGACTGAATCACACGCCGGCGGGAGGCGTGATCGAAGTATATCAGCACATTGCGACAGAAGATCGCGTCGACTCGTCCGATCATTGCAACCCTCGCTTCATCCAACAGATTGAAATGACCGAAGTGACACTTCGCCCTAATTGAATCATGGACCATTCGGCCTTCCGCCGTGTGCACGAAGTATCGTTCGTATTCCGGTGGCATCGCACGAAAGCTCGCCTCGCGGTACACGCCCCGACGTGCCACCTGTAAGACGCGTCGTGAGATGTCGCTGCCCAGCACGCGCACTTCCCAACCCGCGAACAAGCCCGACTTCTCGATCAAGATCGCGAGTGTGTAGACCTCCTCGCCGGTCGAACAACCGGCACTCCACACCGTGAGCCGCCGCCGTGCGCGGCAGGTGTCACGCAGCTTCGGCAACACCTCTCGCTCGAACGCGCGCAGCTGGCTGATCTCGCGAAAGAGGTAGGTCTCGTTCGTCGTGACGAGTTCGATCGCGCGATCGACTTCTACTCTGCGTTGCGGGTGATAACGCAAGTACTCGCAGTACTCGGGAAACCCGAGCAAGCCGAGCGCGATCACACGTTCGCTCAACTTGCGTTCGAGCGTCGCGAGCGAGTCTTCCGACAGCAAGATGCCGGAGTTCTCGTTCACGAGTTGGCGCAAGAGCCCGAACTCCGCGCTACCGAGCCGGAGCGCTTGCGGCGGCCGAGTAGTCAACATCGCTCAGCGCGCCTCCCGCAGCGCCTCGAGAGCTTCGACGAGTACGCCGCGGACGGCTGCATCCTGCTCGTCGTGCAGGCGCGCATTGAGCGCGACGATCGTGTCTGAATCGCCGATGCGGCCGAGCCACGATGCGGCGAGCCGGCGCACATCGGCTGCGACGTGTGCGAGCGCTTTCGAGATGTCCATCGCAGCGGCGGGACCTTCGCTCGAGCCGAGCTCGTTCAAAGCTTCCTTCGCGAGATCGGGATCGTTGTCCTGCAACGCTTCGACCAACACTTCGTGGAGCGCACCGTCTGGATACGCCGTGAGCGCATGCAACGCGGCGAGCCGCACTTCTTTCGGTTTGTTCGGCGCCGCGAGCTCGCGGAGGCGGCCGAGTGCACGCGGCTCCGCCAGTGCGGAGAGGGCGCGCGCGAGCGACGACAACACATCGGGATCGCTACTCTCGAACGTCAGTAGCGCTTGCAAACGTTCCGGCAATGCACCTTCCATCACCGAGAGCGCCGAGACCGCCGCGATCTGCACGTCCTTGTGCGAGTCCTTCAGCGCGAGCAGCACGAGCTCGGCCGCTTGCGAACCGCCCAGGCGTGCGAGCCCTGCGACCGCACACACGCGCGTCGACGGCTCATCGGAGAGCAGCGACTCTTGCAAGCGCCCGAGCACGTCGCCCGACGCCAGATCTACGATCAACTCGGCGAGCGCGAGACCCGCCGGCCCGCTCGGGATGATCGTGCTCAGCACGCGCTTCACCGCGTCCGGCTCACGAAACGCAAGCTCGCGCAGCGCGTTGCCGGCTGCGACAGCAACTTCGATGTCGACGCGCTGCGCGCTCGAAAGCAGGTGCTCGGCATCGATGGCTTCACCGAAGCGACCGAGACCGCGGAGCGCTGCAATCCGAACGTCTTGGTCTGCGCTGTCTCGAGCCCGCCGCAACGAGACGCGAAGCCGTGCGATCGGCCCGACGTGTGCGCGCAAGCGTTCTGCGATCTCACAGGCGAGCTCGAGCGCATGCGCCTCGAGCTCGGTGTCGCTGCCCGCGATCCCGAGCGCTTCCCCGAGCGCGACTTCCGGCCACTCGTCGAATGCTTGGGCGAGCTGACTCGGCGCAACTTCACGCGCAGTGAGCTCCACGACGATGCGCACGACGTCCTGATCGCGAACCCGCGCGAGCAGGGATGCCGCGGAGAGTGCGAGCGACGTGTCCTCCGACCGCGCGAAGCTCTTTAGTCGCAACACGGCTTCGGTTTGGCCGGTGAGCTCGCGCGTCAACGTCACCCGCGCTTCATCGTTCACCGCCTGCAACCGAAAGAGCCCCGTCAGCGCGCGCGCAGCGACGTTCGTCGAACGATCTGCGAGCGCGTGAAGCAAGTGCGGAAACGCGCGCACGTCGCCGGTGCGACCGAGCGCGTCGAGCGCGATCCGGCGCAGCAACCGATCCTCGAGCAGCGGCTCGAGATCCCCGAAACCGACGACCACTGACAACCGATCGAGCGCATCGATCGCCGCCGCTCGCTCGAATGGGCTTCCCAGGCGCAGCTTCTCACGCAACACCATCTCGACTTTCGGTCCGCCGAGGCTCGCGAGTGCGTCCATCGCAGCGACTGCGATCGTCATGTCGTTGCCGCGCGCGGACGCGATGAGCGTCTCGACCGCTTCGTCGGTGCCGCCACACGCCAGCGCTTCGACGACGAACTTGCGCGAGTTGAGATCGACTTCAGCGAGCGCAGCCACGAGTGCACGCGCAGCCGCACCACCCAGCTTTCGCAGCACTTCGCGCGCGGCGTTTCGCAAGCCGACGTTTGTGCCCTGACACAATCCTTCGATCAGCGGTGACAAGAGGTCGAATTCGACCGCGACGTCTGCGACCGCAAAGATCGCTTCCTCGCGAACTCGCCAGTCCGTGTCGCCGAGCGCTCGCAGCAAGAGCGGCGCGAGCTCACGTTCGCGCACTGCCGCGGCCGCGAGCACCGCATCGCGCCGTATCTCGACATCCGGGTCTTCTAGAGCCGCTTTGATCTCTGCGGTGCTCACGATGCCTCCGCTGCCGCGCCCAGCTGGGGAAGCGGCCATGGTTCTTCATCCGTGCGAGTCACGCGTTCGATGTCGAGCGCGAACACGAGCCGCCCGCGATGCGAGTACGCCGCAGTCACACCTCTTCGATCACCCTCCGGCCCGAGATCCGGCACTTCACGTGCGTCGGCCGCGTTCAACCGGAACACTTCAGTCACGCGGTCGACGACCAGACCGACGAGCCTTTCGCCGCGAGTCGTGATCACCCAGCGGGTGTGCTGGAGATCCATCCGGTCTTGCGTGCCGAAACGGACGCGGAGATCGATCACCGGCACGACGTCGCCGCGATGATCGACCACACCGATCACGACTTTCGCCGCATGCGGAAGCGACTGCATCGGCAGCGGTCGGATGATCTCGCGAACACAGCCGATGTTCAGAGCGTAGGCGACGCCGCCGACGTCGAGCCCGACCCATGTGTTGATCGTGGGGGAGCGCTCAGCCATAGGCATGCCGTTTCAGGAGCACGATCGGATCGAGCAGGATCAAGATCTGGTCTTCGCCCGCGGCCGCTTCGGTTTTGCCGCTCTGGTTCTGTTGCTGATTTGCCGCTTTGCGCTGGCCGGGCCGACCGATGCCCATCACGTACGACGACGCTTCGCGCCCGAGCACGGAGGCCATTTCGACTTCTTCTTCGCTCAAGCGATGCACTTGAAGCACGCGGTCGCACAGCAAGCCGAGGATCTCGTCGCCCTGGTCGACCAGCAACACACGGGTGCGCGTGCTGATCGAAGTCTCGGCGACTTTCAACTTACGGCGCAAGTCGAGCAACGTCGTGACTTGGCCGCGCACCGAGACGATGCCGAGTACCTCGTGGGGGGCGCGCGGAACTTCGGTGATCACCGGCACGCGCATGATCTCCCGCACGCACGACAGCGGCAGCGCATACGCTTCGGGCCCGAGCAAGAACGCGAGGAACTCGCGCACGCCTTGGGCTTCGACGCGCGCCCAGCGCTGGGGCGTCGTGGGAGTCGTCGTCTCGATCGAACGCGCAGTGCTCATTGGGCGGCTCCTGCGACGAGGGCCGGCGTGCCGCGGCCGACGAGGACTTCTTCGATGATCGATGCAGCATCGAGGACGAGCACCAACCGTTGATCGCCGAGGTCGGTCGCGCCCGAGATGCCTTGCACTTGCATGAGGCTCTTGCCCAAACCCTTGATGACGATGTCCTGCTGACCGGCGAGGCGCTCCACGCACAGGCCGATCCGGCGATTGCCGACCGTGATCACGATCACGTAGTTTTCAGTCGCACCGTGTGAAATCGAGCCGAGCCGAAACAGGTGCGCGAGCCGGCAGAGCGGCAACGTCGTTCCGCGCAACGTGACGACTTCGCGGCCTTCGACCGTGCGCAACGCCGTAATCGGCAAGCGCAACGCTTCTTGAACGACGGCGAGCGGAATCGCGAACAACTTCCCGCGCACTTCGAACAGGAGCGCGCTGATGATCGCGAGCGTGATCGGCAGCGTGATCGTGACCTTCGTACCGACTGCGACCTCACTGTCGATGTCGACCGCGCCACCGAGCCGCGTGATGTTCGTCTTCACGACGTCCATGCCGACGCCGCGACCCGAGATGTCCGTGATCGCGCTCGCCGTGCTGAAGCCCGGCAAGAAGATCACGTTCAGCAGCTCGTCGCGCGAGAGGTCGCTCACGGCTTGCTCGGTCATCAGACCTTTGCGAACCGCCGCTTCACGAATCATGTTCGGGTCGATGCCACGACCGTCATCGGACAGCTCGATCACGACGTGATTGCCTTTTTGATAGGCGTTCACCGCGAGCGTGGCGACGGGAGGCTTGCCCATGCTGCTGCGCACTTGCGCCGGCTCGACACCGTGGTCGATCGCGTTGCGCACGATGTGCATCATCGGATCGGCGAGCTCTTCCGCGATCAGCTTGTCGACCTCGGTCTCGGCACCAGTGACGAGCAGCCGCACCTCTTTTTTCTGCTCGCGCGCGACCTGCCGCACGATCACCGCGACTTTGTCGAACAACTGGGCGAGCGGCACCATCCGGATGTCGAGCACGCCATCCTGCACTTCGGCGAGGTGGCGCTGAAATGCGCGATGGATCCGGTGCACTTCGCTACTGATGCTCTGCGGCGCCGTCGCCCGCATCTTGTCGAGCAGCCGTGCGAGCGACGCGCGCACCGTGCCGAGCTCACCGACCACGTTCATCAAATGATCGAGCTTGCGGATGTCGACGCGGACGACACTCGTGAGCGAGCGCAGCGACAACTCCGGATTCGGTTCGAGTGCCGGTGCCGGCGGCCGTTTCGGCTGCTCGCTCGGAATCTCCGGCGCGGCGATGGAGCGCTGCGGGTTACGTTGTTCGGGGGCTAGAGTCGGAGCTCGCGGCACCGACCCCAGGCCCGGTTTTTTTTTGAGCACCGTCTGAAGGCTGGCTTCAGGTCGGTTCAGCGCCGTCCTGAGCTCGGCGTCTGACTTTTTGGTCGCGAGGAGCATCTCGATCTCGATCGAGTCGCCACCCGCACCTTCCATGCTCGGAAGGTAGGTGATGATCTCGGCGATGCTCTTCATGCGCTCTTTCAGCTGATCGAGCGCCGTGTCGATCAGATCCAGAGGCAGGCGAACGCGCAGGCGAAAGACGACGAACCCTTGCTCGAGGTTCGTCCGCAACCGGTGCTCTTCGTATTCGGTGAGCACCCCGAGCATGTTCGGGTCGAACTCGTAGTCCTCGAGGATGTTGTGCGTCGCCGCACGCGCGCGCACGAGTCCGCGAACACGTTCGGTGAACCCGTCGATGTCGACGTCGGTACCGCCCGAATCCGTGAGCAGGCGCGAGAAACTCTCGATGCCCTCGAAGAGCACGTCGAGGACGTTCTGATTCATCTCGATCCGGCCGAGCCGCAGGTCCTCGAGCAAATCTTCGAGGACGTGCGACATGCGACCGAGACGTTCGAAGCCGAACATCCCCGACAAGCCCTTGAGCGTATGCACGCCGCGGAACAAGTCGTTCAGCGCTTCGGGGTTGCGCGTGCCGGTCTTCTGACCTTCGTCGAGGATCAGTAGATCGCGCGAGAGTGTCTCGATGAGTTCCTGAGCTTCCCCCAGGAACTTGCCCCGCGACACGGCGTTACTCCTGCGCGCGCGCTGATGCGGCCTGCAGATCGCGCACGGCGGTCAACAGTGCATCCGCAGTGAACGGTTTCGCCAAATAGGCGTTTGCGCCGAGCTGGAAGGCTCGACTGCGATCGCGTTCGGACGCTTCCGTGCTGATGATCATCAGCGGTGTTTCGCGATGCGTCTCGCTCCGGCGGATGAACGAAATCAACTCCAAGCCGTTGATGTTCGGCATGTTGATGTCGACCAACAACAAGTCGAAGCGCGACCGAGGAAGGATCCGCAGTGCGTCGAAGCCGCTCGTGGCTTCGGTGACTTCCATGTCGTCCTCCGCTTCGAGCGCGGCCCGGATATAGGCGCGCGTCGCGCTGGAGTCGTCGATGATGAGTACGCGCTGCATATCGCCTTTCGTCCGCGAGCGGTTCGCGCGTGCTGCGGGGCTTACCGGCGATTCAATCGTAGCAAAGGCGGCTTGCGGAAAAACTGTAGGCAACTGGCGGCTTTGTGAGCGCGCTGCCGTTCAGTGGAGCGAGCACGCTCAGCGCGAGAACTGACGCGCGCTCGGATCAGCGGTCTTGCATTCTGAACAACTGCACAGATCGCGCAAGAAACGGAACGTGTAGATGCCAGTCGAGTGTCCATCTGCCCACGTCAACCGCAACGCATAGTCGCCGACTTCGCCGAGATCCGTCAGCTCGGTATTGCCACCCGGGACATAACGAATCGGTCCTTGATGCCCCTGACACATCGCGCAAGGACAAAACCCGCGCAGGATGTCGTGTGGGTAGACGCCACGATGTCCGTCTTCGAAATCGATCTCCATCACGTCCGCGCCGCGTGGTGCGCGCACTTCGAGCGGACTCGTCGCTGCTACATCGGATTGCATCACCCCAGACTACCCCTTCCTCTGCGTGCGCGGCACTTCGCGTTCCAACCGATGCGCAATGAACGCTTCGAGCGCACGCGCCGCGAGGTCGAGATCCTCCGGCGTCCACTCGAGCGCCGCTGCGGCGAGGAAGTCTCGCTCCGCCGCCATCAGCCACGCTTCGCGCGTGCTCGCGCGCAACCGATATGCACCGCCGCCGCAGGCCTGGCACACGATGTAGCCCCGCCGCGCGTCGAAGTCCGTCGCACGACCCGGCTCCGGCCGTTTGGCGCACGCACCGCACGCGTGCAGCCGTGGGCTGAAACCTGCCCGTGCCAGCTGCTGTAACTGAAAGCAGACCGAGAGCGCTCGCTCGGAGAGTTCGGCCCGGTCGAGTGCCGCGAACAGCTGCACCACGTCGTCGAAGCCCTCGGGGTCCGCGACGGCGTCGGGCGTCAACTCGCGCACGAGCTGCAGCATCGCGCCGGCGGTCGTCATCCGCGGCAAATCTCTCAGCAGTTTCGGGAACGCCTGGCTGATCGTCGCGGACTCGAGCCGCGCGAGCCCTCCCCGACTCGCCGCGATCTCCACCCTCAATAACGAAAATGGCTCGAGCGCGCCGGCAAACCGCTTCTTGCTCCGGCGAGCCCCCTTCGCCAGAACCGAGAGCTTGCCCGATTCACGCGTCAGGAGCGTGAGGACGCGGTCGGACTCGCCGTAGTCGACGCTTCGAAGCAGGAGGCCGTCGTCTCGCTCGACTCTGGCGCGCACAGATTCACCACCCGCGAAAGCTCGATCGGCGCGTCGCGGTGGCGCGGCCGAAGCACGATCGATAGCGCGAGCGTGAACAAGATCAACAGGATGACGAGCGCGAGGGCGATTCCGAAGCGGCGACCCGGCTCCGCAGCGTAGACGGCCGGGAGCGGGGGCGGAACCTCGGGTTCGGGTTTGCGCTGGTGACGCGAGAGAACTTCGCCTTCGTCCAGCGAGACCGCCCTGGCGTACGCCCGCAAGTAGCCCCGAATGAAAATGTCCGCCGGCAGCATCTCGAGCTCGTCGTTTTCGAGCTGGGTGATGATGCGGCTCGGAATGCGAGTCGTCTGCGCTACTTCGGCGATCGAGATCTGTCGAATCTCTCGCTCCCGTTTCAGATAGCTGCCGAGTGACTCCATCACAAGACTCTCCGCGAACAACGTGATCAGTAGATGGCTTCTAGATTACGGCTGCAGGCCACACCCTCTTCAGTCTTCGGTCCGAGCTCGACACAGCGCTCGAAGTCGCCACGGGCGTCCTCACGGTTCCCCAAGCTCATCCGCGCCATGCCGCGCCCGTGCCAGGCGTGTTGAAAAGACTCACATCGCTTATCGGACTCGATCGCCGCGGTGTACTCCGCTTCGGCTTTGTCGAAGTCCTTGGTTGCCACGTATGCCTCACCCAGCCGCCAGTGTCCCACACAGAAGTCGCGCCGGAGTTTCACCGCGCGGTTGAGCGCGTCGATCGCCTTCGGGTAATCGCGCAGCTCCAAGTACGACCATCCTAGGTTACCCCAAGCCATGTGCGCTTCGCGGTTGTACAGATCAGAAATCGCAGCTTCGAACTCCGGAACCGCCTTCCGGAAGTGTCCCTGGTGGATGAGCAGGACTCCCAGGTCGTTGTGGGCTTCGGCAACCGACGACGCGAACTCGTCCGCCTTGTGGTCGCCGGACTGAATCTCCAGCACGGTGCGGAGGTGCTGCTCGGCTTTGAGATCGAACTCCACCGGGTTGTCGTCGCGGTTGAGTAGAAACAACTTCCCGAGCAACAGATGCGCGCGCGCGTTGTACGGGTTGAGATCGATCGCCTTGTGCAGCGTTTTGAAGGCACCTGGCTTGTTGCCTTCTTGCTGCAATCCGACGGCGAGCTCGTACTGCTTCATCGATCTGTCCACGTCGTCATTGGAAATCCCAGCCCTGCACGCAGCTGTAGCCCACGGCAAGAAACAGAGAGCGATGACTAGTGTCGCCCATGTCTGCCGCGTGATACAGCGACCACTGCATAAAAGCCGGATCGCGCACACAAAAGCTTTGTTTACAGGTCCGTCCGCGATCTGGTCAATACCCAAAAGACACAGTATTTCGCGCATAAAGCGAGACGTTTCGGTCGTTAGTCGGGTGGAGATGTGCGCGCCTAACTCACGTTGCCAGATGACAAGCAACGCGATGTTCAGTGGCCAGTTCGCGTAGCTCGGGGCGCTCTACGTCGCACAAACCGGGCTTCATGATCGGACAGCGTGGATGAAACGCACAGCCTCTCGGCGGATCGAGTGGGCTCGGAACATCGCCGTGCAACAGGATCCGCAACTTGCGTTTGTGTGGATCGAGTTCGGGGACAGCAGACCGCAGTGCTTGGGTGTACGGATGTTTGGCGGCGAGCTCGAGCTTCGATCGCGGCAAGAGCTCGACGATACGTCCCAAGTACATGACGGCTACGTTGTGACTCACATGCTCGACGACTTTGAGGTCGTGCGCGATGAACAAGTACGACAGCCCGAGCTCGTCCTGCAGGTCCATCAACAAGTTGACGATCTGCGCTTGGATGGACACATCGAGAGCGCTGACGGCTTCGTCCGCGACGATGAACTTCGGACGCACTGCGAGCGCGCGTGCGATGCCGATGCGCTGGCGCTGTCCACCCGAGAATTCGTGGGGATAACGTGACATCGCTTCGGGACGTAACCCTACGCGATCGAGCAGCTTGGCGAGGACACTTTCCTCTTCGGCCGCACTCGAGACTAACCGATGCACCCGGAGCGCTTCGGCTAGCGCACTGCGAACCGTCAGCCGCGGGTTCAGCGAGCCGTAAGGATCTTGAAATATGATCTGCATCCGGCGCCGGAGCGGGCGGAGCTCGCGCTGTGTTAGTCGCGTGATGTTCGTGCCTTCGAAATTGATCTCCCCCGAAGTCGGATCGAGCAACCGCAAGACGGTTCGACCGAGCGTGCTCTTGCCGCAACCGCTTTCACCGACGAGGCCGAGTGTCTCGCCGGGTTTGATCACGAAGCTCACGTCATCGACTGCGCGAAGTGTTTTCTTCTCGGCGAGGAAACTGCCGCCGAGCCGGAACGTCTTCGAGAGGTGATCGACACGCAGCAAATCGCTCGCAGGCACGCCGCCGCTTTCAGCTGCAGGCGATCCTCCGGCGCTGTGCGCTGCCGACGCCGCAGTCATACTTCCACTCCTTCGCGCGCGGCTGCAACAAAACATGCAGCGCGCCGGCCCGGACGCAATTCGAGCAGCGGTGGCTCGGATTCGGCGCAGCGTTCGATCGCTTCCGGGCAGCGTTTACGAAAGCGGCAGCCCGGGGGGAGCTTCGCGAGATCCGGCACCATGCCCTCGATCGTGCGCAGCCGGCGTTTTGCCGGCGGCACGTCTTCGGCCGGTGCCTCTGGCAGCGACGCACCGGGCACGCTCAGGAGCAGGCCCTTCGTATAAGGATGCAGCGGCGCTTCGAACAGCGACTCCTTCGGGGAGTGCTCCACGACCGTGCCCGCGTACATGACCATCACGTCGTCGGCAAACTCCGACACGATGCCGAGGTCGTGCGTGATCAGCATGATGCCCATCCCGAGCTCGCGGCGGAGCCGGGCGAGCAGGTCCAGGATCTGCGCCTGGATCGTGACGTCGAGCGCGGTCGTCGGCTCGTCGGCGATCAGTAGCTTGGGGCGGCAGGCGATCGCCATCGCGATCATGACTCGCTGGCGCATCCCGCCGGAGAGCTCGTGTGGGTAGCTGTCGATACGGCGGTCGGGCGCGGGGATACCGACGGACTTCAGCAGCTCGATGCTTCGAAGCCTCGCATTGTGCTTGGTGAGGCCTTCGTGGAGGCGCAGTACCTCGCTGATCTGGCGGCCGACCGTGTACACGGGGTTGAGCGACGTCATTGGCTCTTGAAAGACCATCGCGATCGCTTTGCCCCGGAGCTCGCGCATCTTCGGCTCGCTCAGGGACAAGAGGTCGCGGCCTTCGAAGCTGATCTTGCCGCCGATGATCTTGCCTGGGGGGCTCGGCAATAGTCGTAAGATCGACAATGCCATCACGCTCTTGCCGGATCCGCTCTCGCCGACGATGCCGAGCGTCGCACCACGTGCGAGCTTGAACGACACGCCGTCGACGGCGCGCACGGTGCCCGCTTCGGTCTCGAAGACCGTGCGCAGGTCCGAGAGCTCGAGTAGCGGAGTGGCTTCGTTCGTGGAGATGCGATCTTCGGGTACAGCCGCGCTCGGCCGACTCACGGACCGCCTCTGCCCGCAGCATACGCCGCGAGGATCTCGGCCAGGATGGTCGCGGCGAGAAGCGCGGTGTTGCCGGTGCGATCGTGGTCCGGCGAGATCTCGACGACGTCCGCGCCCACCATCTTGGTTCCGGCGAGTGCGCGCACGAGCGTGAGCGCTTCGTAGCTGGAGAGCCCACCCGGCACCGGGGTTCCCGTGCCCGGCGCGTACGCGGGGTCGACTGCGTCCAGATCGAAGCTGACGTAACACTTGCCGCGGTTGCCGAGCTCGCGGATCGAACGCGCGACGCCGGCGAGGTCGGTCTTCACTTCGTCGATCATCGCGATCCGAAAGCCGCTCTTCTTTGCGAGGTCGAGATCGTTGCCGGCCGTGAACGGCCCGCGAATGCCGATCTGCATCACGTCGCTCGGGCGCAACAAGCCTTCTTCGAGCGCGTTGCGGAAGACTGTGCCGTGGTGCACGTCGATGTCCCAGGCCGGGCCGAACGTGTCGCTGTGGGCGTCGAAGTGGATCAGGCCGAGTGGCCCGTGGACCTTGGCGAGTGCGCGCAGTGGCGCGAGCGAGATCGTGTGGTCGCCTCCGACGAGCATCGGGAACGCGCCTGCGGCGGCGATTTGAGCGACGCGCGATTCGATTGCCTCGAGCGAGCGCGCCACGCTCATCGGCACGCACACTACGTCGCCGCCGTCCGCACATCGCAGCTTGTCGAAGAGGTCGAAGCCGTGGGTCGGGTTGTAGCCGCGCGTGAGGGCGCTCGCTTCGCGGATCGCGCGAGGACCAAAACGAGCGCCGGGCCGGTAGGTCGTGCCGCCGTCGAACGGCGCGCCGCAGATCAGCACATCGACGTCGGCAGGATCGTCGTGTGTGGGCAGGCGCAAAAAAGTCGCGATGCCTGCGAAGCGAGGAACTTGGCGCGTGGGGATCGGCCGGAATCGCGAGGGGTCGGCGCCCACAGCAGGACGTCCACCCGTGGAGGTCGGATCCGCTCCGGATTCAGGCTCGCGCTCACTCACAGCTCGCCTCTTCTTCAGTCATGCCGGGGCGCGGTTCCTGCTGGAAAATCTCATCCGAGAAGGTGGGATTGATCTTGAGCTCTTTGAACCGCACCAGCGTGTCCGAGTTCGACGCGGGTTGTTCGACCCGAACCGTATACGGAAGCCGCAGCCGAGTTTGCCCACTCGTCACCGGTTGTAGATCAGAGTAGCTCACGCGCCAGATGCGATCACCTTTCGCATCGAAGAGCTCGGTTCGCAGCAGCGCCACGTGCTGGGAGCCCGGCTGCTGGTTCGCGTCCGCAGGGTCGAGCTGAAAGTCCAGTTCTTGGCGCTCGCCTTTCACCCCGCGCAGCACGAGGGTGTAGTAGCCGTCGTCGTTCCACTTCAGCTCGCTCGTGGTGTAGACGAGGATCGGAGTGCCGCCGAGCAGGAAGTGGGCCGTGTCTGCAGCGGAGAGCGGCACGCCCAGCAGCCGTGCGATGTTCCTCGGGCACGTCTCGCCGGTGAGGTACTTCTTTTCGCGGAAGTCCGAGAACGCGAAGCGGGCGCCGTCGAACATCGCACGGCTGCTG
>Ga0193753_10000297_pt1 | contig 49162 bp, 48 predicted proteins | sample H1c2metaG_FD_144925 | JGI IMG/M metagenome (GOLD analysis project Ga0193753, IMG submission 144925) | Soil microbial communities from a riparian zone of the East river system, Colorado, United States - H1c2 | ecosystem: Environmental > Terrestrial > Soil > Riparian zone | place: USA: East...
ACGGGTTTGCCCGTTGAGGGCCTGCCCAGACTATCTCCGGTATGAGTTCCAGTGACAAGACAGCGGGCCGCCATCCTGTCGCCTTCGGTGATAGTCTCTTCCACCTTGATGTGGATGTCGGAGAATGCCGAACGGAAAGTTTTATGGAAGGATCGGAACGTCGTCATCCCATCAATTTCCTTTCCGTCGTGGCTTTTAAGGCCATGTCCTTTGGCATCGGGAGACATCATCTCATCGATTGCTTCTTCACGTCCTTTATTCCAGACTTCTTCGAACCAGCGCTCCATGAATGTCATTGTTAAATCCTCCAATGCCAGAAAATTGCTCGTCAGATTAACCGATGCTTCGAGGGAAGTGATGGAATTATAGGCCCAAATTTCACGCAATAACGGCGATATGGCTAGAGGATCGATAGTTCCTCAGCGATACGGGCATCGCGGTGTTTGCGGTCGAGTCTGGCGGAGATCAGCGCAAGCGTGAGAGTGATAAACGTAACAATGGCGCTGGCTATTGGAAGCTGGCGGTAGCTGAGGCCCGCTGTCAGCATCATGCCGCCAAGAGAGGCACCGGTGGCGTTACCTAGATTGAAGGCTCCCTGATTGAGCGTGGAGGCCAGGTTTGGAGCAGCGGCTGCTTGTTCAACGATGCGCGACTGCAGCGGAGCACCGGCAGCGAACTGGATCGCTCCCCAAATGAGAATCATCATTACAGCAGGTATGACGTATGGCAGGGCAAAGTAGAGGGCGATGAGGCTCGCGATCAGCGTGAGCAGCGCGGCGATGAGGAAGGCCATCGGTCGCCAGTCACTAAGGGCGCCGCCGGCGAAGTTGCCCACGGTAATGCCCACTCCGAAGAGCAGCAGTGTAAGGGTGACGGCGTGAGGGGAGACCTGCGTGACGACCAGCAAAGTCGGCGCGATATAGGTGAAGACGCAGAAAAGCGCAGCCGAGGTAAGGACGCTCATGGCGAGAACGAGCAGGACCTCAGGCTTGCGGAGTACGCGGAACTCGTGAATAAGACTGCCAGTGCCCGCTGGTTGATAAGGCACGAAGAAGAAAAGCGCGGCCGCGGCTACGAAGCCAATGGGAACGATGGCCCAGAAAGAGGCTCGCCAACCGAAGGCTTGCCCAAGAGCGGTGCCGGCAGGAACGCCGAGAACGTTGGCCAAAGTAAGGCCGGAAAACATCAACGCGATGGCCTGTGCCCGTTGGTTACGTGGAACGAGATTGGAGGCGACAACACTGCCGATGCCGAAGAAAGCTCCATGGCAGAGGGCAGTAAGAACGCGCGCGGCAAAGAGCAAATTGTAGGTTGGTGCGATGGCGCAGGCGAGATTGCCAAGGGTAAAGATGCCCATCAATAGTAGAAGCGCCAGCTTACGTTCCAGCTTTGCCGTAGCGATAGCAACGAGGGGCGCTCCGATTGTAACGCTGAGGGCGTATCCGGTAACGAGGGCTCCAGCCTTGGGGATACTGACATGAAAGCTGTCGGCGAGGTTGGGCAGCAGGCCCATGATGATGAACTCAGACGTGCCGATGCCAAATGCTGCCACGGCGAGGGCCGCCAATGGAGGGCTGGTGAGGAGGCTTTGGAGACCGGAATTCGCCGGCCGGCCAACTGGAGAAAGAGCTTCCATGGTTTTGATTGCACCGCATATGCCGTGAAGGCTCAAATTTGGAGTGACTGTTCTTAGATGCTATCGCCTTCTTGATAGCATCACTTTGTGCTGCTGGAACTTTCGACTCCGATCAAGTTTGTAAAGCGCGTGGGGGAACGCGTTGCTGCCGAATTGGCCAAGCGCGGTGTCGAGACCGTCGAAGACCTGTTGTATCACCTTCCGTTTCGATATGAAGACCGGCTGAATCCGCTGCCGATGACCGCGCTGAAAGCTGGAACGATGGCTTCCGTGATCGGCGAAGTCCGGGGAACGGTGCTATTGCAGACGCGTCACATGCCGTTATTTGAGATGACGGTAGGCCAGGGGCTCAATACCGTGAAAGCAATGTGGTTTCGCGGGACGTACCTGCGAGACAAGTTTCAGGTAGGCCAGATGGTAGCTCTGTATGGAAAGCTGGAGGCTTCGCGCAGCAGTGCTGGCAAGTTCAAGATGATTCAGCCGCAGTTTGAAGTGTTGCCTTCCGTAGGAGGCGCTGAGGCTGAACTTGCGATGCTGGAGGTGGGCCGCATTGTCCCCGTGTACGAATCGCTCGGTGGAACGACAGCCTGGGGTGCAAAGCTCGGGTCGAAGTGGCTGCGCCGGGTGATCTGGAGTTTGTTTGAAGAGCTGGGCACAGGTGGCGCCGATGCCGTGCCAGAGACTTTGCCTGAAGCTCTGCGGAAGAGGCTCAGTCTGCCGGGACGGCTTGAGGCATTGAAGGCCGTGCATTTCCCTGAGGCGGGAACTCCGATGACGGAATTGATGTCGGCGGCTGCACCGGGACACCGTCGCCTGATCTTTGAAGAGCTGTTTTATCTGGAGCTGGGACTGGAGCTAAAGCGGCGAAGGATGCGCGAGCGCGAAGGCACAGCCTTTGTAACGAACGTGAAAGTGCGCGAAGCAATCAAGCAGGTGCTGCCGTTTCATCCGACAGTGGCGCAGAAGCGCGTGCTCGGCGAGATTGCAATCGACATGCGCAAGGCTCAGCCTATGCGACGCCTATTGCAGGGAGATGTGGGATCAGGCAAGACGATTGTGGCGATGCAGGCAGCGCTGGTGGCGATTGAAAACGGCTATCAGACAGCCATGATGGCTCCAACAGAGATTCTGGCGACTCAGCATTATCTTTCGGCGAAGAAGCTGTTGGGTGGTGTGGTATCGCCGCGAACTGGCAAACCATATCGAGTGACTTTACTGACGGGATCGCTCGATGTCGCGGCAAAGCGGGAGGCACACGCGCGAATTTTTCGCGGAGAGACAGACCTCGCGATTGGAACTCATGCGCTGATCGAAGACAAGGTCGACTTCGACAACCTGGGGCTGGTCATCGTCGATGAACAACATAGGTTTGGCGTGCAGCAACGGTTCCGCCTAATGAAAAAACCTGGCGCGCTCGATCCCGATGTCTTGGTGATGACGGCTACGCCGATTCCGCGAACTCTCGCTCTGACGTTGTACGGAGACCTCGATGCGAGTGTCATCGATGAGCTTCCACCGGGCCGAACTCCAATTGTCACGCGGCGCACGACTGAGGACCGTGCAGATGATGTATGGGCTTTCGTGAGAAAGCAAGTCGCCGCGGGACGGCAGGCTTATATCGTCTATCCAGTAATCGAAGGGGCTAATGACGATCAGCCGGAGTTGGACTTTCCTCGTGATGAAGAGTTAGACGCTTCGAGTGCTGCAGTTGGAAAGAAGACCGCAGCTTCCTCGAAGGCGCTGAAGAAGAAAACCGTAAAAACAGAGAAGCTGTTTGCTCCTAAGAAGGCGCTCCGTGCGGCTACAGATATGCACGAGGAGTTGCGCGCAGGTGCACTGGCGGGGTTGCGCCTCGGCTTATTGCATGGACGCCTGAGCGCAGATGACAAAGAAGTGACCATGCGACGTTTTCAGCGCGGAGACATCGACGTGCTGATCGCGACCACCGTGATCGAAGTTGGTGTGGATGTGCCGAACGCGTCAGTGATGGTGATTGAACACGCCGAACGATTCGGCCTTGCGCAGATGCATCAACTTCGCGGACGTGTCGGGCGCGGCGTAGCGAAGAGCTTTTGCATACTGATGACTGGCGGCAAAGTAAGCGAGCAAGCCGAAGCCAGACTGGATGCGATGGTACGAACGCAGAATGGATTCGAGCTGGCGGAACTCGATTTGCAACAACGCGGACCCGGGGAATTCTTTGGCACGCGTCAGGCGGGGTTGCCGGAGTTTCGCGTCGCCAATCTAGTGAGAGACCGCGCAATGCTGGAGTTGGCGAAGGTGGAGTCTTCGCGTTTCGCTTCGCAGCCTGATCCCGCTATTCCTCGTGAGGAAATCGATGCGGTGTGGACGCGGCTCAAGTTGCAATGGCAACGGAAGTATGGGCTGGTAGAGGCCTAGCAGTCAGCTCGGCAGAGATTCCTGTCCCATCCATGCAATAAATCCTGATGGATGGGACCAAAACGAAGATTACGACGCTACTGCAGCGGTCATCATGTGATTGTGCTGATGCGCAAAGTGAGCCTTCTTCGGTCCCCGTTTGCGAGCGACGAGTACTCGGATGCGCTCGATCATCTCCGCGGGAGAGCTTGCACCCTTTGGCAGAAAGACATCGGCGCATGACGCGCGATCGAAGGCGTTGACGGTACCAGAGACGATCATGGCGGGCAGGCCAGGCTGCAGTTGTTTAGCGCGCCGCACAAGCTCATTGCCGTCCATCTGGGGCATGATCAGATCGCAGAGAAGAAGATCGAGGGAGCCGGGGATGGCCTGCTCCACAACTTCAAGCGCCTGCTGTGAGGAGAGCGCTGCAATGACGCGATAGCCTCGGGTTTCGAGGAGAAAAGTCCGGACAGAGAGTACTTGCTCGTTGTCGTCTACGCAGAGGATCGTCTTCTTGGGCCGCAATGCAGTCTCGTTTTCTGCCGGGACACCGCCTTGTGGCGCGCTCCGGCCGATGGGCCATCCCGGCGCATCTGCTGGTTTGCAGACACACTGGTATGGTGTGTTCAAAAAAATTGCCCCGTGGTCCGGCTGGAAGCGTACTCCAGCGCGTGGTGGGTCGGCTGCTCCGGGGGAGCTAGAAAGAAGAGACAAAGCTCTCCTATCTGTCTCCCGAAGGAACAGTGCCACCGGTCCGGAGCGCAAGGCTGCCGGACCATGGGGTGCGAGAGATGCCGTGTGCCTTGCAGGTTGCCACGCGCGTCTCCAACAGGCGCAGGGGATCGGTCTGCCGCGGATGCAGTGAAGAACGAAGCCACGAAAAGGCGGCTCGACTTCGACTGCGTTTGCAGGCAGCGATGGTGCGCTGGGTGACGTCGCGACTGCAGGCAGTCAAGCGTCTCTCAACTCAGGTTGTCCGTAATACAGGCGAAAGAACTCATCGTCGACAACCGCGCATGTTGCATGCGAAGTCGTCGTCAACGCTTTCCAACAGTACGAATGCACGACCGGATTGGCAATGGCGAAGTTAGAGCGAAGATGGCAAATATTAGAGCTTGCACATCCACCGCCGCACGAAAAGATGCGAATTCATTAGAGATTCATCATGTGCGCCTGTGAATATCGAGTGCATCACGGCAGGAAAAAGCGTCCCATTGCAACAGGAATGGTGCGACCCCCAACAAACACTTCTGAAACATATTCATGTCCGTCGCGTTGACTGAGTGTTGCCGAGACATGAATACGACTCGGACGAAGCATCTCGATTCCCTGTTCGATCACTATGGGTTGGCGACTCGCTGCGAGACCATGGTGCACGAGGTATGAGATAGCACAGCCTGCGGCCGAACCAGTGGCTGGATCTTCACCGCTGTAGAACTGCATCCGTGCATGCCAATCTGCTGTTGAACCAGCATCTGCGCGCGTGATGCAGTAAGCGAATTTTGCATCGGTACGCTCAAGATAAGCACGTGAGGTATGTGGCGGAACTTGCAAGCGTGCAGCGACAGCCATTGACTTGAGGGGAACGATGCACTGAGCCATTCCCGTGGAGACGGTCTGCACCGGCAACGAAGGATCGAGGTCGTCGATGGAAAGCCCAAGCGCAGCAGCAAGAGCGCCGCGATCGTGGATCTCGCCGAAGGTAGGATCATTTTGCCGCATCGTCCCGAAGATGCCGGATTCGCCTGGCTTCGCTGGAGTGAAACGCACCGGGATCGGCCCGACGCGAAGATCGAGCGTGATTTGCTCCTCGCCTTTCAGTTCAGGATGATTCCAGTACAGCCAGCTCGCCGTGCCGAGCGTGGGATGACCTGCAAACTGCAGCTCCTCCTCCGTTGTGAAGATGCGGACCTGAACACCGCGATCGCGTTCAACCTCGGGCTCGCGAGGAAGGATGAAGGTAGTCTCTGACAGGTTCGTCTCGCGGGCGAGTGCCTGCATCTCTTCGGTAGAGAGGCCTCGAGCGTCGGTAAAAATCGCGAGCTGGTTGCCCTCAAGCGGGCGCTCGGCAAAGACATCGACCTGGGCGAAGTTGAATGCGGTATGTGCAGTTGTCGGAACTTCCGCAGAGTCTGCAGGCGAGATCTTCAATGGATCGGAATGTTCTTCAGTTGACACGGAAAGCTCCTCGCGACTATGGTTTGGTTAGACCGCAATGGGGCCAACCTGCTTCATGCTAGCTTCTGAGCTAGCCGCGGTACAAAATATTCGATGACGATGACGCCCAACACGAATGCCCCGATGTGCTGCTGTTACTGTAGCCCAGCACGGGTGTGTGGATGAGCGAATCGAGGTAAAGCAGCTTCGAGAAGCACAAAGCCCACCCAAGAGCGAATAGCCGGGTGGGTTTTCTACTTTCCGGCGACGGAAAGTTTTTGACGACGGTTCTCTCATAAAGGGCAGAAACCCGAAAGGCAAATTGACCATGTCACTCCGTATCAACGATGTAGCACCCGATTTCACCGCGGAGACCACGCACGGCACCATTCATTTCCATGAATGGATCGGGGACAACTGGGCCGTCCTGTTCTCTCACCCGAAGGACTTTACCCCTGTTTGCACAACCGAACTGGGCGCTGTTGCGGGCCTCGAGAGCGACTTCGCCAAGCGTGGCGCCAAGGTAATCGGCCTCAGTGTCGACCCGGTCGAGAACCACGGTAAATGGGCCAAGGACATCGAGGAAGTCGGCGGCGTGGCCGTCAACTACCCCATCATTGGCGACACCGAGCTTAACGTCGTCAAGCTGTACGACATGCTACCGGGTGATGCAGGTGATAGTTGCGAGGGCCGCACCCCCGCGGATAACGCCCCTGTGCGAACGGTCTTCGTGATCGGACCAGACAAGCGAATCAAACTGACCCTGGCCTATCCGATGACCACCGGTCGCAACTTCGATGAGATCATCCGCGTGCTGGACTCGATCCAATTGACGGCGAAGCACAAGGTGGCGACCCCGGCGAACTGGAAGCAGGGCGACGATGTCATCATCACCGGCGCCGTCTCCAACGAAGACGCAGACAAGATCTTCCCCGGCTACAAGACGGTGAAGCCCTACCTGCGTACGACGGCGCAGCCGAAGTAATCTAGACTGTAACAAGCACCTCCGCCGTGCAATGCGGCGGAGCAAGGGCACCGATGGCGAAGTGGCTAACGCGCTGGTCTGCAAAACCAGTATTCGAGGGTTCAATTCCCTCTCGGTGCTCCATTCATTCCCAGCTCACTCTATCAACCTGGAAGCGCGGAAGAAGTAGGTTGGAGTGCAGCTCCATGCATGGCAAAAGCTATTGATGTGTACATCGCCATAGGGTGAAAAGTTGGAATCATTCGGGTCATACGCCTCCCAAAAGGTATCCGCTCCTGCTTCAACCATGCCGCCCCAATATTTCCTTATAAGCTGAAGTGCCTCTCTTCGCATGCCACACTCAATCATGGCCTGGGTGACATGGTGATACAGATACGCCGTTGCTGGTTGAATCGAGGTCTTATCCTCAAACACTGCTCGGCGCAAAGCCTCGGAAGCCTCTTCTTTGCTAAGACAGCCAGCCAGTGTCAGCCATGCCTGCGATGCCCATGACACCTGTTTGTCTGGTCCGCTGATGCAAACCTTGAGATCTGAGCTGTAATACTTTTCGTGCGCTACTTTCGTCATCTTGTCCAACAATGCCGAATAGGTTTTTATCTGTGCGGTATTGCCCGTCAACTCCGCAAGCTCGCACAGTCTTCGTCCCGAATAGATGATGACGCCCTGCATGGCCGCACTACGATCAAGCTTTACGTTCCAGTCAATAAACGCCCAGTACCCTTTGGGTATTTGGAACAGCCCTTGCTCATCCACATATTGAAATAGGATCTCAAGCTGGCGATGAGCTACAGGCCATAAATCTCTGGCAGTTGCGATATTGTTCGTCGCTCTGGCGTAATCCAGCACGATCGCTCCATAGAGCGCGGCGTAGTCCAGGATGAAGGTATCGGTCGTACTCGGTGTTGGCTTTTCAAAGACGCATGCCGGTAGAAAGCCATCACTTTCGCGCGGCAACCCGGCAAACAGATAGAGGCAGCGTTTGACCAGATCGTGATTTGGAAACGTGACATAACTCGCCTGAGCCTGAAGCCGAAGATCTCCGATCCACAATCGTTGATCTCGTCGAGGGCCGTCCTCAAACGTCGTCTGCATACAGTCACGGAGTGTCGCCAGTGCGACCTGATCTACGCGCACAATCCAATCAGAAGTACCTGCCGGCAGCATCGCAGGTTGTCCCGGAGCGGATGTAAGTGCAATCGCTTTGACATCGAAGAAGCGAACTCCGAAGTTCGGCGATGTATCGACGACTTCGACCTTCACATAACGAAACGCATACCGGCGCGGCATTCGCACCTTCTGAGGGAGGAAGTCGATCGTTATGATCTCTTCCGGCAGCCACGCGCTACTCAGCTGACCGCGATAAGGATGGAAAGGCTCTGCAACGTCTCCAGGAACTTCACCAAAGGTCAGTTTGAGTCTCACCGGAGAGTCCACGGAACGGCCTTCGCCTACCAGATGAAACTCAAGATTTCCTGTTCGATGGCCTTCGAAATCGAGGATGAACTGATCTCCTTTCCGGAACAGACGCTTTGAAAGATCAGTTCCATTCGCCTCAACATCCATCCGCCAACGCAGAAAGCAGTCACTGTCGCTGACAGGCCGGACAATCGAGACCGGCGATTGAGGAATCGCTTCCAGCTGCGGCTTCAACGATTCTGCGTATTCCACCCAGCGTCTTCTTTGAGTCACTCCAATCCCTGTCGATACTGAAGATTGAGCGGAAGACCCCGGCGACGCCAATAAGGACTTTGACCAGGAGAGCAGAGAAACTCCACCCTTAAGCGGTAAGAGAGCGCCGGTTGCTGCTTTCAAGAGAGTGCGTCGAGTAACCGGCGGCTTCGCAATTTCGGAAGACCTCAACAGAACGACTCCTTTCATCTGACTCACATCTTATCCTGCGCCCCGAGCACTTACTTTTAATATTCGTCAGGAGATAAGAAGCGTCCCGCTACAGGCACAATAATCAAAACGAGGTAATGACCCATGGCATGCAATCCCACAGCATTGAAACAAATCCCACTGTTTGCTTTGTTGGACGATGATGAGTTGGCCGTACTGGCCGCACAGGTCGAACTGAAGCGGTTCGCTGCCCGCCAACGCATCTACAAAATGGGAGAGCCCGGCAAACACGCCTACGTCATGATGTCCGGACAGGTTCGGGTGACGACCGTCGACGAAGACCATCAGGAGGTTCTGGTGGATGAACCCAGAGACGGCGAGTTCTTCGGCTTCGCCTCCATGCTGGAGCAGACTCCGCATCAAACCACTGCGATGGCCATGCAGGAAACCGCCTGCCTCGAGATCAGCCGTGACGACATCATCGTGTTGTTGCAGCGCAAACCAATGGCCGGAATGGACATGCTGACTGTGCTGGGTCGTCAGTTCCATGCATCGCAGGAGTTGGTGCGCGGCCGGGCCAGTCGCAATGTCAACGACATAATCGAAGAGGAGTCTAGCTTCGGCGAGCGCATCGCCGACTCAGTCGCAGGATTCGGCGGATCGTGGACGTTCATCCTGACCTTCCTCAGCGTTCTGGTGATCTACACCGCGCTCAACATCGCCCTGCGCCATAAAGCGTGGGATCCCTATCCCTTCATCCTGCTGAACCTTTTCCTCTCGATGCTCGCAGCCATCCAGGCGCCAGTCATCATGATGAGCCAGAACCGCCAGGACAAGAAGGACCGTGTACGCGGCGAACTCGACTACGATGTCAACCGCCGCGCCGAATCGGAGATTCAGGGCCTGGCCGATAAGTTGAATCTACTGACAGACAAGATCGGTGACGTGGACGATCTGATGCGAGCGCACCTGAAACTCAAATAAAATTCGGGAAACCCTGCATAGCGCACACAAGATAGATTCAAAATGAATCTTTACAGTGAACTTCGCCAACGGGCATACTGGGCGTCAAATTTTACACGGCGAGGCGCGCATCGTAGATTCCGTCTTCATCCCAGCCAATCATCCAGGCGGGCTTCCGAGAACCGCTCTCGCAATGTGGAACGCGCATCGCCTCGCACTACCGTGGCCACAGAGCTACAATCCCGCGCATCATTGGTTGCTATCGACCGCATGGGCCGCGCTTCCGTTGCTCGTTCTTCTGATCGCCATGGCGGGCTTCCGAATCAAAGGTCATTTCGCCGCGCTCGCGGGAATGACTACGGCTCTGATCATCGCGCTTGCAGTCTTTCACATGCCAGTGCGGCTAGCGTTCCTGGCGACAGGCCTGGGCGCGGCCTATGGTCTCTTCCCCATCTGCTGGATCGTCTTTCCGGTTCTCTTCCTCTATCAGCTAAGCGTCCGCGCAGGAAGATTTGCCCTTCTGCAGGAATGCCTCATCGGCGTAACCGAAGACAGCCGACTTCAACTTCTCCTCATCGCCTTTGCGTTCGGCGCTTTCTTCGAAGGCGCGGCAGGATTTGGAACACCCGTCGCCGTCTGCGGCACAATCCTCATCGGTCTTGGCTTCTCTCCTTTACAAGCGGCAGGTCTGGCGCTGCTTGCTAACACGGCGCCCGTAGCATTCGGCGGAATTGGCATTCCCATCGTTGCGCTGCACGGCGTCACCGGCTTGGACACCCTACTGCTCTCACGCGTCATCGGTCGCATCATCGCACCCTTTTGCATCCTGGTTCCGTTCTGGCTTATCTGGGCCTTTGCTGGCTTCACTGCCATGCTGGAAGTGTGGCCTGCGATCCTGCTTGCGGGCTCCACCTACGGTCTCACTCTACTTGTGGTTTCCACCTTCCATGGCCCTTGGCTCGTCGATATCGCCGCATCGAGCCTCAGCATCGCTGTCCTCGTTGCTTTCTTCCACGTTTGGAAGCCAGAACGAATTCTCAATGCTGCACGGCAGGACATTACACAAAACTCACGCGCAATCACCACCGATCGTGGCGTAACCATACTTCGTGCCGCAGTCCCCTGGATCATCCTTACGCTTTGCATCATCGTGTGGGGAATGCCCCAGATCTCGCAACGAATGGACGCCGCCACAAGCGTGAAAATTCCGATCGAAGGTCTGCATCAGATGGTCTTGCGAATGCCTCCGGCCGTCCCCGCACCTACACCTGAAGCCGCCATCTTCAATCTCAATTGGCTCTCAGCGACAGGAACCGGCATTTTCGTCGCTGCGCTGCTTGCAGGCCTTTTCATGGGGCTGCAGCTACGCGACATCTGGCAAGTTTTTGTGCAGTCGGTGATTTCATTTCGCTTCACCGCCGTAACAATCGCCGCGCTAATGGCCATCGGCTTCATCACCCGTTACTGCGGCATGGACGCTACCCTCGGCCTCGCGTTCGCGCGCACCGGAGTTTTCTATCCTTTCTTCGGCACACTGATCGGCTGGCTGGGAACGGCTTCCACCGGATCCGACACATCTTCAAACGTCCTCTTCGGTAGCCTCCAGAAGTTGACCGCGCAACAGCTAGGCATCTCGCCCTATCTGATGACCTCGGCGAACTCAACCGGCGGAGTTATGGGCAAAATGGTTGCACCGCAAAGCATCGTCGTCGCCACCACGGCCACCAACACCTACGGCACCGAGGGCACCATCCTTCGTTTCGTTCTGCTGCACAGCATTGCCCTCGCCTGCCTTATGGGCCTTCTCGTCTCTCTGATGGCATACTGGCCCGCACTCAACCGCATAGTGCTTCGCTAGCGTTAGGGAGCGAGCAAGATTCGCAGATCACGCAGATTATTCCCCGTAGGCCCCGTCACAATCGTATCCCCCAACAAAGCAAGCAGGGAATAAGAATCAAACGCTCGCAGCGCATCGGCAACGGGATTCTTCCTCTGCAAAGCGTGCTCCGCCGTTCTTCCATCCACAACCGCTCCCGCTGCAGGACTGTTGCCATCCACACCATCGCTGCCGCCACTCAGCACAGTGATCTCCTCGCCAGCGATCTGTTCCGCGCACAGCAACGCAAAGTGCTGGTTGCGCCCACCTCTCCCCCTAGCCTCGGCCGGTACTCGCACCGTAATCTCACCAGCAGAGAGCAGGCACACTCGCTCCCCCTTACCTCTCATCTCCCGCAGTCGCTCGACAAGATACCCCGCAGCCTTCTCAGCACTCCAGTCATCGCAGCGATTGTCGATCTCGACCGACCACCCCAGTTCCGCCGCGCGAGCAGCGGCGGCCTCCTCAAGCGACGCACTATCCAGCAGCACGCTCCAATGCGACCGCGCGAAGATCGCATCCCCCGATTTTGGCGTCTCAGTCAGCGATCTGTATCGCAATATTTCCTTGATGGGCGTTGGAAAGCGTTCCATCAGCCCATACTCGTCCGCAATCCGATACGCGTCATCCACAGTGCTACGATCCGGCAGCGTTGGCCCTGAAGAGAGAGCATCCAACTCACCCGGCGGCACATCCGAAACAAAGAGTGTCACTTGCTCAGCCGGAGCAGCAGCCGCTGCAAGGCGCCCACCCTTAACTGCCGAGAGATGCTTCCGCACAGCATTCATCGCCGCAATCGGCGCTCCACACCCCACCAGGGTTTTATGCGTCGCAGCAATCGTCTCCAGCGGCAAATCCGACTGCAAAAACTGCTCCAGCATCGCAGAGCCACCACCGCTTATCAGGAAGACAACAAGATCCCTCTCAGTCAACGATCCAAGCGTCCTTAAAACATCTGCCGCCGCCGCAACTGAAGCCTCATTCGGGCTGGGATGTCCCCCGCGATAAACGCGAAATCCTCGCGGTAGAGCCCCCTCCGGCTCTGCGCCCACAACGATACCTTCAAACCGTTGCGCATCATTTCCCGCCTGACGCAGAAAAGATGAAACCAGAACGTGAGCAGCCTTGCCAATCGCAACTACAAGACAACGCCCATACTCACGCAGCACATAACGATGGCTATCGATCTCCATCGTCCCACCGCTGAAGCGCAGCCTCCGCTCCATCGCAGGCTCAACCCGCGAAGTCTCCAACGCATACAGAAATATATCGAGCGCATCCTTGCGAGCGTTATTCATGACCGTAGCCGCTACGATCCCACACCATCGACCGTCATCACCCGTAGTTCAAGCGAGACAATCAGCCTCGCCTCTGTACGCGCCTGAACCTCAGCGACGCTCATACCCTCTGCAACCTCGGTCAACACCAACCCGTCAGACATAACTCGGATCCAGCAAAGCTCCGTAACGATATCGTGCACGACGCTTTTCCCCGTCAGCGGCAGCGTACACTGCTTTAAAATCCTCGACGCACCATCCTTGGTCTGGTGTTCCATCGCAACAATCACCCTTCGAGCCCCGGCCACCAGATCCATCGCGCCGCCCATGCCCTTCACCATCTTGCCCGGAATCGTCCAGTTTGCCAGATTGCCACGCTCATCCACCTGCATCGCGCCAAGCACACTCATATCCATGTGACCCCCACGAATCATCGCGAACGACTCTTCGCTGCCAAAGAATGAGCACCCCGGCAGCTCCGTCACCGGCTGCTTTCCGGCGTTAATCAGATCCGGATCGGCCTGCTCATCAGTCGGCGGCGGTCCTACGCCGAGCATCCCGTTCTCCGACTGAAACATCACATCCATTCCCGCAGGAATGTAAGCCGCAATCATCGTAGGCAATCCAATGCCGAGATTGACGTAGAATCCATCCTTGAACTCCCGTGCAATTCGTCGTGCGATTCGCTCCTTACCAATCACACCGCACCTCCCGACTGGATAAACTTCGACTCAATCGGCTTACGGTACACCGCTCCAACCACAATGCGATTCACATAAATCCCGGGTGTCACAATCAGATCCGGATCGAGCACACCAGGCTCAACCAACTCCTCCACCTCGGCAATCGTCAGTTTCGCCGCGGTCGCCATCACCGGATTGAAATTCCGCGCCGTCTTGCGGTAAACCAGATTCCCATACCGATCCCCACGCCATGCCTTGATCAAGGCAACATCGGCATGGAGCGCTTTCTCCATCACATACTCTCTACCATTGATCTCGCGTGTCTCTTTTCCTTCCGCGACAATCGTGCCCAATCCCGTCGGCACATAGAATGCCGGAATCCCCGCACCGCCCGCACGAATCCGTTCCGCCAGTGTTCCCTGCGGAACCAGTGTCAGATCCAACTCACCACGCAACACCAGCGACTCCAGCTTGCGATTCTCTCCCACATAACTGCCAATGTGCGAGGCAATCATTCCCGCCTCCAGCATCAGCCCCATGCCGAAACCGTCGACGCCCATATTGTTGCTGATCGTATGAAGTCCCGTAATCCGCCGCCTCACCAGGGCCGCGATCAGGTTCTCCGGAATGCCGCAAAGCCCAAAGCCGCCAAGCATGATCGTCGAGCCAGAGGCGACATCGGCAACGGCAGCATCCGCGGATGGAACAACTTTATTCATCCTTCGAAAATCCAGAGAACAGGGCCCGGCAAAACACTGCGCGGCGGAAGAAACACACCGCGCAGGCCGTGCGTTTTACTTTGCGTGCGTCGTGAAGGTGAAGGTGGTCGTGCTGTGTCTCGTCTCACCCGGCTTTAACTCCGTCGTCGGGAACGAAGGATGGTTCGGAGAGTCAGGAAAGTGCTGCGTCTCCAAACACAGAGCCGCATTCTTCACAAAACCTTCTTGAGCCTTGCCATATTTCGTCCCATCCAGAAAATTGCCCGAATAGAACTGCACGCCCGGCTCCGTCGTCGTCACCGTCAGTACACGCCCACTGCCCGGCTCATAGACCCGCGCCGCTGTCTTCATCTCACCGTTCTGACCGCGAAGCACCCAGTTATGGTCGTACCCTCCGGCGATCTTCAACTGCTCGTTGTCATCGTTAATACGCTTGCCAATCACCGTCGCTTTACGAAAATCGAATGGCGTTCCCTCGACAGGAGCCAGCACCCCGGTTGGAATCAGTCCAGCATCTACGGGCGTAAATTTGTCAGCAGGAATCATCATCTCGTTATCCAGAATCGTTCCCTTGCCATCGCCCGCGAGGTTGAAATAGGAGTGATTCGTCAAGTTGACGACAGTCGCCTTGTCGGTCGAAACGCTATAGTCGATGCGCAACGCACCATGATGCACCGTATACCGCACATGCGCCGTCAGTGTACCGGGATAGCCCTGATCCCCGTCTTTGCTTACCAGCGTCATCTCTACGCCATCCGCGACCTCATGCGCCTTCCACACCTGCTTGTCGAAGCCAACCGTACCGCCATGCAGCGAGTTCGCGTTATTATTCACCGGCACCTGGTATTGATGCCCGTCGATCGAAAACTTGCCCAGCGCAATGCGATTCCCATACCGGCCAACAATCGCACCAAAGTAGGTCTTGCCGTCGTCGAGATAGCCGTCCAGCGCGCTATACCCCAGAACGACATTGGCCACCTTGCCATCCCGATCCGGCGTCTTGATCGAAACCACCCGCGCGCCGTAGGTCATCACCTGCGCTTCGATACCTTCAGTCTTGAGCGTGTAAATATCCACTGCCGTGCCATCGGAAGTATTTCCGAATGTCGCCTTCGTTACGGTTCCGTGCGCTGCCATTGCAGTTGTCATGGTAAGCAGAATAACCTTTGCCAAACTCATCGTCATTTTTTCTCTGTCCCTTCGCCCCGCTGGATTCGATCCCGAGGCACACTTCGCCGCGAGATAACGCATACCGGAGCAACCTCGCCAATATACTTCAACTGTTGCGCCGCCACGAAACGACGGTAAGATTGTGCGTCAAATCAATCAACTTCAGGACGGTCATGAAACCTCGAGCCCGCGCCCTTCCTCTACTTACTCTCGCACTCTTCTGCCTCTTCTGCCTGCCCCAAAACGTCGTCGCCGCACCGCCCGACCACTGGGTCGGCACCTGGGCGACTTCCCCGGTCGCCATGCCAAACACTGAAGGCATCTTCGGCGCCGCAGACACAACCTACCGCGAGATCGTCCACGTCTCCCTCGGCGGCTCTCGCGTCCGCATCATCCTCTCCAACGAGTTCGGTCTCGACCCCCTCACCATCAACGCCGCCCACATTGCGCTCCGCACAAACGGCAGCGAGATTGACCTCGCCTCCGCCAACGCACTCACCTTCGGCGGACGCCCCTCCATCACTATTCCGCCCGGAGCTCTCGCCGTCAGCGACCCTGCCAACCTCAAGCTCCCTGCCTTCGCCGACGTAGCCGTCAGCCTCTTCGTCCCCGCGCAGCCCATGCAGCAGGTCTCGCATCACAGCTTCGCCGACCAGACCAACTACTCAGTCCCGGGCAACGTCGTCGGCGCCAAATCCCTTGAGTCGCCCACCGAAATCTACCACTGGCCCTTCCTCAAAGGCGTCGACGTCATGGCCGACAGCAAAGCGGCCTCTATCGTAGCCTTCGGCGACAGCATCACCGACGGCGCTCTCAGCACTCGCAACGCCAACGCCCGCTGGCCCGACGTCCTCGCTCGCCGCCTCCAGGCCAACAAGAAGACCGCAAATCTCGGCGTTCTCAACCAGGGCATCGGCGGCGGCCGCATCCTTCACGACGTTACCGGCCCCAGCGCCCTCGCCCGCTTTGACCGCGACGTCCTCGCCCAGGCCGCAGTCAAGTACCTCATCATTCTCGAAAGCATCAACGACATCGGCCACGCCCAGGACCCCGTCAAGCCCTACGACGTCGTCACCGCCGAAGACCTCATCGTCGGCCTCGGTCAGCTCGCCACCCGCGCCCACACCCACGGCATCAAGGTCTACGGTGCCACACTCACACCCTATGTCGGAGCCAAATACTCCTCACCCGCCGGCGAAGCCATTCGCCAGGCCGTTAACAACTGGATCCGTACCACCAACCAGCTCGATGGATTCATCGACTTCGACAAAGCCACCCGCGACCCTGCCAACCCCGCTGTCTTCGCTCCCGCAGCCGACTCCGGCGACCACCTCCACCCCGCCGACCCCGGCTATAAAATCATGGCCGACTCCATCGACCTCAGCCTCTTCACCAGGTAATCAATCCCATGCCAGCTCCAACAGTCCGGCCAGCACAGCTCGACGATGCGAATGCAATCGCAAATATGTGTGAGTTACTCTGGCCCGACGCAACCGCCGACGAGCATCGCAAAGACATCACCGATCTCCTCACATCCGGCTACTCCGGCACTCTTCCGGCAACAATCTTTGTCGCTCACGATGAGACCGGTAACCTCACTGGCTTCCTTCAGGCAGGTCTCCGCTCCCACGCCGACGGCTGCGATACCGCACATCCCGTTGGCTTCATCGAAGGCTGGTTCGTCTACGAACCTCTCCGTCACCGCGGAATCGGTGGAGCTTTAATGCACGCAGCCGAGCAATGGTCACGCACGCAAGGATGCATCGAAATCGCCTCCGATACCTGGATCGACCACACACTATCGCAAATCGCTCACCAGTCGCTAGGCTTCGAGATTGTCGATCGATGCGTCCACTTCCGCAAACATCTATAACGCGATCCCGTAACGTCCAGAATTACTTGTCTTCTACTCCACTGAAAACTCCGGATCAACAGGAATCTGCAGCGCCGTCGCCAGCGCATTGGTCTCCCCCGCCATCCCCACCACCGCCAGAAACTCCGCATGCTGCTGGTCCGTCAGGCCCTTTGCACGAGCCGCAGCAGTATGCGAGAGTACGCAATAACTGCAGCTATTGGCCGTCGATACGGCAATGTAAATCAACTCCTTCGTCAACGGATCAAGCTCCCCCGGCGCAATCATCACTTCCTTGATGCTCGCCCACGTCCGCTCCAGCAGCGCCGGTTGATTAGCAAGCGCCCTCCAGAAATTGTTCACGAAATCTGATTTACGCGTGGAACGTATATCGTCGAAGACTTTTCTTATGCGCGGATTAGCTGACACTTCTTCGTCTGTCCAAAGCTTTACAGTTGCCATAAGCAAAACCTTTCAAGATGTGACAATATTTGTTTCGAATCCCCTGTTTACAAGATAAAGCCACGTCTAATCTCCGCGGCACCAATGCTTTCATTGACTATCAAGCACAGTAAAAGGCGTCAAACTCAGGTTCGCCACGTACACCTTATGCGCGTTTGCATTCACAGCAATCGCATATGGATGCTCACCCGCATTCAGGTTCTTAATCACTTGTCGCGTCCGCGCATCGATCACGCTTACAGTACTCTCCTGCGTGCTAGCCACATAGATCAGGCCCTTTCCAGCATCCACAGCGATCGCTTGTGGATGATTCCCAACTGCCACTGTCCCAATCGCTGCGCCACGATGACCATCGATCACCGTCACCGAACCATCGCCATAGTTAGCGACGTATATTTCACCCGTCTCTGCATTCACCGCCAGCTCGCACGGCATCGCACCCGTGGCAATTGTCTTCGCTGTTCCCGTCCCTAAATCGATTGCTTCTACTGTGGAGTCCTGTACATGGGTTATATACAGCATCGTTCCGGCTTGTGCGATCCCCCAAAGATGCATTGCTCCCGCGGGCATCTTCGTAATCGCGCCGGTCTTTGAATTGAGCACGGTAAGCGAGTCGCTCTCATAACCCAGGAGAAATACCTGCTTCCTCTTATCATCCACCACAATTGCATCCGCAGAACCTGTCTTCAAATTTCTGGCGAGGTTCGTTCCGCCATCGATCACCGTAAGCATGTTGCTAAACGTATTCGACACATAAACTTTATTCGCCGACTCATCGACCGCAATGGCATAAGGACGTGCCGCGGTTTTTACTGTTGCAACCACAGCATCATTTCTTCCATCGATCACCGAAACAGACCGGTCGCTCGAATTCGCCACATAAATCTTTCTCATTCGCTCATTCACGGCAATCGCCTCAGGCCCTGCCCCCACCTTCACGCTTTTAACAGCGCCAATCCCATCCACAATCGACACTGCCCCGTGCGTCTTATCGACGACATATACCTTACCCGTACTTCCGCTGTATACAATTGCGGAGCGATTGATCAGCTCCGCAGCAGGTTCATTCGTCTGCGTTTTCGCACGCATACTCACGCTTAATGCGATTAGCGCGACCCCGAGACCATACCGCACAACCTTCTTTGAAGACGCGCGCCTGTTTTTCAAATTCAACATATCAACACCAAACCTCATATTTCACCCGGGGCTTCGTTCACTTATCTTTCGCATCAACACAAACGATTGTCTACAATGGACGCCGACCCATCAGATTGATCTCCACACGATAACGTCGCGCACAGTATCTGGAATAATAACGAAAATCCTTTCAAACGGGACTCGACCTTGAACCTGCACCGCAATCTGCGCCCGTATATCTTCGCAATGCTTTTTGTTCTTCTCCCTGGCACTCCTATCTCTGCGCAGAGCACTCCCAGCACCTTCAAAGTACTCGCGATAGCCGAGCATGGCGGACTGCATCAACCCTTCGTCGATGCCGCGAAACTCTGGCTACAAAAAGAATCCATCGCCGACAACTTCAGTATCGACTACATCGAAGACACAAAGCCTATCGATGCAGCCTATCTCTCTCACTATCAGCTCTTCATCCAGCTAAACTATCCGCCTTACAACTGGACACCAACGGCCGCCGCAGCCTTCACCAAAGCGATTGAAGAAGGATCCATCGGTTGGATCGGTTTCCACCACGCGACGCTTCTTGGCGAGTTCGACGGCTTCCCCATGTGGCCTTGGTTTTCGCAGTTCATGGGCAACATCCGCTTCACCAGGTACATACCTACCTTCGCCACCGCCACCGTAAATGTCGAGGCGTCGAACCATCCAGCAATGAAAAATCTTCCACACTCCTTCACCATCGAAAACGAAGAGTGGTACACGTGGAGCCAGTCACCGCGCAACAATGTGCACGTTCTCGCCAGCGTCGATGAAAACACCTACAACCCAGACAGCACCATCAAGATGGGCGATCATCCTGTCGTCTGGTCGAACGAGCATGTCAAGGCGCGAAACATCTACATCTTCATGGGCCATCATCCAGAACTCTTTCAGAACACTGCCTTCATAACGCTCTTTACCCACTCCATTCTTTGGGCGGCCGGCAAGTGAAACGCATCGTCATCACATTCCTCGTGCTTATAGCGCTTTCTCACGCGACACGCGCACAGCAACAACCCTCATTCCGAGTGCTTGCTTTCTACTCTGAAAATGTTGAGCACGATCACGTCGATTTCGCGCATCAGGCAATCCAGTTCTACATCGCCGCTGCCCAGCGCGATCATTTCGAGTTCGCATCGACAACCAATTGGGACGATCTCAACACAACCAACCTATCCCGCTATCAGCTCGTCCTTTGGCTCGATGACTTTCCCCATACGCTGCAGCAACGCAGTGCCTTCGAACAGTACATGACCCACGGCGGAGGCTGGCTCGGTTTCCACATCGCCGCATACAACGACAGCGATACCCACTGGCCATGGTTCGTCGAGTTTCTCGGCGGAGGCGTCTTTTACGGGAACAACTGGCCCCCGCTGCCCGCCACCCTGACTGTCGACGACAAAAGCCACCCCATTGCCAGGCATATCCCCGAGCGTTTTCTCTCTCCAGCAAACGAGTGGTATATCTGGAAACCCTCACCGCGACTAAACAAAGACGTGCAGGTTCTCCTCACGCTTTCGCCGTTCAACTATCCCCTGGGCCTGAAGGATGTCGTATCGAGTGGTGACCTCCCTGTCGTCTGGACGAACAAACGCTACCGCATGCTCTATATGAACATGGGGCATGGCGACAGAATCTTCACTAGCGACCTGCAGAATCGCCTCCTCGAAGACGCTCTTCTTTGGGTTGGCTCGTCGAAGCTATAACAACGTACTGAGTGGAAAAGATGCAACGCTTTGAGAATATAATTCACTACTTCAATGAAACAGGGGTTCTTTACGAACCGTGAGCACCAAGTTGCGATAAGCTCGTCAGGGTCGCGATAGACTCGCCGGCTCTGTCCATCGCACTGAGGTAGAGCGATGTCCGAGAACCGAACAACGACATCCGGCGGCGGACTGAAGATATGCGGTATCTTCCTCATCATCTTAGGCGTTCTACTCTATGCTCTCCTCGGTGGACCAGACGATAATCCAGCTGGCCTCTTCGGTTCAATCTTCGGGATATTCGGCCTGTTGATGTATTTTCGAGGTCGCCGGAAAGCCGCACAGTACAAGGCCGCAGATCCGAACAGCCCCATCCATGACTCCAGGCCGGACGTGCTCTATCTGCGGTCTTTTCAAACCGACGCATCAACCACGTTCAAAAAATTGGCATCCGGATTCACGACAGAGGAAGAACAGCTCGCCGACGTCCTGCGACCATTCGGAGACATGATCGCCATCGGTCGCCCCGGCGAATCGCTTCCCCTCCCCGGCGCCACCCGAATCTATGCAACAGACGCGCAATGGAAAAACGTCGTACTCGATCGCATGCGACTAGCCCCACTTGTCGTTATTAGAGCCGGCACGAGCACGGGCCTCTTCTGGGAGTTCGAACAGGCATTCTCAAATCTGCATCCCGCCAGAATCGTAATCTTCGTCATGAACATCACGAAGCGTGACTACAGCACCTTCGCCGACCAGATGCGAGCCAGCTTCCAACTCGCCATGCCCCGCATCGAAACCTTCAGCGTTTTACGCGTCGCCATCAATCCCCGAGATAATCCAACCAAGGTGCTTCCCGGTTTCATCCGCTTCTCAGACGACTGGAGCCCCGAGTTTCTTCCCCTGCCGTCCACCATCATTCAACTTGGCTACAACGACTCCAGGAAGTCGTTCAATCTAGCCCTGCAGCCAGTATTTGAGCGCCATGGCGTTGCCTGGAAGCCTTTGGGTCGCTTCCAGGCTTAGTCTTCCCAGCCGGAAACTCCGTCACCCAACCAGCACGCGTTCCAGCGGTCCCGGCACCTTTACAGAAGCCATCCCCGCAGCGGTTGCAGACTGGATCCCCATATCCGTATCTTCAAACACCAGGCAAGCCTCAGGAGCCACGCCCAGCCTCTCCGCTGCAATCAGAAACGGCTCAGGATGCGGCTTACTCATCCGGTAATCTCCCGCACAAACCAGCGTCTCAAACTTATCCAGAATCTTCAGCGATGTCAGCGAGGCCACCACCGAATCCCGTGTACTTCCCGACACCACGGCAAATGGAACCTGCCCATGGCTCAGTTCAATATGTTCCAGCACTTCCGGCACAGCCTTTAGCTCCGGCAGCAGCCGGAAATAAAACTCTTCTTTGCGCTTCCGTATCTCTTCCACCGGCATGCTCAGCCCATGCTGCTCGTTCAGCGTCGCTACAATCTCCACCACAGGCATTCCGCCCAGCGAGTAGAACAGCTCCTCGGCAAATTCACAGTTCCACTTCGAAAGCACATGCTTCCATCCCAGATAATGCAATGGCATCGAGTCCGCAATCGTCCCATCGCAGTCAAACAAATATGCCTCAAAAGGCCCTTCCGGCAACTTCAGCTTCATCCATCCCTCTCCAGACGCACATCGCGTCAGACAATCAGAGGCGGCAACCAGATCACGAACTCTGATCCTGCGTGCCGCCCCTGGCATTTCTTTTGATGCAGATAATTACTTCAGCTCGTATCCAGCGAAGAAGTAGCCAATCTCAAACGCAGCCGTATCCTCCGCATCCGAACCGTGGATTGCGTTCTCTCCAATCGACGCCGCAAACTTCTTGCGGATCGTTCCCTCTTCCGCTTGTGCAGGATTCGTCGCGCCCATCAGCTTGCGCAGATCGGCAATCGCATTGTCCTTCTCGAGCACCATCGGGAAGATGGGTCCGCTCGACATAAACTCCGTCAGTTCCCCAAAGAACGGACGCGCCGCGTGAACGTAGTAGAAGCCCTCGGCCTGAGCCTTCGAGATGGAGACCTTCTTGATGGAAACAATCTTGAATCCCGCCTTTTCAATCTCGGCAAGAATTGCGCCGGCATGGCCCTTCTTGACCGCGTCCGGCTTGATGATGCTGAATGTGCGCTGTGACAACGTAGTTCTCCAATATTCGGTTTTTCTCAGTTTTCAGTGAGAATTGTGTACTTCTAGTCTACCTTTTCGGCGATTTTTGCGGGCGAACCTGCCTCCGTCCGCCTTTAAATCCCGCTAATACCGCCAACTCTTCAAATCCGCCCCAGCCGGAGCCGTCTTCTCAATCCGCTCCATAATCTTCGGCAGATACATCGTGTTGTAGTGCAGCCGCGAATACGCGTTCGGCAACGTCGGATCTCCATTCCAGCAATGCTCCGCGCGCTCGCCATACTTCACCTCGCCCTCATACGGCACACTACCCGGCGTCGAACCAGTCGTCTTCAAAAAGTCTTCCATCAGGTAAACGGCATTGTTCAAAAAGTAAGTATCCGCACTCCCCACATACAGATGCAGCTTGCCCTGCAGCTTCGGTCCCAGCGTCCCCCAGTCGCGCTGTAGCTTCGCATTCAGGTCATAGTGCTCCTTCCAGTACTGAGCCACCTGCGGATCAATCGCACCCGTCGCCTTATCGAAGATCGGTTGCGGATATCCATCCTGACCCACCGGCGAGTACACCGCCTGCCAGATATCGAACTGGTCGCCCGACCGTCCTCGATCCCCCAGCGCCGCCTCATACGCGACGTTGTCCCGCACCGTGATCAGCGTATGTCCCAGGTAGTCGCGCATCGCCGGTTGCTCCACCTCCTTGTTCGCTCCCTGCAGGTAGAACATATTCTTCTGGTCATAAAGATCAGTCGTCATATACGCATGAAAGTCCACCGGATCGGGACAAGCCACAAACGCTCCGTTGTAGTCATCCGGATAAAAGATCTGCGCCGCCAGCGACTCCCACCCACCCGTCGACCCACCATAAAGAAACCGCGCCCAGCCCTGCCCAATCCCTCGAAACTGCTTCTCAATCGCAGGCAGCAGCTCCGTCTCAATCGCATCACCATAAGGCCCAAGATTCGCCGAGTTCACCGCATACGAATCATCGTAATAAGGATTCGCGTGCTGAATTTTCACCACCAGAATTCGCGGAAAATTCGCGCTCGTCCACTGCTGATACGTCTTGTACGCCTCCTCCTGCTGAATCCGGTTGTATCCCTTCAGATGAAACCGTTCCGAATAATCCGGCTTCAAATTCGGATCAGGCGGAGTCGTCCGAAAATCATCAAAATCATCCACAAAGTGATCGTGAAAGATTGCCAGCGGATAACGCGCCTCAGGATGCTCATCGAATCCAGACGGCACCAGCACAATCGCACTTAGATAAACCGGCCGCCCCCAGAACTTCGTCAGCAAATCGCTCTGTATCTTGATATGCCGAACATATTTTGTATCAGTCACAGGAGCAATTGGCGGAATCACCTTATCCAGCGTCACCGCAACCGGCGCACTCCCCGGCCCAATATGAATCTTCCTCGGCGTGCTGTACAAATTTCCCGGTGCAATATTCCAATGCTTCCCTTCACCACGATCTGGCGACAACTTCACCGTCTTGCCATCCCCGCGATGGAATGTCTCATACACATCCAGCACCGCCTGCACGGTATAGTCGCCCGCAGGAACATCCTTCAAACTCCGGTACGGATACCCATCTGCCTTATCCCCCACCGCCACCGGTTCGCCCGGCTTCAACCCATCCACCGTCACGCCAAAAACTATCTGCGACCGCGGCGTATCGTTAATCTGCATCCGCGGTTCTTCCGAAGGATCGTTTGAGAGCAGCAAAAGCACCCGACCATCCAGCGGCTTAGCCGACTGCGACGCAGGAAAACTAACAGTGAACGTTGGAGCAACTTGTCCCTGAAGACAAACCGTACCAGAGACCGCACAAAGGGCAGCAGCAGTTAAAAAGAAATGGCGCATAGAGCGAGTATATGACGCCCCATGCGCCTGCCTTCCCAATCTCAGGCATCCAAACAAAGATGCGCAACACCGCATGGCTATGGTTCGCAGGCTGCTTTGCATGGTTCGTGGACGGGCTCATAAGCCTTCGCCTCCACTCCATTCAACACGCCCAGCTTGCCTTCATGGTGGCCTTGGTCTTCCTCGCCGCCGGCTTTTTTTACCGGCGGCAGAAGAAATAGCCTAAGCCTTGCCCAGCACCCGCGCCATCGCCTCGCCAATCTCAGCCGGCGACTTCACCACCGTAATTCCCGCCTCCGTCATCGCCTTCATCTTCTCCGCGGCCGTCCCCTCACCACCGGAGATAATCGCCCCCGCATGTCCCATCCGGCGTCCCGGAGGTGCCGTCTGCCCAGCAATAAACCCGACTACCGGCTTCTTCACATGCTCCTTGATGTACTTCGCCGCCGCCTCTTCTGCCGACCCGCCGATCTCGCCAATCATGATGATCGCCTCAGTCTCCGGATCCTCGTTCAGCAGCTTCAGCGCATCGATATGCGTCGTCCCAATAATCGGATCGCCCCCAATTCCAATCGCCGTCGACTGGCCAATGCCACGCGTCGTCAACTGATACACCGCCTCGTACGTCAGCGTCCCCGACTTCGAAACAATCCCGACGGAACCTTCCTTATGAATCCGCCCCGGCATAATCCCAACCTTCGCTTTACCCGGCGAGATCACGCCCGGGCAGTTCGGCCCAATCAGCCGCGACTTCGAGCCCTTCACAAAATCCCACACCTTCACCATGTCGAGCACCGGAATGCCCTCCGTGATGCAGATCACCAGCGGAACCTCCGCCGCAGCAGCCTCGAGAATCCCATCCGCAGCAAACGGCGGCGGCACAAAGATCACCGTCACATTCGCACCCGTCTCCTTCACCGCCTCTTCGACGGTATTAAAGACCGGCCATCCCTCATGGATCGTGCCACCCTTACCCGGCGTTACTCCACCAACAACCTTCGTCCCATACTCCGCACAACCCTTGGCGTGAAACGTCCCCTCACGCCCTGTAATTCCCTGCACAATCAGCCGCGTATTTTTATCAACCAGAACTGCCATTACTTCACCCCTTTCGCAGCCGCAACGGCAAGGTCCGCAGCTTCCTTCATCGTCGACCCCACTTCAAACTTCAAGCCCGAATCCTTCAGAATCTTCCGTCCCTCTTCAACGTTCGTTCCCTCAAGCCGCAGAATAATCGGCAACGTCACATTCAGCTTCTTCGCTGCCGCCACAACCGCTGTAGCCAGCACATCCACACGCAGAATGCCACCAAAGATATTGATGAAGATCGCCTTCACATTCGGGTCACTCAACAAAATCCCAAACGCATTCTCAATCTGCTCCTGATTCGCTCCACCACCCACATCCAGAAAGTTCGCCGCAGACCCACCCGCATACTGGATGATGTCCATCGTCGCCATCGCCAATCCCGCACCATTCACCATGCAGGCGATATTCCCATCCAGCTTGATGTAGTTCAGCGCAAACTTGCTCGCCTCCACCTCCAGCGGATCCTCCTCCGCCAGATCGCGCAGCTCCTTCAAATCCTTATGCCGGAACATCGCGTTGTCGTCGAAGTTGATCTTGCAGTCCAGCGCCAGCAGCTTGTCATCCTTCGTCGTGATAAACGGATTGATCTCCATCAGCGTCGAATCCGTCTCGATAAACGCCTTATACAGCCCCGTCATAAACTTCACGGCATCGTTGATCTGCGTCGGCTTCAGTCCCAACTTGAACGCCAGCTTCCTCGCCTGATACGGAACAAATCCCACCGCCGGATCGATGTACTCCTTATAAATCTTCTCCGGCGTCGCATGCGCAACCTCTTCAATCTCCATGCCGCCAGACTGCGAAGCCATAAACACCACCTTCGCCGACGCCCGGTCCAGCACCAGCCCCAGGTAAAGCTCGCGCTCAATCGCCGATCCCTCTTCGATCAGCAGTCGCCGCACCTTCTGCCCCGCCGGTCCGGTCTGATGCGTCACCAGCTGCATCCCCAGAATCGCCTTCGACGCCGCATTCGCATCCTGCAGCGTCTTCACTACCTTCACGCCGCCACCCTTGCCGCGCCCACCTGCATGGATCTGCGCCTTCACCACCACAACGGCATTCCCCGCCGCAAACAATGACTTCGCCGCCGTGTCAGCCTCTTCCAGCGTAGTCGCCATCTCGCCGCCAGGAACCGGCACGCCATACTTCCGCAGAATCTCTTTTGCCTGATACTCGTGAATTTTCATAGTGTTCTCTGATTTCCGCCCGCGCGAGAAGTGTAGCGGACGCAAACAAAGTCTCGCAATTCGAAACGCGAACAACGGTGCGGTTATCGTTCGTCTCCTCTCCGCCCTTTGTTCTTGTCATCAAACCTCCTCCCCAGACCACAGGACAACCCGCTTCCCCAGCGACCCATCTGACTGTCTGGTTGCAGCAAGAGAACCGGGGCTTCGACTTCCACTGCCGGTCCAGCAGCCACACACTTGCTCTCTCGAGGTCCGCCCATGACACCCACAGCCATTGGTCGTGTTGCACGTCTATTCACGGTCACTTCCCTTCTTTGCCTTACCCTCTCACCCCTGCTCGCGCAGACAGCTCCTGACAACTCCAGGCAAAACAAGAACCACAGCGATACTGCGGACAACCAGTCCAATGCCACGGACGACCGCGCGACCACCGCGAAGATCCGTAAGGCAATCACCTCCGATAAAGATCTCTCCACCTACGCCCACAACGTCAAGATCATCACTGTCAACGGCGCCGTCACCCTCAAAGGCCCGGTGAAATCTGACGACGAGAAACAAAAGATCGCTGCCGATGCCGCAGCCATCGTCTCCGCAGACAAGATCACCAACGACCTGACGGTCAAGCAGTAACTACATATCCCCCTTCAAGCCGCAGCCATAAGGAGTTTCACCATGTCTAGCAAAAACACAGCAGTCTTCGGAATCTACGCCACAGTCGGCACCGCAGAAGCCGCAGTCGACCATCTCCTCGCCCGCGGCTTCCCCAATGCCGCCATCTCCGTTCTTCTTCCCGATGACGAAAGCACCCGTGCCTTCGCCCATGAAAAGAGCACCAAAGCTCCCGAAGGCGCGACCACAGGCGTTGCCACCGGTGGGGTCATCGGCGGCACCCTCGGTCTCCTCGCAGGCATCGGCGCTCTCGCCATTCCCGGCGTAGGCCCGCTCATCGCAGCCGGCCCCATCATGGCCACGCTCGCCGGCGTCGGCGTCGGTGGTGCTGTCGGCGGAATCGTCGGCGCACTCGTCGGTATGGGTATCCCCGAGTACGAAGCCAAACGGTACGAAGGCGCTGTCAAAGGTGGCGGCACCCTCCTCTCTGTCCACTGTGATACCTCCGAGCAGGTCGACACCGCCAAAAACGCACTCAAAGAGACCGGTGCCCGCGACATCTCATCCAGCAGCGAAGCATCATCCGATCACTCTGCCGCACGTTCCACCTATGGCAACCTCTCCGACGCCGATGCACCCATCCGCACAAATGAGGTCGTCGACGAAATCGATGGCGAAGTCGTCGAACGGCCCGTCGGCACCACACGCTATTAATCGAATCGTGATTCCTGGCTAAGCAAGGGGCCCGCGCCATCGCGGGCCTTTGCTTTCCTCCTCATCTGCTGTGAGGAGTACCTCTAAAACGTCGTATTTCCCTGGCCCCGGGGACTCTCTCCTGCAACTACTGGAGCGGAACCATCATCTTCCCACAATCCATCGCAAGCTCGAAACCTTATTGATCTGCTTTGTCGCAGTCAGCGACAAAACATAAATCGCAAGGAACATCGCCACTCCAACCAGTAGCGTCAGCGGCCCATTGGGGTCGATTCTCATCCCCTTGGGAACCGGCAGATGAGCTGCAGCAATGTAATAGATCTCTATCAAAATCGGATGGATTAGATAGATCCCAAACGTCTCAGCCCTCACATCGATCGACGCCGGGTACAGCCTTCGCCTGCACTTCACGATCATCAGAACTGCCAGCACCGCATATACCTGGTTCGAAATCCTCAGTATGTTCGCCGAATCTCCCCTGTGCATCAGTCGAAGAACATGCGTCTCCACCAGGGCCAGTCCTCCGGCAATCGATGCATACATAATCAATCGCATCCACGAGATTTGGCTCAGCCAGCGACTCAACGCCTCACGATGCTTGTAGGCAAAGCTACCAAGCCAGAGATAAAACACAAATCCCAACAAAGCCGACGTATGTCTGGTTGGAATAATTTCAAGATAGACATTCACCCCATACAACAAGCTCATCGCCAGGTACGTCGCGCCTTGCACATAATCCGGCACCCTTCGATACAGCCCGATAACGATTGCCATGCATACAAAAAAATTCGGCACATACCAGTAAATTGACTGCGTAAAGACGAATCGAACATACTGGCCCGCCACAAGCCGCAATGAAGATCGCAGCGAATCCGCGTGGTTTCCTCCCAGAAAGTCGGACGATACCGCGATCATCAACCACAGAAATCCCCAGAATAGCCATGGAACAAAAACCGAATGGAAGCGACGGTAAAAATATTGGCGAGGACTATCGCGCGTCAGTCCTTCCCCCAGCAAAAACCCTGAGATCAGAAAAAATCCAATCGTGCCGAACTTCATCAGTTGCAGCAGAACTGGTTGAATGTGGTAAACACCATTCGCCGGACGCCCCCAAAGAAACTCGGAATGGACCCAGACAATCGCAACCATCGAAAGAAATCGAACGTTGTTGACGAACGGGTAGTCCGATCTTCGATAGCTCCTTGAATCAGCATGAAGTCTGTCGACGGGTACCGGAGACGTCGGCCAAGCCATTTGTTGGGACGTGGAAGAAAAATCGACCACAGAAGGAAGTGATACCAGTGAGCCCGCGTGCAAGGTTCGCAATAATCGTCCTCGATTCTCATTTTCCGCAAATAACTCTTGAATCGAGCACTATGATCCAGATGCCAGGCATTCAATTTTTCAAAAAAGTCTAACCCACGCCGTCAGCGAACGGCAAACTATTGATGCAAGGCGCGTTTCCCCTTGCCATCACACCCACCTGCTACCCTTAATCCAATGCCCCTCCAGCCCCACCTCAAGCACCTCATCGAAGCCCGCGGCACCCTCACTCGCGAACAAGCCCGCGCCCTCATGCAGGCCATCCTCGCCGGAGAGCTCGCCGACATCGAAATCGCCGCTCTCCTCGGCGCCCTCGCCGCCCGCGGCGAAACCCCCGCCGAAGTCGCCGGCTTCGTCGATACCATGCGCTCCGCCGCCACCCATCTTCCTCTCTCGCCCACCGAGCAGGCCATCCTCGTCGACACTTGCGGCACCGGCGGCGACGGCAGTCGCACCTTCAACATCTCCACCGCCGCCGCCCTCGTCGCCGCCGCCGCCGGAGCCTCCGTCGCCAAGCACGGCAACCGCGCCATCACCTCGCAGACCGGCTCAGCCGACGTCCTCGAAGCCCTCGGCATCCCCGTCGGTCTCTCCCCCATCGAAGCCACCGCCGCCCTCCGCCAGCATCGCTTCGCCTTCCTCCACGCGCCGTCGTTGCATCCAGCGATGAAAGCCGTCATGCCCGTTCGCCGAGCCCTCGGCGTCCGCACCGTCTTCAATCTCCTCGGCCCCCTCACCAACCCCGCCGGAGCCTCCGCGCAGGTCATGGGCGTCTACGCCCCCCACGCCGTCCCGCTCGTAGCCGAAGCCATGGCGATCCTCGGCACCCGCCACGCCTTCGTCGTTCACGGCACCGCCGAAACCTCCACCGGTCCCCATCGCGGCCTCGACGAAATCTCCATCAGCGGCCCCACTCACCTCGCCGAAGTCCGCAACGGCATCGTCACCCTCAGCACCATCACCCCAGAGGACGCCGGCCTCGAACGCGCCCCCATCGAAACCCTCATTGGCGGCGACGCCCCCACCAACGCCGCCATCCTCACCGCCATCTTCGCCGGCGAGCGCACCCCCCGCCGCGACATCGTCCTGCTCAATGCCGCCGCCGTCCTTGTCGCCGCAGACCTCGCCCCCGACATCATCACCGGCGTAGCCCTCGCCGCCCACACCATCGACACCGGCGCCGTCACAGCTCTCGTCGCAACCCTCTCCCGCAAAAACTAATCACTTGTTCTTTTGTTTGTCCTTTTGTTTGTCATCCCGCAGGGATCTGCTGTTGCTTGTCTTAACCGTTGCTTTTGCCATTGCCGTAGCCGTAGACATTGTTCTACGCCGACATTCTGAGCGAAGCGAAGGATCCGTATTTCACCTTTGCCTTACCACCCGCCACGGAACATTCCCCCACCACCTGCGTATGCTCATAAGCAACAGGAGCGAACCACCATGTCGACTTATCCGCCACCGCACTTCGCGCTGGACCCAACCCTCATCACCACAGGCCTTGAGATCCCCGGTCATCGCATCCTTCGCAACTACGGCGTCGTTCGCGGTATTGTCGTCCGCTCCCGCAACATCTTCGCCTTGGCTGGAGCAGGCTTTCAAACCCTGGTCGGCGGCGACATCACCATCTTCACCCAGCTCTGCGAAAAGACCCGCCAGGACTCCTTCGCCATGATGGCCTTCCACGCCTCCCAGCTTGGCGCCAACGGCGTCATCGCCGTCCGCTACGACGCCGAGGAACTCATGCGCGGAGTCACCGAAGTCCTCGCCTACGGCACCGCCGTCTTCGTAGAGCGCATGTAGCCCTTCACCGAAGTCCACACATCAAACTCATTCCGTCCTCAAAGCCTGCACAGGATCGGTCGAAGCCGCACGTTGCGCCGGAATCATTCCTGCAATGCCCGCCGCAGCCGCAAGAGTCACAATTGCGCCAATCATAACAAGCGGATTCGCACTAGTAACCTCATAAAGCTGTGCCCTCACATACTTCACGCAGAGCAGTGCCACCGGAATCCCGATCATCAGACCAAGCGCCGTCTGGGCGATCGCTCCGCGCATGATCATCGCCACCACGCCCGCGCGATCTGCACCCAGAGCCATCCGTATCCCAATCTCCACGGTCCGTCGCACCACCGTGTACGCCGTAACGCCGTACAGCCCAATCGTAGCCAGCAGCAAAGCCAGCACACCAAACAACATCGTCAACCGCGCCAGCATCCGCTCTTCACTAAACCGGTCGCCAATCTGCTGGTCGAACGTCTGAAACTTCACGATCGTCAAATTTGGATTGATGCTCGCCAGCGTCCTCCGCGCCAGCGTCTCCATGTCGTTCATCGGTCTGGCGGTCTCAATCACAATCGCTCCCGCATACAATCCCAGATCATCTTCTATAGGCTCGCGCGTATTCACCGGCCGCTGCATCATTGGTACGAAGTACATCATGTGGTTCTTCCATCGCACGCTCTCGTAAACCGTATCTTCCACCACGCCCACAATCTCGAAATCCCCCGACGAATTCGGTTGACCAATGCGATGTCCCAAAGGATTCTTCTTCCCGAAGAACTGCCTCACAAACTCCTTATTTACCACCGTCACTGGCGGCGCTGTCGACATATCCTGCACTCCTATTCCCCGTCCCATCACCACACGCGTCCCCACTGAATCGAAGTAGTCCGCATTCGCTTTTACGAATGAGGCGCCAAGTGTCAGATTCGGTTGTCCCTGCACCTGGATGCCATTGCCCCAGTTGTTGTCCTCCATCGGCGTATACGTGGAAATCCCAACCTTCACCACACCCGGCACCGCATGGAATCGCTCCTCCATCGTGCGATACAACGCCTCCACCTGCGTCGTCGCGTACCCCGCCGCCTGCGGATTGATATGCACAATATAGCGATTCCGCGCATCCAGCTTCATGTCCGTATTCTCGAGCCGGTTCAGGCTCTGCGCAAACAACCCCGCCCCCACCAGCAGCACAAACGACAACCCCGCCTGCAGCACGACCAGCGCACGCTGCAACCGCGAAGCCCCCGTCGATGTCGATCGCAACCCGCTCCGCAAAGCATCCGCAGGCTGAGCCCTCGCCGCAATCCACGCCGGAGCCACTCCAAACAAAACACCCGTCAGCACCGATAACCCAATCGCAAACCCCACCACCACCCCCGAAGGGCTCACATCAATCGGAACGCTCTGCTCTCCCGGAAACGCCAGCTTCAGTAACATCTGCGTCCCCGCATATGCCACCGCGAGCCCCGCAAGCCCGCCCATGCCCGCCAGCAACACACTCTCCGTCAGCAGTTGCCGCACAATCCTTCCACGTCCCGCCCCCAATGCGGTACGCAGCGACATCTCCATCCGCCGCGCCATCCCGCGCACCAGCAGCAGATTCGCAATATTCGCGCACGCAACCAACAGCACCAATCCCGCAACCCACATCAACAGATGCAGATGAGCACCATACTCCTCCTGCATCGACTGAATGCCCGCACCGCCCGGCGTCAACACTACATGCGCTCTCGCCAACGCTGTCTTGCCGTTTCCCTCTGAGAAATTTTTGGTCGTAGCAAACTCCTGCCGCGCCGTGGCGCTCAGTTTGTCCTGAAGAGCCAACACCGAGACGCCCTGTTTGATGCGCCCGACAATGTAAAGCCAATTCTCATTCGGATCTTGTACATACCGCACATTCGCCAAAACCATCATCGTCTCAATCGGCAGATAGAAGTCCGGCGGTGTGCTCATCAACCGGTCGCCATAGAACCCCTTCGGCGCAATCCCTACCAACGTCACGGCCTTCGTATTCACCCAGATCGTGCTTCCCACCACCGCAGCATCCCCCGCATAGTCCCTTTGCCACGCCGCGTAGCTCATCACCGCCGTCATTGGCGCGCCCTTTACATCATCGCTGTCCGTCAGCAACCGCCCAGCGCTTGACCGTAGTCCAAATGTGCGGAAGTAGTTGCCGGAGACAAACTCTCCCATCACCGACCGTGCGTCCGCCTGGTTCGCGCCGCGCACAACGATCGGCCGGTATCCAAAGCCCGCCTGCATCGCCGCCAGTTCCTCAAACTCCGGCACACCCTTCATCCGTTCATCTCGGTAGAAAACAACGAATAATCGCCGCTGTCCCTTAACCCCGAAGTAACACAGCAATCGTTGCTGTCGCCCACACGCACCAGCATCTTCGGATCGGCAACCGGAAGACTCTTCAGCAACACCGTATGCACCAGCGTAAAGATCGCCGCATTCGCCCCAATCCCCAACGCCAGCGTCAGCAGCACCGTCACTGTAAATGCAGGCGTCTTCCGCAACTGCCGCAGCGCATATCGAGCATCCTGAATAAGAGTCGTCATCTTCGTCTCCTTGAAGCCGTCTTCGAGTGGATTGGCAGAAGGTTTTCCTCGAATATAGGAAGCACGCCACCATCCAAACTCGAAACTTTCTTATCCCCTATTTTTCTGACAGTTATAGAATGACTCTCCGCTCTCGGTGTTCATTCACGATCAACGGCGTCCAAAGGTGGACACTAACGTACTAAATCAACGATGCATTCAACCGAAGTCCCACGCATCCTCCTCTGGATAAATGCGAGTTTATCTTTCCCGGCGCTCACTGGCAGCACACTGCGATACTCTTACACATCGCGAAGATGGCACCGATAAAACGACGCGAAGATGAGGAATCAGTATGAGTGCCAGCCAGGCCCATGAGGCTCTTCCATCACGCTCCGGACCGTCGCACTTCCTTCTGGCAATTTGCCGAGCCGTCGGAACCGCAATCATGTGGTTCGTGCTCGTCTTGCTCAATCTCTGGGCGGTGGCCGCCATCTATGTGGATTGCCGGATCCCCGCGCTACGGATTCCGCTGGCGGTAATCTATCTCGCCATATTGATCTTTGTCATAGTCGGAACCCGCCGCTATCGAGCCCTGTATTTCCTCCTTTGTTTTTGTGTCGTCCTGCTATGGTGGCTCAGCCTCAAGCCGTCGGACGAGGGAAACTGGCGGGCCGACGTTGCTAAGAAAGCGTGGGTCGAGACTGTCGGAGACCGCGTCACGGTGCACAATGTCCGCAACTGCGACTATCGCTCCGAGACCGAGTACACAAATTGCTGGAGCGACCGGACATACAATCTTTCAGATCTGCGCGCGGTTGATTTCTTCTTCGTGAATTGGGGCGTCCGCTGGATAGGCCATCCCATTTTGAGCTTTGACTTCGGCAATAACCAACACCTCGCGTTCTCGATCGAGGCCCGCTACAGGCCAGGGCAAACCTACTCTGCGATCCTTGGATTCTTCCGCCAATATGAGCTAATCTTCATCGCCGCTGACGAGCGTGACGTCATTCGACTGCGCACGAACTACCGCAAGGACGAAGAAGTTTACATGTACCGCACCAATGCCCCGGCGAACGTCGCGCGAAAGTTTTTCCTGACGTACGCGGACTATCTGAATCATCTTCGAGATCATCCCGAGTGGTATAACGCCGTAACGAAGAACTGCACGACCGCGCTCAATAGCCAGCTCAGCGCGGATCTACCCAACCCTATGCCCTGGACATACAGACTGCTCTTGAACGGGAGCCTGGATGAGCTGCTCTACGAGCGAGGACGGCTTGTGACCAATGGCCTGCCTTTCCAGGAGCTAAAGCAGCGTGCTCACATCAATCCATTTGCCCATACCGTGGACCAGTCTCCAGACTTCTCCGCGCTCATTCGAGCAGGACGGGTTGGATTCTAGTTTCGCCCGATTCACGGTTCCTGATATTACGATGACTTCGACGACGGTTCCAATCTACTGACTTGAAAAAGCCTCTTCTCGATATACTCGCTTCAACCTCAGGAGTTACCCATGGCCCGAGTAACCGGCATAGGCGGCATCTTCCTTCGCGCCCGCGATCCCAAATCCCTCTCCACCTGGTACGCCCAGCACCTTGGCATTCAACTGGCTGAATATGGCGGTGCCACTCTTCTCTGGACCGACGAGATCCCCGCCACCACTGGCATGACCATCTGGTCCCTCTTCCCCGAAGACACTACCTACTTCGGTCCCGGAGACAAGGGCATCCCTCAGCAAGCCATGGTTAACTACCGCGTCGACGACCTCGATGCCCTCCTCACCCAGCTGGCCGCCGCAGGCGTCCCCATCGACCCCAAACGCGAAGACTCCGACTACGGCCGCTTCGCCTGGATCACCGACCCCGAAGGCAACCGCATCGAACTCTGGCAGCCCCTCGCCCAGTCAGACAAGTCCGTATAACGCTATTGCGTCTCTTTGAGTACCGCGTCCACTTCATCGATTTGGCGCTGGACCAGCCGCGGCTGTCGAAGGATCAAGATCGTCACGAGCACACAAACCAACACACCGAATGCCGTAAAGAAGGGATTAGCACGGAGCCCTCCCCTTTGTGTGAATACCATACCAATGAAAAAGAGGACCCCGGCAAGGCGAAGCGACCTTCCAATGCCTGACCGGAGGAAATCACGCTGATGCTCCAACTCCAACTTGCAATAGAGAGTCAAGTCTCCCACGCTATCACTCAGGGCTTGCCGCTTCCGCTGTTGAGACAGTATGACAAACCCCATGTAAATCGAGGTAATAACAAGCACACTACATGCTATCCGCTGCTGCAGACTGGCCGCACCCACAAATCTGATCAAGTTAACGAAGGCCACTATGAACATAACGCTGGAGAAGGAGCCGCCATTGCCAAGCGACTCCGAAAATCGCCGCGCCCTCTCGGCGACGTCAGCGTGCGAAGTCATAGGAGCCGCCCGACGATCAAGCAAAACTCTGGAGCTGCCCACCGCCCACCGCAACGCAGCCCAGTCGCCCTCGATAAACTCCACCTCGCGAGCCAGTCCCTCCGCCCACTCCTTACAGCCGGGCGAGGCATACCGCACCACCCCACCCGATATCTTCATCGCCACTCTGCGAACAAGAGTCATTAGCCCGTCACCCCACCGAACGCCGGCGCTCCCACAGCTTGTACCGCGGTCGCCCCCACCTGCTCCCGCGCATACCGCAGTCCATCGCGCGTCAGCTTGTACAGATGCCGCGGCGGTCGTCCCTCTTCCGCCGTCTCCCAGCTCGTCTCCAGCAGCCGATGCTCCGCCAGACGCATCAGGATCGGATACAGCGTCCCCGATTTCAGGCCCGTGTTCCGGCTGATGTCATATCCGTATCGCCACACCTTCTCGCACTGTAGAAATTCAGCGAGCACGCGCGTCGTTTGCGGAGACCTTCTCATCTTCATGGCGCTAAATCTACATATATTGATTTACCAAGTCAAGTAGCTCCTCTCCAAAATAAATCCAAAAAAACTGCAAAATTTTCGACTACCGAAAACCGTGCATTCGCAATCCATCTTTGCCACGCATTCCACCACACTTTGTCCACAAAAAAACCACGTCCAGCAGTCCGATTTCCGCAAAACCCCAGCAAAAACGTGCTTTCCGCTTCGAGAAAAAATCTGCAAAAGTTTCACCCAAAATATCCACCGGCGAAGCCGTTTAGGATAGGCACATACCCCACAAAGGCTCCCGCGGAAAAATGACCAACCCCATCCCAGGCCGTCTCGAAGTCATCACCGGCCCCATGTTCTCCGGCAAATCCGAAGAGCTCATCCGCCGCCTCAAGCGCGCCCGCATCGCTCGCCAGCGCGTCGCCTGCTTCAAGCCCGACATCGACCTCCGCTATCACCGCACCTCCATCGCCAGCCACAGCGACCAGACCCACGAAGCCTGCACCGTAGCCAACGTCGAACGCCTCCGCGAAGCCCTCTTCCCCCTCCTCGAAACCACCGACGTCATAGGCATCGACGAGGTCCAGTTCTTCGACGAATCCGTCATCCCCCTCAGCGTAGAACTCATCCACCTCGGCAAACGTGTCGTCATGGCGGGCCTCGACACCACCTTCAACGCCGAGCCCTTCGGCCCCGTCCCCGCCCTCATGGCCATCGCCGACGAGGTCACCAAACTCTCTGCCGTCTGCATGGTCTGTGGCCAGCCCGCCATCCACACCCAACGCCTCGGCCAAAGCCAGGAGCTCGTCGTCGTAGGCGCCGCCGGCCTCTACGAAGCCCGCTGCCGCACCCACTTCCAGCCCTTCCTCGATGAGCACCACTCCGAACAGCTCGAGCTCCCCGCCGTCCCATAACCTTCTAGCTTCATCAGGATCGATGGCACGTTCTCCATCTCCATGACGTATTAGCGTGTAGGAATACACCCAAGTACGCTGAGGTCATGGACATGAAGATGAAGTACTTAGCAGCAGCCGTTGCGGCAATTTTGAGTGCCGCCGGCACGGCGAACGCCGCCGCAAAGGAATACAAAGGCCCCATCATCGACGCTCACGCGCACCTGCGCCTCAATCAGTCAGACGGCCTCACGCCAACCCAGCCAATCGGCACGGACGCTCTCCGCAAACTCGACGAAGCCGCCGGTGTAGGCCAGAGCGCCCTCATCGTCATCGCCCGCCAGGGCCAGCCGGAAAAGACCCGCGAACAGAACGACGCCGTGCTGGCAGCCGCTGCTGCATCCTCCAACAGCTTCTATCCCGTAGTCTCCGTCCATCCAGCCGACAAGGAAGCCGCACTGACCGAACTCGAGAGAGTCGCAAAACTCGGCGCAAAAGAGGTTAAGCTTCACCCCAACACGCAGAACTTCGATGTCTCCGATCCCGACGTCGGGACCGTTGTAGAAAAGTGCGGCGACCTCGGCCTCGTCGTCCTCTTCGACTCCTACAAGCCATGGGACTCCAGCGAAATGGGCAAGTTCCTCCTCCTCGCCGTCCAACATCCCAAAACCAAAATCGTATTGGCCCACATGGGCTTCTCCTACTTCCGCGAAGCCGTCTCCTTCTCCCTGATTCGCAAACTGGGCATGGCCGACAATGTCTGGTTCGATATCTCGGCAATCGCCCCCACCTACGCCGACTCGCCCGTGCAACCCGAATTCATCTGGACCCTGCGCAAAGTCGGAATCAATCACATCCTGTTCGGCTCCGATTGGCCCGTCTACACCCCCGAAGAAGCAGTCAAAGCAGTCCGCAGCCTCGGTCTTACCGATGCCGAACAGAAGCAGGTGTTTTACGACAATGCCCATCAGTTACTCGGATTGAAGGACCAGCCCAACAAGGCAAATTGAACCATCCAACGAAGAATCCATTCAAATCACACTCAGGACCGGCACGTCTGTTCACCGGTCCTGGGCACCCTTGCGGTATGCTTGTCCCTGCACGTTTTCTAGGAGAGAAGCCCATGCGCCTCACCCTCGCCGCCCTCAGCATTTGTCTCCTCGTCACTCCAGCCTTCGCCAAGGCGAAGAAGATCGCCCCGGTAACCGTTCCGCTCAAGACAAGCACCGGCGAAGATGCCGGCACCGCCGTCTTCGAGCAAGGCAGGAAAGGCGACCTCACCATCAAGGTCAGCCTCAGGAATCTGCCCGTCGGCGAGCATGCTGTCCACATCCACCAAAAGCCGCTCTGCGAAGCTCCCGACTTCAAATCCGCCGGCGGCCACTTCAATCCCGACAACAAGCAGCACGGTACCCAGAACCCCATGGGCCACCACAACGGTGATCTGCCCCAGAACATCACCATCGGCGAAGGCCACGTTGGCCAGGCTACCTTCAAGGTCAACTACCTCTCGCTCGACCCCTCCTCGCCCAACTCCATCCTGGCCAACGGCGGCACCTCCATCATGGTCCACGAGAAGCCGGACGACATGAAAACCGACCCCACCGGCAACGCGGGTAACCGCATCGCCTGCGGCGTCATCATTGAGCCGGCGCCCTAGACAGAGCGATTGAACCAGCGGGAACGCCCATGCGTATAGAGATTCATGGGCGTTTTACACATGGCGGTCCCGGTAACGGGCATACGATCCAGCCGAAAACCGGCCTCGCGTCCCCTTGCCCGCTCTGGTACTGCCCAACAGGTACGGCAACAAAGCACCCCACCACCACCCGTCCCACACGGTACACTGCTCCCACAGCAAAATACTCTAGAGGCTAAGTTGGAGCGCACCCCAGAACAGGAAGCAGCACAGGAAGCCGTCGCCAAGCTGGTACGCCAGTGCATGGCTGGTGACGCACAGGCCTGGCAGCAGCTCGTCGTCTCCCAACACCGCCGCATCTACGCCATCTGCTACCGCTTCACGGGCTCCTGTACCGACGCCGAAGACCTTACCCAGGACGTCTTCCTCAAACTCTACAAAAATCTCGCCAGCTTCGACACCCAGAAGGGCAGCTTTCAGACCTGGATCACGACCCTGGCTCGCAATCTCCTCGTCGACCACTTCCGTCGCACCCGCCTCGACCGTGCCAGTGACTCCCTCGACGCCACCTTCGACGGCGATGAGGACGGCCCCACCATGGCCGACCGTTTGGCAGACCCCAGCCCCTCCCAGGAACATCACGTCGCCGGTCTCGAACTCAAAGCTCGTGTCCAGGCCGCGCTCAAACAGCTCTCGCCCGAGCTTCGCGAAGCTGTTATTCTTCGTGACCTCGAGGACATGGATTATAAAGAGATCGCCCAGGTGCTCCGCATTCCTGAGGGCACCGTCAAAAGCCGCATCAGTCGCGGCCGTGGGGAACTTGCAAGGCTTTTGCAACGTATAGAAGGGCAGGTGGTTTAAGTGGCGGACATCAACCAATTCGGCAGCGCAAAGCCCCTTCAGTCGGCAGACGCAGAACATTGCGCCCGGTGTGAAGCGATGCTCGCCGACGCACTCGACGGCACACTCTCCGCCGCCGACCAGGCAGCCTTTGAACTTCACATGGTCGGCTGCGAAAGCTGCAGTTCCATGCTCGCAGACGCCCAGCGCGGAGCCGCCTGGATGGAGATGTTGAAGTCTCCCCTGCCCGAACCACCCTTAGGCCTGCTCGAGCGCATTATCGCCCAGACCAGCGGTCAAACCGCCGCTGAGGCCAACCCGCCCATTGTCCTTGGTCCTACTGACTTTCGTCGCCAGCAGCAGTCAAACACTCTACTCGGCCGCCCCATCCTGCACCCGTCCTCTGCACCCGTAGCCTATCCTGCAGCGTTCGGACCGGCCAAGGTTCTTCCCTTCCGCGCCCGCGTCGCCTCGGCCTTCAATCTACGCTCCATCGGTCAGACGCTCTTGCAGCCGCGCCTTGCCATGACAGCCGCCATGGCGTTCTTCTCCATCGCGCTCACGCTCAATCTCACCGGCGTTCGCCTCAGCGACTTCCGCATCAGCGACCTCAAGCCTTCGAACCTCATGCGGAGCGCGTACCAGGCAAAGGCTCGCGTCGTCCGCTATTCGGATAACCTCCGCGTCGTCTACGAGCTTGAATCGCGCGTCCGCGATCTCCAACGCGCCTCCGACAACGACAATCCCGCTCCGGCCTCTCAGAGTCCCACGGCCCCATCCAATCAGAACCAAAAGCCATCTGGCACCCCACAGCCCAACGACCAGAAACCCGGAGGTCAAAATCCAGACCAGAAGCAGGCACACCCTCGCCCTAAATCCGGCACCAGCCAGCGTGTAGTCCCAGGCGGCAGTCTGCGGTCCGTCGGTTCGACTACGAATCACGACTCTCACCCTGCACCCATTGAGGCTTTTGTTATCTTTTCACCCAGCAACCTGAAGGACATACAGGAAGGGAGACTCGTATGAACTGCGCCAACCATCCTGATCGCGAGCGTATCGCATTCTGCCAGAACTGCGGCAAACCCCTTTGCCAGGAGTGCACCCGCACCGTCGGTACAGCCGTCTTCTGCGAACCCTGCCTTGCCGCCAAACTTGCCGGAGCCGGCGCTCCACCACCCGACGCCTCTGCGCCCGGCGGTTATACCTATCCCAACGCCGCCGCTTATACTCCGACCATTCCTCCCATTGGACACGGAGAACCGAACCCTGCCCTGGCTGCTCTTCTCGGCATCATCCCCGGCGTCGGTGCCATGTATAACGGCCAGTACGCCAAGGGAATCGTTCATCTCATCGTCTTCGCCATTCTTATCACTCTGGCCGACGAACACGGCATCTTCGGCATCTTCATCGCCGGCTGGGTCATCTATCAGATTCTCGAAGCGCACCACACCGCAAGAGCCCGCCGCGACGGAACCCCTCTCCCCAACCCTTTCGGCCTGAACGATCTCGGCGAACGCCTTGGCTTCGGCAAGTCATGGGCGACGACAGGAGCAACTCCCCACCCAACGGAACCTCCCTTCACTCCTGATCCGGTTGTGCCTCCGGCCAGCCCTTATACGCCTCCTCCGCCTGCCGGATACCCTCCGCCACCACAGCCCCCTCCGGCCTGGAGCAACTACACTTATACCTACACTCCGCCGGCGTCTTCCTATGTTCCGCCTATCCCCCCCATCGACCCCAATCTGCCCTATACGAGCAATCGTTTCCCAGCCGGAGCCCTTTGGCTCATCGGTCTTGGAGTCATCTTTCTCATCGGCAACGCCGGCATCTTTCACGGATTCCCCGTCCACAGGCTCGTTCCCTTCTTCCTCATTGGCCTGGGCGTCTGGCTCTTCGTCCACAAGATGACACTCACAGGCAGTGGCCTCGCCGACGACGGCACGACACTCTACCGTATGCGCCTCTTCAGTGCTCTCCGCGGCTCAGTCTGGATCGTTCTCGTCGGAATCATGTTCCTGCTCTCCACCTTCGGCATCCTTTCCTGGGGCAGAAGCTGGCCGCTGTTCATCATCGTTGCCGGTCTTATGACCATCTTCGAGAAGGTTTCCTACAACAACGCAGCAGCTTCCATGCCCGTCTACCCAACGCCGCCTCCAGCTCCCCCCCAGGGTCCTCCCCCTACCTCTATCGTCCCCTCCAATTCGAACGACCAGGAAGGGCGTTGACCCAATGGCAAACCATCCTCCACCGTATCCACCTCCCGGCCCTCCGTACGGCAATGACTGGAAGTATCAGCGCCGCATAATGAAGGAACAGGCCCGTATGCAACGCGATGTGCTCCGCGCCCAGCAGCAGGCTTACCGTCAGCAGCTTCGCGGAATGCGTCGAGGCTCCATCGTCGGCCCCCTTCTGGTCATCGCCATCGGCATCGTCTTTCTGCTCGTGCAGACCGGACACATGTCCGGCCACGATCTCTGGCTCTGGTACGGACGCTGGTGGCCCGCCCTGCTCGTCGGCACCGGTATCGTCATGTTGCTTGAGTGGGCCTTCGACCAGTACATGCACACCGGCGAGACGCCCTTGCGCCGCCGCAGTATCGGTGGCGGCGTCTTCACCCTTCTTCTCCTCTTCGGCCTCGCTGGCATCTTCGTCAGCGGCGTCCGCGATGGCCGCTTCTTCGGCAAGAGCATGAACATCAACCAGGACAATCTGGATGAGTTCATGGGCGACAAACACGAGAGCGACCAGAGCCTCTCCCAGGACTTTCCCGTCGGAACTACTCTCTCGGTCGATAACCCGCGAGGCGACATATCCGTCTCCGGCACCAGCGACGACAATCAAATCCACGTCTCCATCCACAAGCAGGTCTTCACCCGTTCCGACTCCGACGCCGACAACAAGGCACAGAAGCTCAGCCCGAATCTGACCAAGGAAGGCACCATGCTGAATCTCAGGCTGCCCTCCGTCGAAGGCGGCCGCGCCGACCTCGTCATCACCGTTCCTGCCGCTGCACCCGCCACGATCTCAGCGAATCACGGCGACGTCCGCATCTCCGAGCTCAAAGCCCCGGTCAGCGTCACCGCCAACCATGGCGACGTCACGTTAAGCGGCATCACCGGTCCCATCGGCGCACACATCAATAACGGCGACTCCTCTTTCTCCGCCCGCACCGTCACCGGTCCCATCAGCCTCGAAGGCCGCAGCCGCGACGTCACCCTCTCCGACGTCTCCGGCCCCGTCAACCTCGACGGCGAATTCTTCGGCACCACTCACCTCGAGCGCATCCAGGGGGTAGCCCGCTTCCACACCAGCCGCACCGACTTCCGCCTCGGCCGCCTCGACGGTGAAGTCGAGATCAGCCCCAACGCCGACCTCTCCGTCGACCAGGCTGCCGGCCCCCTTACCCTCACCACTCGCAATCGCAACATCACCCTCGATCGCATCGCCGGCGACATCTCCGTCACCAACCGCAACGGCTCTGTCGACCTCACCGCCGCACCTCCGCTCGGCAACATCACCATTGAAAACCGCAACGGCTCCGTCAACGTCACCGTGCCGGAGCAGGCCAGCTTCACCGTTCAGGCCGAAACCACCAACGGCGACGTCGAAAACGACTTCTCCATCCCCACCCAGGACAACGACAACCGCAAAACCTTCGGCGGTACCGTAGGGAAAGGCGGATCACTCATCCGTATCACCACCAGCCAGGGCGATATCGCCCTCAAAAAAGCCTCTGTTGCCCCTCTGCCCCCAACCCCCCCGCCTCCTCCGCCACTCTCTATTCACGGCTCTGACGGCTCGAACGTCATCATCGGCAAAAACGGCGTCAACATCGCCAGCTCCGATGGCTCAAGCGTCATCGTCAACAAGGACGGCGTCCGCATCTCCACCCGCAACGATGGCGGACGCACCTACAGCGAAAACAACGGAACCACCCTGTCCATCTCGTCCGACGGCACCAAAAACTACACCACCCATCAGGGAGACACCTACGTCTCCCGCCCCGACGGCACCAAAACCTTTGCCGGCCGCGACGGTACCCGCATCACCGTCAGCCCCGATGGCACAAAGGTAGGCATCGGCCCCGGCGGCAGAGCCTTATCCAACTCCGACATCGACAGCCAGCTCCGCAGAATCGAAGAAGCAATCACCAGAACCCAGCAGCGCGACGCCCAGCACAGAGGTCACAATTAGTGGCTTACTGTCTCCTTGGAATCACAATCTCCGCACCAGTCATCACCTTGTAAGTCTCCGCAAAGTTCCTCTGGTTGATCCCAATGCTGAGCCGCCCCCGCGAATCAATATAAAGCAGCCCCTTGCCCACCGGCACATCGCTGAACGTCTTCACAAAGGGCAATCGATACGCCTTCCCATCCACCTGCACCGGAACCGTATCCCCCAGCTTGTACCCAAGCTGCGCGAACGTCTCCGCCGGCACGTTCAACACTAGATTCCCAAACGGCCCATCCGTTCCAATCGTCTGTCCCCGCAGACCCGCCGCATCCACCGTCGCATAGTGAATATCCAGCCTCACCAGCTTCGCCACATCCACTGCCGGCCCCGCCGCAGTCCAGTCATCCCCGCGAGCCAGGTGCGCTCCCGCAGGCGAAAAGATATCCCGCCCATGAAACGTCGACGAGGTCTTCGATCCAATCATCCACTCCGGATTCAGAATCTCCCGCGCCCCCACAATCCCATCCCGATCCTGCACCAGCGTCAGCAGCCCATTATCCGGCACCACAAAAAACTGCCCCTTCTTCGACTTCGCGATAATCGCCTTCCGCACACTCCCCACTCCCGGATCGACAACCACGACGAATACAGCATCATCAGGAAAATACGGCGCCGATCCTGCCAGAAATCGCGCCCCTTCCGCGATATCGTACGGTGTCACCTGGTGCGTAATATCCAGAACCCGCACCCCCGGAGCCACTCCATTCATCACAGCCTTGCATATCCCCACCGCATCGTCGCGAACATCGAAGTCCGTCATAAACCCAATCATCCGCAAAGCTTTCGCATCAGTCGAAGCATGCTGCGCTTGCCCAACGGCACTACGAGGACCGACGCAAAACCCAGCCACCAAAGCTCCAAAGAAAAAACTACGGACGATATCGCGAAGTCTCAAGGCAGTCATCTCCTACACAATTTTTTTCTTAACCATAACCCACACTTAGACTAGGAACCTCAGCAGGCACCGTAACGTACAAACAATCAACGATGAGCAACGAGCTAGCCCACCCTCACGCCCTGCAGCCCAATCTTTCAAAACCCAGTTGGGATCGCGCTGCTATACCTTCCTTGTTCCAGATGAAAAGTTCGCTCAATACCTCGCTTCAGGATTCGGCTATCTGTCATCCCGCGCTGTTATCCTACGATTGATCCACAGCAAAGAGCGTTCATGCTTATGACACGACCGAACATGCAGGGGATTTCACCATTCTTCATCGTCAGCAATGTTGATCAAACTATCGCCTTCTACCGCGATAAGCTTGGTTTTGAGACGAGATTTCAGGAGCCAGACCGAGATCCTTTTTTCGCCATCATCGGCCGTGACGGAGTGCAACTCTTCGTCAAATCCGACAAAGACGTTTTGCCGTTGCCGAACCCCGAGCGTCATCCCTCCATGAGATGGGACGCCTATGTCGATACACCAGACCCCGATGCGCTTGCCGCCGAATTTGCAGATCATGGCGCAGCATTCAGCGAACCGCTTAAGGATACCCACGACGGTTTGCGCGGCTTCGAGATCTGCGATCCTGACGGCTACGTCTTGTTCTTCGGACGACCAAGGTAGCCGTGGCCTTTCCAGTTCGCCGACAATCCGTCAGGAACGCGTTTGCCACATACACTATATGTTCGAGCCGAAGGCCAGCAGACGGCCGTCGCAATCCTTCACGACAAACTCTCGCAAGTGCCAAGGCGTGTTGCCAAGTTCCCGAGTGAACTCTACACCGTTGGCTGCATACTCGGCATAGAGCGCGTCTGCATCTTCGACCAGGAGATATGCGTCCAGCAGCTCATCCGCATACTTGTTCGGATTGGCTGTTGGAGGCTCGGTGCAACGGAAGTGAATCGCGTGCTGGTCGCGCGCCACGATAGCGTAGGTCGGCGGATCTTGCCATGTCCCCACACACTCGAAGCCAAGCTTGTCTTTGTAATAGGCGAGCGTGCCGGGTATATCGGGGGTAAAAAACACAGGTACGATCTGACGGATCATGAAGCAAGTGTAAGTCTACCGACCAAATCAACCACTGCATTGGGTGGACGATCTGGGTCGATTTCACCTCGCCATGAGTGACGTCGCTGGCAGCGTTTAATCATATGCTGATCTGACCGGAGTCGGAGATTCCACATTAGACTGAAAAGCGCCAAGGACGCGGTAAACATAAGCACTAATCCTTGCTGGTTTTCTTTGGTTTACGCACTGGCTTTGGGGGCATTTTTCGCTGTAGATTTGGGTACGCGAAAAGAGATGGGTCAAAGCCTTTTCGAACTTCTCTGCCGCCTCCGGGTCTTCGTGATACTCCGTGTTTCATAATCCGTATATCCTCTCCGTAGTGGAAAGACTGCCTATTGTGCGATCGAGAAGAGAATAGCGAACCCCGTCCCTTCAACCGCGAAGGAAGCCAATTCATTTTTGATAAGCCGAAAAGCGATGAAGAGATCGCCCGCGAGACACGCGAACGCGAGCAGCATGAGTTCGCAAGAGGGCAAGTCAAAACAAATAGGCTGATCGCCCTCTTCACTGGGCTGTTGGTGGTTGGTACTTTTGTAGGCACTGGTATCTCTATCTGGCAAGCGAGGATTGCCCAGAAGTCTGCCGATGCCGCTGAATCGGCGGCTGCTACCGCCACAAATTCCCTGAAACTCACTAAGCAGATAATCGAGTCCTCGGAAGCTGCTTTTATTGACTGGGACGTTAGTGTTATCTCTTTTCACGCTCAGTCTGTAAGTGTAGTTTCAAGAATTCTGGCCGCCTCCCGGCCAGGAATATAGTCGGGACGGTAACGCTCAAGCGTGCATCCAAGAGCGGAAAAATTATTCAATCAACCGTTAGGCCATTTACTCGCAATGTCATATCTCCCAACGGCGGATTCATAAATGAATTGATTGGAATTTCCACTAGCGATGACCTTAACTCTCTTCTGGGGCAGGACACCATCGCAAGTGCAACCATCTCCTTTGACGACGGTGTAAAAAGATCCACTCAACATTTTTGCAGTGGGATGATCGTGGTCCTCAACAGCGCGGCCTTCTGGGAAAACTGCGAGAACCTCGCGGATCACAAGAAATACCTGCACGACTACTAGAGCGCACCTGTCACTGCAATTCCGAGGATAAGCAAGCGAATTACCTGCCTATCTCAAAAAAGCCCCAACGCAACCGAAGCTAAATCAGTCACCTACAAAATTATCTTCAAAATTCCTAAGCAAACCCGCATGTCAAGTCCCATGTTGGCATAAACCATTGATACAAAACAACATCCAGTTTGCAAAGGAGTTTTGCTCAACCAGCTATACTTATGTATAGAGATCAAAAGAGATAGCCCCGGCCAAGAGCCGGGGCTATCTCTTTTAGAAAGACGATTTTAGCCGTAACCCCCATGGTTGCACGATTTTAGCGGAAATAATTTCGCTATCTCATTGCAACCATTGCACTTTTAAATCGATCCCCCGGGGGTACCCCGGAAACGGAGAACAAGACCATGCAATACGCTCTATGCCGACACATCAAAACCAACGGCCTTCAGTGCCAATCCCCATCTCTCACCGACGGAACGTGGTGCTACTTCCACTCCCGCCTCTATCAGAGCCATCAGGGCTTCCGCTACACCGCCCAAACCCGTGGCTATCTCATCCCCGGCCAGCACATCGAGCTCTCCGTCATCGAAGATCCCGAATCCGTCCAGACCGCACTCTCGGTCGTCATCAACGCCCTGGCCACGGGACGATTGGAGACCAAACGCGCCGCCGCCCTGCTCTATGGCCTCCAGTTAGCCGGCTGCAACGCCACTCGCCTCACCGACCCGAGTGCCCGCAAAGTAGTCCGCTCCGTCCAATCCACCCCCGAAGGCCTGGACATAGCCGAACCCGGTGCCGTCCCGGAACAACACTCCTACCGCTATGACGAATTCGCCGACTACGAAAACGATGACGACGAGGATGAAGATAACGAGGAATTCGACAACTAACACACAGTGAAGAGCGGCTGGATCAAAGCGAAGAGACTCGAAACCAATGCTTCATGAGTCATTAAGCTGCAAACCAACTACCCGGGGCTAACTACTAAACCAACTCATAACTCACTCAGCCTGAACTAACTATCCATAAGCTATGGGGTACTAAGTAAACCGAGAAACGCAACTTACCAAAGAGCCATCATCTTCAACGAAAAGTAACGGCGAAAAAGCAAAACCCATGGAGAGCAAATAATCACTCAGCATCCGACGGAGATAAAAATCCGCACTCGATTGGAGATCTAAACTAAGTCATTCAGCAACTCACGCACATATCTCAAAGTCACATTTAACGAATTTCAATGAATCCTGCAAAGTAGAACTCATTGAAGATCACAAAATATATAAGAGTAAGAGCCCAAAACGTAAAAAGCCCCATCCTCGAAAGGATGGGGCTTCTGTATTATGCCGGCGATCACCTAATCTCCCACACACTTACGCGTGCAGTACCATCGGCCCAACGAGGCTTAACTTCCGTGTTCGGGATGGGAA
>Ga0193753_10000298_pt1 | contig 49155 bp, 44 predicted proteins | sample H1c2metaG_FD_144925 | JGI IMG/M metagenome (GOLD analysis project Ga0193753, IMG submission 144925) | Soil microbial communities from a riparian zone of the East river system, Colorado, United States - H1c2 | ecosystem: Environmental > Terrestrial > Soil > Riparian zone | place: USA: East...
CCTAAGGTAGCGAAATTCCTTGTCGGGTAAGTTCCGACCTGCACGAATCGTGTAACGACTGAACCGCTGTCTCGGAGAGGATCTCGGCGAAATTGTAACGGCGGTGAAGATGCCGCCTGCCCGCAGTAGGACGGAAAGACCCTATGCACCTTTACTGTAAGCTCGTATTGGGTTCTGGTTAATGATGCTTAGCGTAGGTGGGAGACTTTGAAGAGCTGGCTTCGGTCAGCTTGGAGTCGAAATGTGAAACACCACTCTTTGTTAATTAGGATTCTAACCTCATGCTGTTAGCCAGCTGAGGGACAGTGCGTGCGGGTCAGTTTGACTGGGGCGGTTTCCTCCCAAATGGTAACGGAGGAGCGCGAAGGTACTCTCAGCACGGTTGGCAACCGTGCGTCGAGCGAATGGGTAGAAGAGTGCTTAACTGTGAGACCAACAAGTCGAGCAGGTACGAAAGTAGGCCCAATTGATCCGACGGTTTAATGTGGAATTGCCGTCGCTCATCGGACAAAAGGTACGCTAGGGATAACAGGCTGATCGAGTCCAAGAGTTCACATCGACGACTCGGTTTGGCACCTCGATGTCGGCTCATCGCATCCTGGGGCTGGAGAAGGTCCCAAGGGTCCGGCTGTTCGCCGGTTAAAGCGGTACGCGAGCTGGGTTCAGAACGTCGTGAGACAGTTCGGTCCTTATCCACTGTGGGCGCAGGAAACTTGAGGGGTTCATTCCTTAGTACGAGAGGACCGGGAATGACGCACTTCTGGTGTGGCAATTGTTCCGTCAGGGGCATCGTTGCGTAGCCATGTGCGGAAGAGATAAGCGCTGAAAGCATCTAAGTGCCAAGCTCATCCCAAGATATTGTTTCCCGGAGCGCAAGCTCCCTAAAGACCCCATGTAGACTACGTGGTTGATAGGTCAGGCGTGCAAGCGTCGTGAGGCGTTTAGCGGACTGATACTAATCGGTCGTGCGGCTTGATCGCTTCTTTTTTAACTTCGGTTGGAAATGAATGCGATTTCAAACTCGCGAATTGTAGAATCCTAAGGGCACCGAAAGCCTGTGTGTAGATTTCAGAGAACCCCGGAGCCAGCTTCGGAACGTTCTTTAAGATTTAAGTGTTGGACGAGATTGCGACCTTGGTCGCAACGCCACTGCGAAAACAGTGGCCGTCTGCAGAGACACTTTGGTGGTCATAAAGCTGTGGTCCGACCCGTTCCCATCCCGAACACGGCCGTCAAACGCAGCCTTGCCGATGGTAGTGGTTGTATAGCTTCCGCGAGAGTAGGTTGCCGCCAATCTTTCAAAAAGGCCGGAGATTCATTTCGAGTCTTCGGCTTTTTTCGTTTTTGTTGCTACTGTGCGAAATTTTCTGAGACTGAGTTCTTGGAACGGGTATTTGTGCGGATGCTGGACCACCGTTTCGTTCAGATAATTTCCCACTCCACCGCTCTCGTTCAACGCCTCAAGCCTGCGCCAGACATCTCTGGGCACGTTTTGATAACAATAAAAGCGTTCGGCATTCCGGTTAACGAATCGAACCGTGAGTTGACGTCGTTTACTGTCGTAATGGCCAAGGTCGATGCAACTGGATTTAAATTCCTGAAACGTGAGTGTCACTTTTTCCTCTTCCGCCAAAGATACTTCACAGCGCAGCAGGAAAATCCCGAACAACAAAAAAGGCAGGCTCGCCAGGGAGCCTGCCTTTCCAATGAATCGTCGGCGATCGATCATTTGGCGTTCTCGTTCTTCTTGGGAGCGGCATCTGGTTTGGGCCCGATTCGCAAGGAAACAAGATTAAGCTTCTTGTCATCGGATTCGCGATACGAGCCACCTACCACTTCGCCCACCGTGGCGTCTGCCAGCGTGGCAGGCTTCGCGTTCTTCATGATGCGCGTGTCCGGCGTAACGTGGAAGGTCCGCTCTCCGACCTTGACGGTTTTCGCTTCCTTGTCCACGGCCGCAATTTTCCCGTTAAAGGGAAGAGCGCGTGGCGCCTTTTTTTCTAAAGCGGGCTTGGCGTCATCGGCGGCGGACGTCGGCAGGGTACTGCTTGCGGCGAGCGCAGCGATCACAATGGCAATCAATATTTTTTTCATAGTTTGCATTTGGTATTGTTTTTGAATTTTTTCCGGTGAGGTGTGTCCTGAGCGGATTAGAGGATTGCTACCGAGCCTGTTTGAGTTCGGCAAGGGCAAATTTCAAAGAAATTTTGCCTCTTTGACCGCCCGCCCGGAGGTTGGTTAACTCGTCGTGTGACCTCATCCACCGCACACCGATTCGAAGGCAGCAATAATGACCTGCGCCGTAGTGCTGTATCTCACGTAATCTTCGACTTCGATGGCACATTATCCTGGCTGCGGCACGGATGGCCGCGCATCATGCTTGATGTCTTTCTCTCACATGCCCCCGAGGGATGGCGGCAGGACTCCGAAATCGAACGGCGGCTTCTTTCCGATATTTTTTCACAGAATGGCAAGCCTTCCATTCATCAGATGGAACTATTCTGCGAGCGCCTCCAAGCCATCGGCCGCAATTCACCACATCGACAGGAATTATTGGATGAATATCAGCGAGCGTTGCGTACAACCATTCAAGAACGTGTAGCCGCAATCCGCCTCAGCGGATCGCCTGGAGATTTCATCATTTGTGGCGCCAAAACCATTCTGCAAACACTGCATCGCCGGGGAATTACTTTGATCATTCTCAGCGGCACGGTTGAGCACGAGGTGCGCGCGGAAGCCGACCTGCTCGGACTTTCCTCGTTCTTCGGGCGGCATATTTACGGTTCTCCATCTCAAGGTCCATTTTCCAAAAGGGATGTAATCGACAGGCTTATGAGCGAAGAAAAAATAGAAGGCCAACACCTGTTGGCTTTCGGCGATGGGCCAGTAGAAATTCAATTCACAAAAGCTGTCGGAGGCTTAGGCATCGGCGTGGCCAGTGACGAAGATCACAACGGTTCTCACAAGACGAATCCGTTCAAACGAGAGCAACTGATTCGTGCCGGAGCAGACGCCATCATTCCGGACTATGCGGACGCCGACGCGCTCCTTGCCGAAATCTTTTCCAAGTGAACAAGATCGAACCCTTGAATCTGGCGCAGATCCGTGTTCATCCGCTTGAACAGCGGCGCAGCCTGACGCGCGTTGAGGACATTCTCATTCCCGCTCAGGCTGAACCGCTGGCTATTTCCGCTTCACAGCGCGCGGCGGTCACGGTCTGTGCTCAAGCGCTGCGGCGCGCACGAGAGCGCGGCTCTTCCGTGATTCTGATGTACGGCGCGCATCTGTTGAGGAATGGAGCCACGTTGATTCTCAATGAGATGATGCAGCGCGGCTGGCTCACCCACATTGCGACCAATGGCGCAGGCTCGATTCACGACTGGGAATATTCGTGGCTCGGACGTTCGACCGAGAGCGTCGAGGAAAATGTTGCTGCTGGCACTTTCGGGACTTGGGAAGAAACGGGGCGCAATATTCATCTGGCTCTGCTGGCGGGCGGACCTCGGGGCGAAGGTTATGGAACCGCATTGGGCCGGTTCATTGTGGAGAACGGAACGAACTTACCGCCCGTCCGCGAGCTTGAGACTGCTATCCGCAACCAGCCGGCGGATGCACTAACTCCCGCTCGTGCTGATTTGCTCCACGCCATGCGCGAGCACAATTTGGCCAACGGTCGAATCGACGTCACTCATCGCTGGCAGCACGCTTCCATCCTGGCGTCGGCTTTCAAACACCATGTCGCCGCTACAGTCCATCCTGGCATTGGCTACGACATCATCGCGTGTCACCCGATGTTCAACGGTGCCGTGATTGGCCGCGCGGCTGAACTCGATTTCAAGCTGTTCGCCGGCGCTGTGGAGAATCTGGACGGCGGCGTCGTGCTCTCGGTTGGCTCCGCGATCATGGCTCCGCAGGTCTTCGAAAAATCCTTGAGTTGCGTCCACAATATCCGCTTCCAGCATGGTCGCCCGCCCGTGCGCGACTTCGACATCTTCGTCGTGGATTTGCAGGACGGTGGCAACTGGGATTGGAGCCAGGGCGAGCCTCCGAAAGACAGCCCCGCCTACTACCTACGCTTCTGCAAGAGTTTCTCTCGCATGGGCGGCGCGATGCGCTACGTGCAATGCGACAACGTCGCTTTCGTTCACAATCTCTTGCACGAGTTACAACGAATTTCAGCCGCATGAACGAGGCGCGATTCCAGGAAATCACCACTCAGTATTCTCGTCTGTGCCTCGTCGTTCTTGGCGATTTTTGTCTGGATCGCTATCTCGAGATCGATCCTGGGAGGCGTGAAATCTCCATTGAAACCGGCCTCGAAGTCTTCAACGTCGTCAACGTCCGCAGCCAGCCGGGCGCCGCCGGCACCATCCTCAACAATCTCGTCGCCCTCGGCATTGGCCAACTCTATCCGATTGGGTTTTGCGGCGAAGATGGCGAAGGCTTCGAACTCTCCACGGCACTAGGTTCGCTCCCCGGCGTGCGCCTCGATCATTTCGTGAAAACACGCGAGCGCCGCACGTTCACTTACTGCAAACCGCTCGTGGTCGAACGAGGTAAACCACCGCGAGAACTCAATCGCCTCGATAGTAAAAACTGGTCACCGATGACGCCGACCGTTTCAGAATCCATTGCCGCCGGATTGGAAACGGTCGCGCCCCTTGCGGATGGAATCATCATCATGGATCAAGTGGACGTTGCGGAAACAGGCGTCGTGACCCGAAGCGTTCTAGAATCCGTCCGTCGGCAGACGATTGCGAATCCGAGCCAGTTCATGATCGCCGACAGTCGCCGAGGGTTAAAAGATTTTCCGACCGTCTGCTTCAAGATGAACCATCACGAACTCGCGGCGCTCACTGGCACGCCTCTGAACAGTCTCGGCGAAATCAAGGAAGGCGCGACGGCTCTCGCCTGCACTCACGCGCGTCCTGTCTTTGTCACGCTGGCGCAACGCGGCATCGTGGGCGCTGCGCCGGACGGCGAGGTGGAACACGTCCCTGCCATTCCGGTGCGCGGCGAAATCGACATCGTCGGCGCTGGCGATGCCGTAACCGCGAACCTCACCGCTGCGTTGGCCGCCGGCGCAACGCTGCGAGAGTCGCTCGATCTGGCAATGGCCGCGGCCTCGATTGTCATTCACCAACTCGGCACCACCGGCACTGCCAGCATCAACGATCTTCGCGCGCTCCTGTTTCCGAAGTAAACTCGTGTCGATGAACTGGACCTTGCTCGCAAACAGCCTGCTGGTGGCGAGCGCGTCCACGCTGCTCGCGCTGCTCATCGGCTTCGGTGTCGCACTGGTTCTCGCCTTCGCATCCAGCGCAGTTCAACGACTGGTTTTCCTGCCCGTGAATATCTTCTCCCTTGGCGGCGCGGTGTGGATATTGGGATCTGTTTTGTGGCCCATCCCCGCGCTCGCCCTCTGGAGCGCGTGGCAAAAACTGGAGCCCGCTTCCTTCGAGATCGATGCGCTGCTTCGAGGTACGAATCTCATGCGGCTGCTGCTCTTGCCCGCCGCCAGATCTCATTTGGTGTTGAGCGCCGCCGTCGTTGTCGCCCTGGCATTGAACAACTTTGCCGTGCCCACCATCCTGCAAGTGAAGGTCTTCACGTCCGAAGTCTGGGTGAGCTTCAATTCCAATCTCGATACCTTCGGCGCGCTGCGTTTGAGCTGGCCACTCGTGCTCGTTCCTCTTTGTCTGTTGCTGCTCTTGCGCCGAAGTGGCGTGCCGTGGCCGCGCGAAACCGCCAGCGCCTCCGCTCCGATTTTTCGCCGGCAACTCGGGACTGCCTGGTCATCAATCTCCATCCTCATGACTGCCTTCGCCTTGCTGACGTCCTTAGTCATTCCTCTTACTCAACTCGTCGCCACGTCCCGCACTTGGAATGAACTGTTGCCCGCGCTCTCCGCCGGCCGGAACGCAGTGATCAATTCACTCGCCTATTCGATCTCCGCGGCAATCATCGCCATCGTTCTCGCGTGTGTGCTGGCGCGCTTACGTAGCCTCGGCTGGCTCTGGCTGTTCTTCCTCATGCCAGGAGTGCTGCTCGGTATTGGCGCAATTACTCTTTTCAATCGGTCTGGCCTCGAATGGTTTTCTCGAACCGCCGCCATCGCGATTGCCGTTCTTGTCATCCGCTATCTCGCCGTTGCGCGCTCCATCGTTCGCCGCGGTTTCGCGTCGCTCGATCCCGATCTGGTTGATGCCGCGCGGTTGGACGGCGCTCGCGGCGCGACACTCTTTCGCCGCGTCATCTTTCCACAAGTCGCGCCAGAGATTGCCGCCGCGGCTTACCTTGTTTACGTGCTGTGTCTCTGGGATGTGGAAACGATCCTGTTGGTGATTCCGCCGGGCGGGGAAACGCTTGCGCTGCGCATCTTCAACCTGCTTCATTACGGCCACAACGCCCACGTGAATGCGCTCTGCCTGTTACTGCTTTTGCTCGCCCTGGCGCCGTTGATTTTGTTTGGTGTATGGCGTGTTCTTAAGACAGGGCGTCTTAATTATCCAAACTGTGACTCGTACGCGGACACTGAACCCCAACTGGGTTCTATCTCTCAGCCCAGCCTTGCAACGAAGGAGCTACGCTGGGTAGCCGAGTTGATGCGGTTCAACCCTGAAAGGGTTGCAGCACGCGCCAACTCACGTCGCGCACGCAAATTGATTCAATCCCTTCAGGGTTGTTTCTTCTTCACATCGTCGCGTCCCGGGGTAGCTTGTTCCTCGCAACCTTGGGCCGAGCGATGGAATCCCTTCAGGATTCTTTTTTCGGGTGCGTTGCTGTTCCTGATGGTCGGGTGCGGGAAGCAGGTGAGAGAGCATTCGAATCACAGTCCCCTCCACAGTTCCATCTTCTCCCATGTCGAAATCATCGGCTCGCGCGGGACCGGCCCCGGCGAGTTCAACAAGCCGCGTTCGCTCACGCTCGACACGAACGACAATCTCTTCGTCGTGGACATGACGGGGCGCGTGCAGAAATTTTCGCCCGATGGAAAATTTCTTCTGTCATGGCAAATGCCGCAGACCGATCTCGGCAAACCCAAAGGCATGTGCCGCGATCGCCAGGGCAATATCCTTGTGTTGGAGCCGCACTATCAGCGCGTCAATCATTTCACGCCGGACGGCAAACTCGTGACGCAATGGGGTGTGCAAGGCACGAACGCCGGCGAACTCACGTTGCCCCGCGCCGTCGCCGTGGATACAAAGAACAACGTGATCGTCAGCGAATACACGATCGTGGATCGCGTGCAGAAATTTTCTGCCAATGGCCAGCGATGCCTCACGACGTGGGGCACGCCCGGACTCGCGAACGGCGAGTTCAATCGCGCGGAGGGAGTGTGCGTGGATACCTCGGACCGAATTTACGTGGCGGATTCCTGCAATCACCGCATCCAGATTTTTTCGCCCGATGGAAAATTTCTCCGCGCCTACGGCCAAGCGGGTGAGAGCGCCGGCGAGATGAGTTACCCGTACGACATCGCCGTGGACGAGCAGGCGCGGCAATACGTCTGCGAATTCGGCAACAGCCGCATTCAGGTGTTCGACGCGCATGATCATCCGCTGGAAATCATCGGCCACGCCGGCGGAGCGGCCGGCGAGTTTGCGAATCCGTGGAGCATCGCACTCGACTCGAAGGGAAATCTTTACGTCGCGGATTCGCAGAATCATCGCGTGCAAAAACTCATTCGGAAAAAGAATGTGTAACCACCAAGACACCAAGAACACAAAGGCGAGGATTCTGATTTTCTTTGTGCCTTGGTGTCTTGGTGGTTCCAATTCTGGCTCATGAACTTCCAATTCACCCATCCTGCCTACCTGCTCGCGCTCCTTCCCGCGCTGGCCTGGGTGCTTTGGCTGTTCTGGAAAACCGACGTGCAAATCGGCACGTTCCGGCGCTGGGTCGCTCTGGTTCTTCGCGTCGTGATTGTTTCCGCTCTCGTGCTCGCCATCGCTGGCCTTCAGTGGAAGCAACCGCTGGAAGGCGTGAACGTGATGTTTGTCCTCGACCGTTCGGACAGCATTCCTTCGCCGCAGCAGGAAGCCGCTTTCAAATACGCGCAACGCATCGCCGGCGAGAAGAAAAAGGAAGATCGCCTTGGCTATCTTGTCTTCGGCAGCGACGCCGCGCTCGAAACCACCGTCAACAGCACGGTCGATCCCAAGAAGGAAAAAATCTTTGCCGTCGTCGGTTCCGATCGCACCGACATCGCGGGCGCGATTCGGCTCGGCACGGCCGCGTTTCCCGAGACGGGCCAGAAGCGTCTCGTGCTGCTTTCGGACGGAAATGAAAACATGGGCGATGCGCTGAATGCAGTCCTTTCCGCCAAACCTCTCGGCGTGAGTATTGATGTGGTTCCTCTCGGTGTGGCGCGCGGCAACGATGTTTCTCTTCAGCGCATGGGCCTTCCCTCACGTGTGAAAAAGGGACAGACCATTGAAGCGAAAATCTTTGTTCAATCCGATCGCAAGCAGAAGGGCCGGCTACGCCTCTATCGCGACGAACAGTTTTTAGGCGAACAGGAAGTTGATCTTGAGCCGGGCAAGAACCTGTTCACGTTCCCGCAAACGCTGAATGACCCGAAGTTCTACACCTACTCCGTTCAAGTCGATGTCCAGGGCGACAACATTCCGCAGAATAATCGAGCGACCGCGTTCGTAAACGTGCGCGGCGATCCGCGCATCCTCCTCGTCACCGCGGATGCACAGCAGGACGCGACATTGGCTGCGGCGTTGCGCTCGGCGAACATCGAGTTGCAGGTCATTGGCGTGGACAAGTTTCCCGAATCACTCGCGCAGCTTCAGAGCTACGACTCGATTTTCATCAGTAACATCGCGGCGGGTGATCTTGGCGATCGGCTGATGAAGCTGCTCGAAAGTGCCGTGCGCGATTTTGGCGTCGGACTTGTGTGCGTTGGCGGCGATCAGACTTACATGGCCGGCGCGTATAAAGGCACGCCGCTCGAAGCCACGCTGCCGGTGAACATGGAACTCGATTCCAAGAAAGTGCTGCCGCCCGGCGCCGTCGTGCTCGTGATGCACGGGATGGAATTCGGCAACGGCAACCAGGTCGCGCGCGATTGTGCGCAAGGCGTTCTCGCCGCGCTCGGACCGCAGGACGAACTGGGCGTCGTGATGTGGGATGGCACGGAGCGCTGGGTGTTCGAGTTGCAGAAAGTCGGCAACAAAAAGGAAGCGAGCCGTGCCGTGGCCGGAATGAACCAGGGCGATCTGCCTAGCTTCGAAGGGGTGATGAGCAAAGGCTACAACGCGCTCAAGAAATCCACGGCGAGTCTGAAGCACATGATCGTTTTCAGCGACGGTGATCCGGGCGCGCCTTCGCAGCAGTTAATGAGCGATATGGTCGCGGCCAAGATCACCGTGAGCTCTGTTTTGATCTCCGGTCACGCGGGGCCGCAGACGATGCAGTTCATCGCTGACCAGGGCCGTGGCCGTTTCCACAACGTCATTTCTCCCAACGATCTACCGCAGATTTTCATCAAAGAGACGATGGTCATCCTCAAGTCGGCGATTTACGAAGAGCCGTTTCGTCCGAAGCTCGTGGCGGCGAGTGAACTCGTGCGTGGCATCGGCGCGGGCGAATACCCGACGTTGCACGGCTACGTGAGCACGCAACCGAAGGCGCGCGCGGAAGTCCCGTTGCTGAGCGAGAAAGGCGATCCGATTCTAGCGCATTGGCAATACGGTCTCGGCCGCGCCGTCGCCTTCACGAGTGACGCGAAACCAAAGTGGGCGCGCATGTGGATGAACTGGGACAAGTATCGCCAGTTCTGGTCGCAGACCGCGCAGTGGAGTTTGCGCCGCGTGGAGAACGCCGACTTTACCACCGAGGTGAACATCGACAAAGGCGAAGGCGTGCTCAGCGTCGAGGCGCTCGACGAGCAGGGGAATTTTCGGAACTTTCTGAATCTACAAACCGTTGTCGTGAGTCCCAAAGGCGATCGGCAAATGGTGCGGCTCGAACAAACCGGCCCGGGCCACTACGAAGCGCGCTTTCCAACGAAGGAGATTGGCGGCTACTCGCTCAATCTCATGGACGTGCGCGATGGAAAAGTGGCGGGCCAGCAATTCCTCGGCGCGAGCGTGAACTACTCTCCGGAGTTCAATGCCACGGAGCCGAACCGTCATTTGCTCCAGCAGATCGCGGAGGCCAGCGGCGGAAAGATGCTGCCGCTTCAGCCCACGACGCAGGAGAAAAATCCATTCCTGCACGATCGGAAGAAAACGTTTCAGCCGCGCGATCTTTGGGAGTTTCTGCTCAAGCTCGCCATCTGCTTGTTCCCTCTCGATGTCGGCGTGCGCCGCATCCAGCTCGACCGCGATGAATGGTTGAAAGCCACGGCCACATTGCGCCGGTGGATTTTCTTTTGGCGAGGACGTCCGCGTCCAGTTGAAGCGGATGAATCGCTCGGGGCTTTGCTCGCTCGCCGTGATCAAGTGCGTTCCACGCAGACCGGCCCCCCCGTTCGACCTGCGCCGGAATTGTTTCAACCCACTCGCCCTGTGGATCTCGGCACGCCATTGCCGGACCGGGAAGCAGTTAAAGCCGCCGTTGAAATAGCAGCAGAGCAGGGGAGCAAGAAGACCGAACCGCCCGCCGGCACCACCAGCCGTTTGCTGGAAGCCAAGCGCCGCGCGCAAAAGCGGAACGAGTAGTCGCGTGAAAGGTGGGGCGCGCGTCGCTCCCCGATCCAGGAGCACTTGCGGAAGAGGTTTCAAAGCTGCGCGCTCGGTTGCGCGCGGGGCAGTGCGAGAGGCTTGTCCTCCATCTGCTCTATGGTGATGGAAACAGAGAGAGTTCATCATTCACCTCGAAGTTGCAGCGAACTGCCGATCAGCCCTGTGCTGATCGGCAGCACTCGTTCGACGCGCCGGTCCGGTCTGATTCCAAACGCGCCACGTCGTGATTCTTACTTCCGGTTGTCTTCCAGGATGCTGCCATCCTGGCCGATCTTCAGCCGCGTGTTCTTGCCGCTCTTCTCGAACTCCACGGCGTAGCAAACCGTGCCGTTCTTTTGTTCCTGTTTGATCGGCTTCAGGTGCGCCACGTCGCCGTTGGCTTGAATGGTTTTCTGAACCGCGTCGGGCACCTGGCTCAGCGACATCGCCGACGTGTCAGTGACTTTTTCGCGGACACGCTCTGCCGCATCGCGCGTGCGCCCCGCCACGTTCTCCATCTTGCTATCGCGAAGCACGGCTCCGCTCTCGGCGATTTGGAGATCCCGGTTCAAGCCCTCTTGCCGAATCTCCACGTTGTACACCGTGCCGCCGTCCTTCACTCTTCGATCGACGTCAGCCACTTCCGCGCTGGTTCCCGCGGTTTGTCTCACCGCGTCCTGAACGGGCTTCGGCGCTTCTGAAAGCTGCGTTCCCACGTAGGTGCCGCGCGCTCCTTTGCTCGCGATCAAGGAACCGTCCGCAGCAATATGGATGCGGCTGTTCGGTCCTTGCTCTTTGAACTCGACTTCGTAAACGGTCTGGCCGTTGGACATTTCCTTGTCGATGTCGGCGACCACACGTCCGGCACGCTGTTCTTCCAAAGTTTTCTGCACGGGCGCGGGCAACGTGTTCAGCGCCGACGAAGACGTCACGTCCGCAAAGCCTCGATCCTCCGTCACCAGGCTGCCGTCCTCGTTGAATTTGACGTGCCGGTTGAGACCTTCGCGCGTGAACTCGACATTATAGATGGTCTTGCCGTCCTTCGTTTCGCGATCGATTTCCTTGGCTGGCTCTCCCTTGGTTTGAGCCTGTTCCATGATCGCGTCCAGCACCGCCTTGGGCGCTTGCCCCGGCGGAATCTTGTCGGCCCGTGCCTGAATGCCGACGGTCGTCAGGACGACGCAGGCCGCCGTGAGATGCAATAAATAATTCTTCATGACCATTCCTTTCTTGTTTGACTCGCCCCTTGCTCTGAACGAGCAGCGAGAAAATTGTTTACGCAGTTGACGTATCAATTTCTCGCCGCGCACTTATTGCAGCGTTGCGCCAGCTTGAACCCCGCATCATTTCAATCTGCCTGATTCAGCATTTGCCCGACGTGCATTGTGAATGGAGAAGACTACGCGGTCGCGCCCGGCGTGACAGCCAGCGCACGGCCAGTCCAAGTCCGACGCCGAAAACGGCGTGCGCCGCGACCGTCACGGACCACGAAGCGCGTGGTCACGTGAGTATTGAACACCGTGGGATAGGGCGTGAACAACATCCCGAGTTCCAGCGCCAGCGCGAATAAAACTGCCCATCGGCGGCTTGATCTTCGGCGCTATTCGCGAGCCGCCGCGGGATTCGTCAAACTCCAGAGCGGGCCGCGACAGCGAATCGCGTCGCGCATGCGCCGCATTTTCGCGACAAAATCTTTCGCCGTTTCTTCGCTGTGGAAGCGTTGCTCGTACCCGCCAGGCAAGGTCTCAGCATCTTCGGCCGCCGGCGAATTCCATCTCGATATGGCCGTCCATCTGCGGTTCAACGAATAGATACGGCCGATCAATCACGCCCCTACGGGAGAAATCCTGAGCCGTGGAACACGAATTGTCGTGGCGGCAAATCAGCTTTCATCCGGGGTTGCGCCGCGCTCAGGGCCAGGACACGGACGCGGAGGAATCGCTGCGCGGGTTCCAACGTTTCCCAACCTGGATGTGGCGCAGCATGCGTGGCGTGCGTCGTGGCCTAACATTGTCTTCCCGAACTATTTGCCCTCTCCCTTGTGCTGCTTCACAAACTCCACACACTTCTTGATGTCCGGCACGCTGGCCGTCCAATTGTATTCGTACTCGATTGAGATGTTGCCCTCGAAGTTCTGCTTCTTGAGTTCGTCGAGGCAGCGGCCGATTTCCCCCACGCCCGTGCCGTAGGGAACATCATGCTCATCTTTGCCAGTCCATTGCTTATTTCCAAAATCGGTTTTGTCTTTCATGTGGCTGCTGATGACGCGGCCCTTCAAAACTCTCAGACACCACACCGGATTCAAACCAGAGGACTGCCAATGCCCCGTGTCCGCGCACGCGCCGATGCGCGCATCGCGATCTTTCGTGACCTCCAGAATGTAATTCGGATCCCACACGCGGTAATTGGGATTGTCCTTCCGGCGTGGATGATCGTGGATGCCCACCTTGATGTCGAACTCCTTCACCAGCGGTTCAATCATGTCGAGCTTCGTCGCGTCTTCCGTGGTAATGCCGTAGAGGCCAAGCTTCTTGCCGAACTCAAAAATCTTCCGCCACTCCGCCTCATCTTTGCCCCCGACGACACCGTAGTTCACGGCCTTGATGCCATGCTCCTTGAGCTTGGCCTGGACCTTCGCGATCGTTTCATCCGAAGAATTGTGGTTCCAGGCGACATTCGCCTCCTCCTTGCTCAATTTCTGGCCCGGGAAAAATTCAATCACCTTTCCGCCGGTCTCCGCCGTTTTCTCGATGGCTTCGAAGACGGTGTAACGATTGAAGCTGTAAGCCTGCGCGCCGATCGCGAAGCCATTTTGTTTGTATTGATCGGGAATCGGCTCCGCCGTTGCGCTGCCAATGAAGGCGGCGGTTGTTGCGGACAAGCCAAAGAGAAAAAGAGTTTTTACGTTCATAAGATTTTTCAACAGGTGTGCGCGAATAGCACTCGCGGTGCGCGGGGCTGTCAAAACAAAAAGCGGCTCGACGCTATTCGCCTGGGTTGCGCTAATGCGCCGTGGATTCCATTCCTCCAGAACCACCGCGCTTGCTCGACCGCCGAAAGCTACTAGGGTGGGCATTCTGGTTTGTGTTTTTCACCACGCCCATCTTTGCGATTCTAGTTCCGCTCGGGATGCCTCGCTTACGATCGCTGAGTTGGCTTTGGCATTGGAGATTCGCGGCGATGCTCGCAGGAATAGCGGGCGGCGCGTTCGCCGCGGGCTTCCTCCTGTCGCGACTGGTCACCCGTTCACATGGTGAGTTCATTCGCCGCGGCATCAATTTCGGTTTTGCCCTCATCATCGTGTACGGGCTTATCGCGCTTTTCTTGGCGGTGATACTTCAGAGGATGCGTCAATGAGCATCACTGATCCGAAGTCTCGACTGAGGCGCTCCCGTTGACGCCCCCTTCGCTTTACGTGTTTCGCAGAAACAATTTCCCTGGCACTTGTCGCACGGCACGTTTCATTTCCAAGCTCAGTAGCGCGACAGATACCGTGGAGCTTGGCAAACCGCATTTGCGAATGACGTCATCCATGGGCGTCGGCTCACCATCAAGGGCGTCATAAACTTTCTGCTCGTTGTCGGAGAGCGTCAGGGCGGGCAGCAGACCGGTTTCCGAAACGGACGGAGGCTTGTTGGTCGTCGGAAACAAATACTCGAACTCGCTTAGAATGTCTTCGGCACCTTCGCACAGTTTCGCGCCTTTCTTGATCAACTCATGGCAACCCTTGCTGCGCGGCGAATCGATGCGCCCCGGCACCGCAAAAATCTGCCGTCCATATTCTATGGCGAAGTTCGCGGTGATGAGCGCGCCACTCGTCAGGTTGGCCTCAACCACAACAGTGCCGAGCGTCATGCCGGCGACGATGCGATTGCGAATGGCGAACGACTGTTTGTCCGCCTTGCGATTGAATGGGTATTGCGAAATCACCGCGCCGCTTGCGGCAATACGCTCGAACAGTTCTCCGTTTTCCGGCGGGAAAACAATGTTGATGCCCGTGCCGAGCACGCAGATCGTGCGCCCCTTCGCGCTCAACGACCCTTGGTGCGCGGCTGTGTCGATGCCGCGCGCGCCGCCGCTCACGACGGTCACGCCGATGTAGGCGAGCTGGTAACCAAACTTGCGTGCGACCTCGATCCCGTAGTGCGTCGTCTGCCGTGAGCCGACGATGGCGACGCTATTTTTGTCCTGCTTCGCGAGCGCGCCTTTGACGTAAAGCGCAATGGGCGGATCGTAAATCTGCCGGAGCAACTCGGGATACTCTTCGTCCTCTTGCGTGACGACCTGGCAGTTAAAATCTTCGCATCGCTTCAATTCACCGGCGAGGTCCACGTTCTTCTCCCAACTCGCGATGGATTCCGCCGTGTCCTCGCCGATGCCGTGAACGCGCAACAGTTGTTGCTTGGAAGCTTTGAGAATCGAAACCGCATCGCCAAACTGCTGGAGCAATTGCCGCACGCGCACCGGACCGACGTGTTCGATCATGTTCAGCGCGACGAAGGCTTCGCGGGATTCCATGTCGATGGCTTAACCAATTCCCTTCGCCAACGCAACGACCGAACCATCTGCCGCGCGCGGAAATGACGGTAAAAATTCCACTGCCTGCCAGCGCTTGTCCCATCTTAAAGTCCGCGCATGGACGAAATGGGACCGATCCTGATATTCGGATTGTTCGCGTTGCTGATCGCGGCTGGCATCATTTATTCCTTCATAGCAGCGAAGAAGCGCCGTGAAGAGCTCGGCACACTGGCGATGCGATTGGGCCTCAGTTTTTCACCGGATGAGGATCGCGATCTCCCAGCCCGCTTTCAGTTTCTCGACCGCCTGGCGCAAGGATCCAACCGTTACGCTTGCAACATTTTGTCTGGCGCCATTGGCAGTGATTCCGTAATTGCCTTCGATTACCACTACGAAACGCACTCGACGAATTCGAAGGGACACCGCACGATACAGCATCACTACTTCTCGTTTTTTATCCTCTTGCTGCCCGCGAGTTTTCCCGAGCTGACCATCGCGAGCGAAGGCGTGTTCTCCAAGCTAGCGCAGGCGTTCGGCTACGACGATATCGACTTTGAGTCACACGAGTTCTCGCGCAAGTTCTGCGTGCGCTCCAAAAACAAGAAGTTTGCCTACGATGTTTGCCACGCGCGCTTCATGGAGTATCTGCTCGCGAACAGTGATCTGACTCTCGAGTTCGAAGGCCCCGCCATCGCCCTTGGTTTCGGTTCGCGGCTCAACGCTCCTGAAATTGAACGCAATCTCCAGCGTCTGCGAGAAGTGCGCCCGTTTCTTCCCAGTTACCTTTTCACCCAACCCGGCTATGTCTGACGCGATGCCTGTTCTCATTGTCCTGGGCGTGATTGTGCTCGTGCCCGCGCTCTTCGCGATCACGCAATACAACGGTCTCGTGACATTGAAGAATTACATCCGCGACGCGTGGGCGAACATCGATGCGGAGTTGAAGCGGCGTTACGATCTGATTCCCAATCTCGTCGCGACGGTGAAGGGCTACGCCGCGCACGAACGAGAAGTGCTCGAACGCGTCACGGAATTGCGCAATCGCTGCGCCGCCAACAACGGCCCGCCCGTGCAGCAGGCGGTCGATGAAAGTCAGCTTGTCGAAGCGTTGAAGCGGCTGCTCGTGGTGGTGGAAAGCTATCCGCAGCTCAAAGCCGACCAACACTTTCTCAAGCTGCAACAGGAATTGATCAACACTGAGGACCGCATCCAGGCCGCGCGGCGTTTCTACAATGGCAACGTGCGCGACTATCGGAATCGTTGTGAAGCATTCCCCAGCAATATCGTGGCGGGCCTGTTTGGATTTAAGCCGGAGGAATTTTTCGGCGTCGAATCCGCCGTCAAAGAAGTGCCCAGCGCCGCTTTCTGACGTGCGATTGGCCTACAGAAGTTTGATCTGTGCCTGCTCCTTGGCGAGCGCATCGCCAAAGCTTTCTGTCCGCCGCCGGCGTTCCATAATGAGCTTGTCCACGGTGGGATCGTATTGGACGGGATAGTTGCCGTCGTAGCACGCCATGCAAAACGAGTTCGCGGGCAAGCTGGTTGCCTTCACCATGCCTTCTTTCGAGAGGTAGTGCAGCGAGTCGGCGTTGAGATACTTGCGAATGTCTTCCTGCGAATAGTTCGCCGCCATCAGCTTGTTGCGATCGGGAAAGTCGATTCCGTAAACGCACGGGTTCATGTGCGGCGGACAGCTCACCAGCACGTGAACCTCCTTCGCTCCGGCTTCCTTCAAATTGTTCACGCGCGCCTTGCAGGTCGTACCGCGCACGATCGAGTCGTCCACGATGATGACGCGCTTTCCCTTCACCAGATCGGGAATGAGGTTCAGCTTCACCCGCACGTTGAAGTCGCGGATGAGTTGCGTGGGCTGAAGAAAACTCCGGCCGATGTAGTGATTGCGCACGAAGGCCATCTCGTAGGAAATGCCGGACTCCATCGAATAGCCGAGCGCCGCGCAGTTGCCGCTGTCCGGCACTGGCACCACGACATCCGCTGGAATCGGGCATTCACGCGCCAACTCCCGGCCCATCTCCACGCGTGTTTTGTAAACATTCCGCCCGTTGATCGTGCTGTCGGGCCGGGCGAAATAGACGTACTCAAAAATGCAGAAGGCACGCCGCTCGTGTTCGGGCATGAACTTGATGCTGCGCAAACCTTTGTCGTCGATGATGACGATCTCGCCCGGCTCCACATCGCGCACGAACTTCGCGTGAATCAAATCCAACGCGCAGCTTTCGCTCGAAAGCACCCAGCCGTCGCCGAGCTTGCCAATGCACAGCGGCCGGAACCCGTGTGGATCGCGGACACCGATGAGTTCTGTCTCCGTCATGATGACCAGCGAGAAGGCGCCTTCAATCCGTCGCATCGTGTCGATGAGATTGTTCGCGTGTCCGTTCAGGCTCGGTTGCGCCATCAGGTGCAGGATGATCTCGCTATCGACCGTCGTCTGGAAAATCGAGCCCCTCGCTTCGAGTTGTTCGCGAAGGTGCGATGCGTTGGTGAGGTTGCCATTGTGGGCAATGGCAATTTGGCCTTTCGCACAATCCACGGTGAGGGGCTGCGCGTTGGTGATGTTTGATGATCCGGTGGTGGAGTAACGGGTGTGACCTACGGCCATCGCGCCCACGAGGCCGTGCAAGACATCCCCGTTGAAAATTTGCGACACAAGCCCCATGCCTCGATGCACGCGAAACTGCTTGCCGTCCGACGTGACGATGCCCGCGCTCTCCTGCCCGCGATGTTGCAGCGCGTAGAGACCGTAGTAGGTCAGTTCGGCGGCATTCGGGTGACCGTAAATGCCAAAGACGCCGCAATAATGTTTTGGATATTCGTGCATGGGCTGCTCAACGCGCGCGGACTATGCCACAGCGAAAAAACAAATCCAGTGCGTTGCGCGCTTTTGCGGGGTTGGATTATTTGGAACTCAGGAACTCAGGAAGGACTGAAGCGCATTTGCAAAATGGTTTGAACACGGACGTAACTGGCGGAGTGCGGAAGAGCGGTTGCATCATTGCGTTGTGCCCTTCGACCAATCGTTGCGCGAGCGGCGCAGGAACTCCGTGCGCTCGAAGCCGAAACGTTCGTAGAGCGTGTGCGCATCACGCGTGCGGAGGCATTGCGTGTTCGTCTGCAATTCCGGATGGGCCAACATGATCTCAACAATCCATTTGCCGAGGCCATGTCCGCGATGTTCCGGCGCGACGATGACATCGCAGAGGTAAGTGAAAACGGCGTGGTCGGTCACGGCGCGGGCGAAGCCGACTTGCTGGCCCGCGCGGAACAATCCGAAGCATACGGAGTTCTGAATCGCTCTGGCCGTGGACTCTCGTGAACGCTCGGCTGCCCAGTAAGTCGTCTTCAGAAGTGCGCAGACAACGTCCAAATCCAGACGCGCCGCGTCGTCCGTCAGCAGGTATTCGCCGCGCTCCCAGTTCACAATTTGCGAGTCGAGATGATTTGGCAGCGCGTCCGCCACGCGGCAACGGACTTGATGGATTTCATGCCCGCTTGATGAAGGAAGTCTCCGTCGAAATCAAGCGGCTGCTCGCCGTGCCGCTCGCGTGAGCTTGTCGAGCGCCTGTGATTTCAGCGCCTCGAAATATTCCGCGCTGTCGTTCAAACCGGCGGCGTGGGCGTAACGAATCAAGGGATTCAACAGCCACTCCTCCGTCGGCGTCAGTTTTGGTTCGAGAGAACCCTGGCGCAGACGCAGCCCGAGCCATTGCAAACTCGAAGGCACGTGATCGTCGTGCTGATGCGTGATGGCGAGGACGTTTTGCAAAATGACGTCGAACGATTCTTCGGCAGAATACGCGCGCACGGCGCGGCCGATGGCGACCACGTGCCCGGTGAGCGCGCGAATTTCTGCGGCATGCTCCGCAGTCACGATTTCCTTCACTCGCAGCGGGCGAAAATTTCCGCCGTCGTCGATGGCCTGCAGTTGGCCAAGCAGGTTGGAGATGAGATTCACCATACCTTTGTCGAACTCCAGGCGCGTGGCGGAACTATTCTCGGCGAGTTCAAACCAGCCCCCGCGCCCACTCAATAACTCGCCGGCGCGGACGCGGACGCTTTGTTCGCCGCCGGCCAGTCGAGTGATGCCGGGCGGCCCCGGCTCATAAACAGCCTCATCGCCGGCGCCATCGCGAAGCCCCGTCTGAATGGTGACGCCGCGAATCAACCGACCGACGATGCGCGGCATGAGATCGGGCCAAAGGTCCGGCAGACGTCCGAGTAAAGTGGATTCTTCCAGCCGTTCGATGAACTGCTGCCGGAGCCGTTGATAATAAATTCCGTTGGAGCAGAGCACGAGCGTTGGGAACTCGAACTGAGGCGTCAGTTCGGCGCGCTCGTGCATTCGTTCGAGGAGTTGGACCGCGGTGTTCAGGATTCCCGGCAATTGATCCGGGTTCGGACAGAGCAACAACACTTCCGGCAATTCGCGTTGCTCGAAGGTGGCGAGTAAATCACGGCGCAACAAATTCGCGGTGGCGATGCGGTGCAATCGATCTTCATCACGGATTACCAACTCGCCTTTGGCTCGCACGGCATCGGCGCTGCGCGAAGCAGTGCGTTCGAGAAAGAAAACCGTGCCATCGTTGGCTGTGAGCTTGCGGGTGAGGTGGTAGAAGAGCGCCACGCCGAGCGCGCCCGCCGGCATGATTCCAATCGTGCCTGGGCGCACGCGTGGCATGTCAGCTTTCCCGCAGCGACGTGATGATCTCGCACGCACGCGCCAGCGGCGACGCTTTCACCACCACGCGCATGCGTTGCTCGGAGGGGCCTTCGCTGCCGTAGGCGTAGTCGATGTTCACACCGCCTTGCGCGAGCGCATCCGCCAGGACGGCAAGTTTTCCCGGCGTGTCCTGCAAATCCACGACAAGTATTTCCGCCTCGACCGGATGAAAGCCTTGTTCAGCGAGTAACGCTTTGCAACGCACGGGATCGCTCGTGATCATGCGAATGACGCCTTGCTCGATGTTGTCGAGAATGGAGAGGTCCTTGATGTTGACGCCCGCCGCGGCAAGCGCTGTGGCGATGGCGGCAAGACGCCCCGGCTGGTTTTCAATCGCGACAGTGATTTGCCGCTGCACCTCGAAATTCATCGTGCGTCACGGACACTTGCGAATCAATGCCACCATGACGCCTTGCACGACGAGCTCGTTGGCAGGAATCAACTTTGGATATCGCGGGTTTTCGGCGCGGAGACGCGGCTGTCCTCGTTCCGTGATGAACGTCTTAAGCGTGCTTTCGCCGTCGATCAAGGCCGCGACTACATCGCCGGCGCGAGCGGTGCGATCCGGTTCGATCACCGCCATGTCGCCATCGAGAATGCCTTTGCCGATCATCGATTCACCGCGCACTTGCAGCGCAAACGCTTTGGTTGAAGGACGCAATCCGATGGTGCGGACATCCACGGAAATGCAACCGTCTGGCTGCTGCTCAGTTTCTTGCGAGAATCCGGCGGGAATCGTCCCGTAAACCGGGATGTGCATCACCGGTTGCAACATTTTTTCCCAGGGCGAAATCACGCGCAACGCCCGCGCCTTGCGCGCCTGGTTGGAGAGAACTCCTTTGCGTTGCAGAGCCGTGACGTGGTCGGCCGAGGCCTTGGGACTGCGGAAACCAAAGTGGGTGGCAATCTCGCGCAAGGTCGGGCTGTGGCCGATCCGAACGCGCGTCAGTTCGATAAAACTGAGCACCTCTTGCTGTCTTTTTGTCAGTTCGACCATACCTCTCTCACGTGAATCGCGATTGAGTGTGGCACCGCAAAGCCGAAAACTCAAAGGGCAAAGTTGTGTAGAACGGAAGATCTGAGAGCGATCTCTCGATAAAAAGTCTCACGGTTTCGCGGCGCGGACCCAGGGATTGCTCGTCCTGCGCTCGTAATACCAAAACGCTTTTTCTCCGAGCGCTTCTTTGTAGGCGCGATGCGTTTCGTTCGCGATGGCTTGAAACGCCGCGTCCTTTTGCTGCGTCGTCAGATTCGAATCAGCTTCCACGTTGGCGCGTTCCTGTTCGACGGGTTGCTTGAAGCTGTAGAGTTGCGCGGCCACGGTGGCCGGCAGTTTGAAGCGTGTCGTTACGCGCACCAACTCACGGTAATCCGGGTCCTGCGCACGCATCCAATCACCGTAACGCTCGCCCAGCGCGTCGCGGATTTGCTGCTGCACCTCGTTCCATTCCGAACCGCCCGGAGGCAACGGGCCGTTGTACTTGGCGTCGAACTGGCGCTGTAATTCGTAGAGCTTCAGGAACTCTTCCTCGGACGCGTCCATGCCATAGATGCTCTCGCGCACGCGCGCCGCCGATTCTGAAAACCACAGATCGTATTGCTCGCGCTCCGCCGGCGTCAGCAGCGGCGCGAGGGCCGCTTCCTTCTGTTGGCGCACGCGCGCCAGCTCGGCGGTGTCCACGAGACCGGTTCCCTCCTCGATCTGCTGCTCCAACAACTCTCGTTCCTGATCGGCGAACTGATCCAGGACCGTGCGCACGCGCGCGCGCTTTTCCTCCGGGAGAAAACTCAGGCGCTGCCCATGATAATCCTCCTGCCCCATCACGCGGAGCCGTTCGCCCACGAGATCGATGCCGAGCAATTCGCGGATGACCTCGCGTTTCTCGAAATCGAGCGCCCGCTGCGCGCGCAACGCCTCCTTCTGGTCCGCGCCATCAAACAGGTCGTGTTCGATCGGCTGCCAGTATTTCACTTCGCGGGGATTGGGACTCGCGGCTTGAAACTTCGGCGCGAGCATTTTGTCCACGTCGGCGATGACGATGTCGCGAATGGTCTGCTCGGGACAACCAATGGCGCGCAGCCGTGTGATGTAAGTGCGGTAATCCTCCGACTCCAGTTGCTCCCAGCGAAAATCATTCGTGCCCGTGATGATGTTCGTGACGATCGTGTTGACGCGAGCCGACTTCAGCACCGGGACGTAATTCGTAACGTACTCGACCTGTGTTTCGCCAGTGGTGTTTCCAAAATGGCGCGCGAGGAAATAGCTGGCCACGCCCAGCCAGGCGGCATTGAGCAGCAGCAGCGTCAAGATGGAGCGCGACCATTTCACGAGCGGCAGAGTGTATCGGAAACTTCAGCGACGGCAACCGTGGTGAACACTGAAAACGAAATGTAGTTGCTCAAAAGCTTCTGAACGACGGTGATGGTGGGGCGCGTCTGTCCCAGCGCGCCCGGTTGGTTTCGCAATGTTCGCTGTATTACTTCGCGGGCGTGGCCCCTCGCGCTGAGACAGGCGTGCCTACCGGTCAAATTACTTCCACGATCCGTGGCGGCGGCGAGAAGGTTTCGTTGGTGAGAAGGAACGCAGGTGCAATTCGTACGGCGGCTTCGTTCCCTTGCTGTTGGGTACGCGCGTGAATGCGGCAAAGCATTGCGCCTTCCTGGAGCGCTTCGCCAACTGCCGCGAGTTGATCCAGACCGACGTCAAAATCAACGGTCGCTTCTTTGGTCGCCCGGCCGCCTCCGAGATCCCGAACCGCTTCACCCAGGATGCGCGCGTCCGTGCGCGTCAGGATGCCTTCGTGCGGCGCTTTCACCGCGATGATCACCGGGGCGGTGTGATCGAGTTGCAGCTTTGCGTGAAACGCCTCGGCGTCTGCGCCCTGCGCTTGGAGCATCTCGTTCCATTTTTTGAGCGGTTCGCCGGAGGCAAGCGTCTGCGAAGCACGGGTGCGGGCGGCTTCAACGTTGCTCTCCTTTTCCGTGAGTACGAGCAATTGCGCGGTGCATTCGATGACAAGATTGCGCAAATCGTCGGGACCTTTTCCTTCGAGGCATTGCACCGATTCTTTCACTTCCAACCAGTTTCCCGCGGCGCGTCCCGTGGGCGCGTTCATGTCGGTGAGCAGAGCGCGCGTCTTCACGCCTGACTCGTTGGCGATGGCCGTCATCGACTTTGCCAGCGCGCGGGCTTGTTCGAGTGTTTGCATGAACGCGCCGACCCCGAATTTCACATCAAGCACCAGGGCTTCGATGCCTTCGGCAAGTTTCTTGGAGAGAATCGACGCCGTGATGAGCGGAATCGACGGCACCGTTCCGGTCGCGTCGCGCAACGCGTAGAGCAACCGATCCGCCGGGCACATGGTTTCTGTTTGGCCGCAAATCACGCAGCCGATTTCCTGCACTTGCTTCACGATCTCCGCGGAGGTCAGACGCGTGCGGAAGCCGGGAATGGATTCCAATTTATCGAGCGTGCCGCCCGTAATGCCGAGACCGCGCCCAGAAATCATCGGCACGCGAAAGCCCAAGCAGGCGAGGAGTGGCGCGAGCGGCAGCGAAACTTTGTCGCCAATGCCGCCGGTGGAATGTTTGTCCACGACGGGTCGGCTCGAATCCGCCGGGAACGTGAGCACGTTCCCCGACTCGCGCATCGCCGACGTGAGCGTCCTCGTTTCGCCGGTATCAAGGCCGCGGAAATAAATGGCCATCAGCAGCGCGGCCAATTGGTAGTCGGGGATTTCGCCCGTCACACACGCGGAGACGACGGCGCGGAGTTGCGCCTCGGCGAGCGTTTTCCCGTCTCGCTTGGCTTCGATCAGTGCGAGGTAATTCACGCGGCGAAGTTCGCAATCATCGGTGCGAAGGCAATCTCAAATCACTTCGGACAACGTGTAGCAGGCGCACCAATAGTAAGTCAGCCGTTGGATGGAAACGGTTTGGCCTGGCAACGAAGCGGTGATTTCTTCGTCGGTGGGAAAGTTTTTCAACACGTCAGTCGTGCTGCCGCCGTCGAGACGGCGACGTTGGAAAGTGTTCCCCTCCGCATCACGCCGCGAGATTGGCGTGCTGCTGTCTTCGACATAAATGTTATCGATGAACATAACCACGCTGCCGAGCTGGAGCTTGCGGTGAAAGGCGGAGAGAAATGGTTTCAACTGAGCGCGGGTCAGATGCGACCACCAAAAACCGGCAAAGCCGGCGTCATAATTTCCTTCGGCTGACAATTCAAACGCATCACTGCGGCGGAAGGAAACGTTGCCAGATTTTTGGCATGAGCGATGGCGAGAACTTCATCGTTGATGTCGGTGGCAACAACAGACCGCGCAGTAGCTGCTATGCATTGGGTCCAATATCCCGTGCCGCAAGCCACTTCGAGGACTGAACGTTCCGCGAATGTTTGCGCGACGAATTCCCGGAGTGTTGCGAGGTCTACCTGGCGCTCCGGCTTTTGGTAAATGCGGTCGTACTCAGGAGCGCGCTGTGCGTAGTATTCAGCGAGCGCGTTCACGTCAGCCAACTTCCTGCGGGCCTTTGCCGCCGCTGATGAGGAAGAGCACCGCCATGCGGACAGCGAGGCCGTTCGTCACCTGTTCGAGAATCACGGAGCGTGAACAGTCCGCGATCTCACTGTTGATCTCCACGCCGCGATTGATGGGACCAGGGTGCATGATGAGCACGTCCGGTTTCGTCCGGGCGAAACGTTCGTTGTTCAAGCCAAAGAGCTTGGTGTATTCGCCGATGCTGGGAAACATCGACTGCCGCTGACGCTCGTGCTGGATGCGCAGCAGGTTAATGACGTCGGCGGATTCAATCGCCTCATCCACATTGTACGTGACGTGGCAACCCATGCGCTCGAAGACGCGCGGCACGAGCGTGCTCGGGCCGCAGAGCGTGACCGTGGCCCCCAGCTTAGTGAGCGCCCAGATGTTCGAGCGCGCCACGCGGCTGTAAAGAATATCGCCGAGGATGGTGACGTTCAGCCCTTCGACGTGGCCTTTCTTCTCGCGAATCGTAAACGTGTCGAGCAACGCCTGCGTCGGATGTTCGTGCGCGCCATCGCCGGCGTTGACGATATGGGAGTTCACGACGCGAGACAGAAAATGCGGCGCACCGCTGGCGCTGTGGCGCATGACGATGATGTCGGCGTTGAGCGCTTCGAGATTGCGCGCGGTGTCCTTGAGCGTTTCGCCTTTCTTCAACGAGGACGCTTCAGCGGTGAAGTTGATCACATCCGCGCTCAATCGCATGGCAGCCAATTCGAAACTGATGCGCGTGCGAGTCGATGGCTCGATGAAAAGGTTGATGACCGTTTTGCCGCGCAACGCCGGGGTTTTCTTAATGGCACGCTCGCCGACGGCTTTGAACGCTCGTGCTGTATCGAGCACGGTGATAATCTCATCAGCGCTGAGCGATTCGATATCGAGGAGGTGTGCGCGTTGCCAGGTCATATTAACGTGCTGCCGGTTTGCAACCGGCAGGACCGTACTCGTGAATGAAGCGTTCAGATTCTTCCGAGGCCGGCGTTCGTGAGAGGCGCTTCTGCCGGTTGCAAACCGGCAGCACGTTATGGAAACCGCCGCCGCGCCGCTTCGGCACTTCATTGCTCCAACACTCCATTCTCATGATTTTTCGAGCGTCACGATGTCCTGTCCGCCGTATTCCTTGAGCTGCACGTTCACGCGCTCGCGCAACGAGGTGGGAACGTTCTTCCCGACAAAGTCCGCCTTGATGGGCAGCTCGCGATGACCGCGGTCGATGAGGACGGCGAGTTGAACACGCTGGGGCCGGCCAAAATCATTGAGGGCGTCGAGCGCGGCTCGCGTCGTCCGGCCGCTGAATAGCACGTCGTCCACGAGCACGACGGTCTTGCCTGTCATGTCGAAGGGGATGACGGTCGGGTGAACGTTTGGCGCGGCGTTCGTGCCGATGTCGTCTCGGTGCATGTTTACATCCAGCGAACCGAGAGGAACGTTTTGCCCCACAATCTCCTTAAGCAACGGGATCAGCCGCCCGGCCAAAACGACGCCGCCGCGCTGTATTCCGACCAGCACGAGATTGCTCCCGGATTCATTGCGCTCAGCAATTTCGTGGGCCATGCGCTTGAGGGCGCGTTCGAGGGCAATGGAGGTGAGAATGACGACGCTCTCAGGCATAAAAAAACGAACCAGCGCGTGCCGATTCGTCCGACCCATTATTGATTTGGTTCCCCATGGTCCTTCGCGACCTCACTGGATCGCTTTAAAGGATTCTAAAATTAAGCGGTTTGCTGATGCCGTGCCTTTCGCCATTTGGCACGATGCTTGATGATCCAATCTGTCAAAGCGCGCTCGAAGCCGATGTCGTAACCGGCCTTTTCAGACTCAATCCATTTATGGCGAAGAATCTCTTCTCGTTCCGCCTGAAACTCACGGTAAAGGGAGGAGTTCTTGAGGAGCTGGGCGCCGTTCGAGTCGTCTTGAGAGCTATTCGACATACAAAGTGATCGGCCCAAAATGTAACAGGCGCGCAAGGGCTGACAATCTTTTTGAACGGCGCGCAGGAAGGACGGAGTCTTAAATCTTCCAGCAACAATGCCGCGATTACTTCATCAATTGCTTGCGAACATTGATGGCGACATCCACGAAAGCACGGCCAGCGGCTGAGTCAGGCTGAGTCTTCACCACGGGTTGGCCAGCATCGCCCCCCTCGCGAATTTCCATAAAGATCGGTATCTCACCGAGGAACGGCGCGTTCTGCCGGGCGGCTTCAGCTTTGCCGCCGCCATGGCCAAACAGCTCGATGCGGTCACCGGTCGGCGTCGTGTAGTAACTCATGTTCTCCACGAGACCGAGGATTGGAACGTTCACTTTGTTGAACATGGCGATGCCTTTGCGCACGACGCCGAGCGACGCTTCTTGCGGAGTGGTGACAATCACGCCGCCATCGAGCGGCACGGTTTGGCAAAGCGAAAGTTGCGCGTCGCCGGTGCCGGGCGGGAGATCGACGAACAGATAATCCAGTTCGCCCCAGTCCACGGAATGCACGAACTGCTGGATGGTTTTCATGATCATTGGCCCGCGCCAGATGACCGGCTGATCGCTGTCGAGCAGGAAGCCCATGCTCATGAGCTTCACGCCGTAGTTCGACGGCGGAACCAGCTTTTCGTCGGCGCTGATCGTGGGGCGATGTTTGATGCCCATCATTAACGGAATGCTCGGGCCGTAGATGTCGCAATCCAGCAGGCCAACTTTGTCGCCCAGGTGTGTGAATGCGCAGGCAAGGTTCACCGAGCAAGTCGATTTGCCCACGCCACCCTTGCCGCTGGCAATGGCGACGATGCGTTTGATGCCGGGAACTTTGTTCGGCGGCGCCATGCCGCCGGGTGCCTGCGCGCCAGCGGGAGCCGCGGGTTGATTCACTTGGACTGAAACCATCTGCACGCCGGCCATTCCGTGTAGCACAGCCTCAGCATCCGCTTTGATTTTCTGCGCCGCTTCGTTGTTCGCTGATGTCAGTTGAATTGTGACACTCACCGCGCCGTTGCTCGCCGCGACGTGCTTCACGATCCCGAACGAAACGATGTCGCGCGAGTAGCCGGGGTATTTGACGGCTTTGAGGGCGTCAGTGATCTGCTGTTCTGAAATCATGTGCGTTGGGGTCTTCGAAACTCCACGTGATCTACGTCTCCGCGGTTGAATTAATGCGCCGCCTTGCCAGACACCGCAGCGGCATGCTCGCTGAAGGACTTGCCGCGACCCGTCGGCGCGATGACGGAGTCGATGATGCCGCGTTGGAACTCATCCCACATCGGCGACATGTTGCGCAGCTTGTCCACAATCTTCACGAACGTCTCGACGACGTAATCCATGTCTTCCTCGGTGTTGTCCTTGCCGAGCGAGATGATGATGTTGCCTTGCGCCAGCGCGTGGTCGAGACCGATGGCGGCGAGCACGTGAGAAATTTTCAGCGACTTGCTTACGCAACTCGAGCCGCTCGCGACCGCGATGCCGTTCATGTCGCAGAGCAGCAACTGCCCTTCGCCCTCAATGAACTCAGTGCTGATGTTCAGATTCGTCGAAACCCGCTTCGGTCCCGGCTCCGGGCCGTTGAATTTGATGTAGGCGATCTTGGATTTCAGCCCGTCCCAAAGCCGCTTTTGCAATCGCGCTGTGTGGGCGATGCGCTCCGGCATTTCGCGCAACGCGATCTCCGCCGCCAAGCCGCCACCGACGATGGCCGGCACGTTTTCCGTACCCGCGCGCCGTCCGCCTTCCTGCACGCCGCCGTGAATCACCGAAACCATCCGCGCTTTACGGTTACGATAGAGAATGCCAACGCCCTTTGGACCATAAAAGCGGTGCGGAGAAAAGGAGAGAAGGTTCGCGCCCATTGCCTGCACATCGATGGGCAGCCAGCCCGCGCTCGCTTCGGCATCGACGTAAAAGGCAATTCCCTTCTCGTTCGCGATTTTTCCAATCTCCTTGATTGGCTCAATGGTTCCGATGTCGTGGTTCACGTGATGCACCGCGATCAGAGTCGTCTTGTCCGTGAGCGCCGCGCGCACGTCCTCGGGATTCAGCATGCCTTCGCGGTCCACCTTCACGCGCGTGCAGGTGAAGCCCTGCTTTTCGAGGAACTCAATCGAGTTGACCACCGACGGATGCTCCGTCTCGCACACGACGAGGTGCGTGCCCTTGCGCTGATTCGCGTAAGCCACGCCCTTGATGGCGAGGTTCGCCGCCTCCGTGCCATCCGACGTGAAGATGATGTCGTCCGGCGACTCGGCATTAATGAGCGCGGCGTATTGCGAGCGCGCCTTGGCCAGCGCATCGCGCACGCGCAATCCGTGCTGGTGCAGCGACGACGGATTGCCGAATGCCTCGGTGAAGAACGGCTTCATGGCGTCGAACACTTCCGGCAGAACCGGCGTGCTCGCCTGGTGGTCGAGATAAACTTGGCGCATAAAAATTGAGTTTCGGATCCGAGGACGTTCAGTCGTGAATAAATCAGCCCACGTTCGGCGCTGACGCGGCGAATCGTGGGCTGGTCAAAGAGAATCCGACTAGGCCGCGACCGCTTCGCCCTTCTTCGCCATCTCCGGATGCTTCTTCAAGTAATCTTCCAGCGCCGCCTTGAGCGCTTCTTCCGCGAGCACGGAGCAGTGAATCTTCACCGGCGGCAATCCACCGAGGGCGTCCACTACTTCCTGGTTCGAGAAGTTCATCGCTTCGTCGATGCTGCGGCCTTTGATCAATTCCGTCGCCATGCTGGAACTGGCAATGGCCGAGCCGCAGCCGAACGTCTTGAAGCGCGCGTCCTCGATTTTGCCGTCTTTGATCTTGAGGCTGATTTTCATGATGTCGCCGCACGCCGCCGCGCCGACTTCGCCCACGCCGTCGGCGTCCTTGATGTCGCCCATGTTGCGCGGATTCATGAAGTGTTCCATGACCGTCTGGTTGTAGAGTGTGTAAGTTTCGCTCATACGAGTTTTCTTTCAGTTTGTAGTTTCAATTCACCGCGACGCGCGCTCGACCGATGACTGTCACCGACCGGCACGTGCGTCTTCATCAAATCCGCCAAAGTAGTTCGGGAAAACACATCCTTCACGCGGTCCTGCGCCTGCTCGAACAAACCGCAGAGCGCGCAACCGCCAAAGTGCTCGCACGTCGGCTCGTCTTCCGAGAGGCAGCGTTGGAACGCAATCTTCCCTTCAATTGCTTCAATCACTTCGAGCACGGTGATATCGCCCGGCTTCTTCAGCAGCGTGAACCCGCCGCCGGAACCGCGATTCGACTTCACCAGTTTGCCCTTCACCAGTGATTGAAAAATCTTTGCCGCAAAACTCTTCGGAATGTGTTCCTCGCGGCTGACTTCATCCACCATGACCACCGAGCCAACTGGCCGCCTCGCCAGGCACATGAGGCCCAGCACCGCGTATTCGCCTGCTTTGGTGATTTGCATCGCTTGTTCAAACCGGACGGGTTTTGTCCGATTCGCGAGGCCAATATAGAAGTCATGCGTCGAGTGTCAACGGGTGTTTCCCGTGGCGTTCACGCCCGCGGACTTAAACAAGAGGTTGCCAAGCCGCGTTCCTCTGGCATTTTCCCCCCTCTATGGAAAAACCTAAAATCATCGCTTACCTCAAACCGTCTTGTGGCTGGAGTCAGGGCGTGCGCGCCGTGCTCCGCAAATATGATTTGCCCTTCGAGGACCGCGACATCATCAACGACGCGATGCAGCGGCAGGAGATGATCGAAAAGAGCGGCCAGATGCTCAGCCCTTGCGTTGAAGTCAACGGGCGAATGCTTCCCGACATCAGCGGTGATGAAGTCGAAGCGTTCCTTTTGGCGAATCAATTGGTGCAGCCCAACACCATCACTCCCGACGCTCCGACGAATCAGCCGTGCGCGCATGAAATGCCCGCTGCTCCGGCCGCGCTGAATTTCCGTCGCTGAGAGTCACGGATTTTTCCGCGGCTTCTTTTTCCATAACGACTGCTGCTTGACTCGGGCAGCAGTCGCTTTCCTTTTCGCAGTTCTCCGTCCGTAAACCACCGGCACTTCGCGTGCCTTGATTCGCGGTTGAACCTTGCAGCAAGCGGACATGGCAAAATTCAGTTAGCCTCCGGCCTCAGGCCAACTGATGAACGCGAATTTGCTTCATTCGCTCGCGTTGTCGCCACCGAAACGCTGCAAACAGGCCCGATTCTCATCGGGAGAACCGCTAACACTTTTCGGCCACCGGCGCCCCCGCTTTTCACAATCGTTGCTTCTGCGCCCTTTGTCCGTCACGCCCCCTCCTTAGGTTGCCCAACGAACAACGCAACCAACTATGCAAATACCACGAAAACTCACATGGGCTGCTTTGGGGGCAGCCGTTGTCGCTGCGGGCATTTCCGTGCCCATGGCCCAAGCGCAATCCGCGGAAGCTCTGATGGACGCGCTCGTCCGGAAGGGCATTCTGACAGAGCAAGAGGCGGAAGACATCAAGGCTGATGTTTCCAAGGAAAACAAACAGTACAACAAGTGGATCTTCAACAAGGACGGCCTCGAGTACAAACTTTACGGCGACGTGCGCGGCCGCTTCGAAATGTTTCGCACGGAAAATGAGACGCCGGGCACCGCCGCCATGAACAAGCCCCGCGATCGTTTTCGCTACCGGCTGCGCCTGGGCCTGACGACGACGCTGAACGACAATTTCGAGGTCGGGATGCGGCTGACCTCGAGCGAGGCGAACGGCACGTTTGGCGGCGATCCCATCTCCGGGAACACGACCATGCAGGACAACGGTTCCAAGAAGTTCGTGTACATCGACACGGCCTACGGCAAATGGACGCCGCTCACCAATTCGAGTTATTTCTTCAGCGCCACCATCGGGAAAATGGACAACCCGTTCATCGTCTCGGACATGGTGTTTGATGCCGATTACACTCCGGAAGGTCTGGCAATCCAAGGCGGCTACATCTTCAATGACACCCATTCCTTAAAATGGAACGGCGGCTTGTTCGTGCTGGATGAAGTGGGGCAAGGCGTCCTGGCGAGCGACGACCCGATGATGTGGGGCGTGCAATTGCGGTGGGATGCCAATTGGGTAACCGACCCGGCGAAATTCCCCAAGATTCAAAGTTCCGTGGGCGTGGGATGGTTCGATCTGACCGAGGCGGATTCACTGGGTAACGCCGCGATTCCGAACGTCCAGGCGGGTAACACCCGCTTCGTGACTTCGGCCACCAACGGCAGCACTCACGTGGTGGCCGGAAACCTGGTTAACGATTACTCGCCCTTTGTTGGCGATGCGTCACTGACGTTCACCTTCGAGAAGGCTCCCTTTTATCCTGGGCCTTTCCCGATTCGCATCGGTGGCGAAGTCATGCACAACCCTCGGGCCGATGACGACAACAACGCGTGGTGGGGCGGCATCTTTTTCGGCAAATCCGGCAAAAAGAAAACCTGGGAAGCGTCCTACCGCTACAAGCGCCTTGAAGCCGACGCCTGGTTTGAGGAGTTCGTGGATTCGGACTTCGGCGCCTACCGCGAGGTGGCTTGGCCCGGATCGGGATTGGGTAATGGCTATCGGTCGGGCACCGGCGTGCAGGGGCACATCACCAAGCTGGCGTATTCGTTGTCCGACTCGATGAGCATCGGCGCGACGTGGTTTTACACGCACATGATCGATGAACCGATCGTGGGCGGGGAACGTTCCGACAGCGGCCAGCATCGTGTGCAGCTCGACGCGATCTGGAAATTCTAACGGCACCGAATCGTGACGCCACTGTTGCTCTATTCTCAAACTGAAAAAGTCTGATGCTTTATGAAAATGAAACGTGAATTGATTATGGCCGCCTTGCTTGCGGCCTGTCTCCCGCTCGCCGCACAGGACGACGCGGTGAAACTCGATCCTGAACTGAAGGATTACAAACCGGTCTCCGGCATCTCCGGCAACCTGAATTCGATCGGTTCCGATACGCTGAACAATCTGATGACGTTCTGGGTGGAAGGGTTCGCGAAGTATTATCCCAACGTGAAAATCCAGGTGGAAGGAAAAGGTTCCTCCACCGCGCCGCCCGCGCTCATCGCTGGCACGTCGCAACTCGGGCCGATGAGCCGCAAAATGAAGGCTGAAGAGATCGACGCCTTCGAGCGCAAGTACGGCTATAAGCCACGGCTCATCGCCGTGGCGTTGGACGGCCTCGCGGTGTACGTGCACAAAGATAATCCGATCAAGTCGCTCTCCATGCAGCAGGTGGACGCGATTTTCTCCAGCACCAAAAAGCGTGGTGGCAAGGACATCACCCGATGGGGTGATGTCGGCCTCGCTGGCGAGTGGGCCAACAAGCCCCTGAGCCTCTACGGTCGAAACAGCGCCTCCGGCACCTACGGCTTTTTCAAGGAACTGGCGCTGGACAAAGGCGATTACAAATCCTCCGTCAAAGAGCAGCCCGGTTCCGCATCGGTCGTTCAAGGCGTTGAAGGTGATCTGGGCGCCGTCGGGTACAGTGGCATTGGCTACAAGACCTCGGGCGTGAAGGCCCTGCCGATTTCGTTCCGGGGCGGGGCCATTCCTCCGACCCAGAAGAACACGGAGAACTTCAATTACCCGATTGCCCGGTATCTCTACATTTACATGAACAAAGATCCGGTCAAAGGCACAGACCCGCTCGTGAAGGAATTCATGAGGTACGTTCTTTCGAAACAGGGGCAGGAAGTCACGATTAAGGACGGCTACTATCCGCTGAACGCGAAGAAAGTGGCCGAGAACCTGGCTCTCCTCGAAGAATAATCTACCAGGGTGCATGGTAGTGTCGCGGGGTCGGTCCGGTTTTCCTCCGCCCGGCCCCGCGACTTCTTCTCTCTCCGCGCAGTTCTCCGGGAATGTCTGAACCACTCACAGTCGAGCCGCCGCCCTCACCGCGCCCGAGCCGCTTCAAGGTGCCTGCGTCCGTGTCGCGCCGGGTCAAATTCGCGGATCGCGCTGCCAGCATCGTCATCCGGCTCGGCGGCGCGTTCGTCATTATCGTGGTCGCGGCGATCTTCGTCTTCGTTGGCCGCGAGGCCTTGCCGCTGTTCCGATCCGCGCGCGTCGATCTGCTTACCAATGCTCCGGTGCCCGCCGCCAGTTCGGAAGTGCTACCGCGCCTGGTCGGCATTGATGAATACGAAACCTACGCTTATCGGCTGAACTCGACCGGCACGGTTCAACTCATTCGCCTCGATACATGGCAGCCTTGGACCAACCTTCCGGCCCTCTCGCTCCAGAAGCACCCCGCTTCGGTCGCTTATCGCGCGCCCTCGCGAGACCATCTTTACATCGGAACCACGGATGGCCATGTGCTCCTGGCGCAAATGAAGTTCACCCCGCTCTACACGGCGAACGGCCGCACCGTGGAAGCGCGTTTCAGCGAAGAGAAACTCGTCAAAGTTTCGGAATCGGGCAGCCGCGTGACCCACATTTTCGGTCGCCATGATACGGGTGGGAAAGCGCACTTTGCCGCCCTCTGCGCGGATGGGAAATTGGTCGTCGGCTCCTACGCGGAAGATGAGGAAGCCAAAGTCGAGACGCTGCCCGCGACGTTCCCCGCCCCGGTCACCGCGCTCGCCATCGACGGCGAAGGCAGAAAGCTGCTCGTCGTGACTGACGATGGCAAACTTCACCATTGGTTCCTCGAAGACAGTTTGGAGAAACCTTTTGCGGTTTATGACGCTGGCTCTCCCATTCGGAAAATCACCGCGCTCGAATGGATCATTGGCAACAACGCGGCGTTGCTCGGCTTCTCAGATGGGACGATCGAAGAATGGTTCGGCGTGCGGGACAAGGTGGATGATGTTTTGCGTCCGTACAAAAAGATTCGCTCCTTCGAGCCACTGCCGAAAGCCGTCACCGCGATTGTTCCTTCGGGACGTGACAAAGGATTTCTCGCCGCGTCCGAAGACGGAATGGTCAAACTCTATTTCACGACGTCGGAGCGAACGCTCTCCACCGTTAAGGCACCGGACCGCGCTGAGGCGCTCTGCTACGCGCCGAAGCTCACGAGTTTCCTCGCCATCACCCCAGCGCCGCGTGCGCTTTTTTGGACGGTGGACAATCCGCACCCGGAGATCTCGTTTCGGTCGCTGTTCGGCAAGGTCTGGTACGAAGGCTACGATGCGCCGGAGTACAATTGGCAATCCACCGGCGGCAGCGATGATTTTGAATCCAAGTTCAGCCTCGTGCCGTTGACCATCGGCACGCTCAAGGGCGCCTTTTACGGTTTGCTCTTCGCGATTCCCATCGCGGTGCTCGCCGCGATCTACACGTCCCAATTCATGAGCTATCGCCTGCGCGCGCTGGTGAAGCCCTCCGTGGAAATCATGGCCGCGCTGCCCAGCGTCGTGATTGGTTTTCTCGCCGGCCTGTGGCTCGCGCCGTTGATGGAGCGCCACATCATCTCAATTCTCTGCATGTTCGTGATTGCCCCCGTCCTCATCATGCTGGCCGTGACGGCGTGGCATCACATGCCGATGCGCTGGCGCACCCGTCTTCCTCATGGCATGGAACTGACGGTCATCGTCCCGTTGCTCGTGCTGGCATTCATCGCCGCCATTCAACTCGGTCCGCGCATCGAGATACTCCTGTTCGGCGGTGACTTCCGCCAATGGGTCTTCAATGTCACTGGCGAACAGTTCGAGCAGCGCAACAGCATCGTGATTGGTTTTGCGATGGGCTTCGCCGTCGTCCCGATCATTTACACTATCTCGGAAGACGCCCTGATGAATGTGCCGCAACACTTCATTTCCGGCTCGCTGGCCCTGGGCGCCAGCCGCTGGCAAACGGCCACGCGCATCATTCTGCCCACGGCCAGCCCCGGAATTTTTTCTGCCGTCATGGTCGGCTTCGGCCGCGCTGTGGGAGAAACGATGATTGTGCTGATGGCCACGGGCAACACGCCGATCCTGAGTTTCAGCCCGTTCAACGGGATGCGCACTCTCTCGGCCAACATTGCGGTGGAAATCCCCGAAGCGCCCGTCGGCGGCACGTTGTATCGCGTTCTGTTTCTCGCAGCGATTCTGCTCTTCATCCTCACCTTCGTGGTGAACACCGTGGCGGAAATCATCCGCCAGCGGCTCCGCGAAAAATACAAAGCTGTCTGACATGGCTGCGCCGAAGAAAAAGACCGTCCTCGATAAGACCTTCGCGCAAGGCGAGCACCTCATCTGGCTCACGGGCGCTGCGCTGGGATTGTGCCTGTTGATGATCGCCGGGTTGATCGCGGTCGTGCTATACAATGGCGTGGGCTACTTCTGGCCGCACGCATTGACGCAGGCGGCTGTGCAAGGCGGCGGTAAAATCCTTGGCGTCGTGATTCGCACGGAAGACTTCCGCAAATTCACGGGCGTCGATCACACCCCGGTGAAGCTGACGCGCTCGCAGTTCAAAGTTGGCAATCGCGATCTCGCCGGCGTGGACTTTCGTTGGATGGAGCATCAGGACCTGGCCAATCTCACCAAGCCCGCCGACGCCATCGCGATTGAGCGGGAGGAATACGGCGACTTCTACGGCTTCCTCGAAGCGATCAAGGAGAACGACAATGTTGTCGCCCAAGGCGCGGCCGCGTGGCCTTTGCTGCTGCAAAAACAACCGCTGGCCCGCGCCATCGGCAAGAAGCGCCTCCACATTCAGCGCGATGAAATCGGCGAAGTGAACCTGGCCATGCAACAGGCGACCGTTCGCATTCGCCGGGCGGAGCGCAAATTGCCGCCTGGCCCACAGCATGAGGCGGAGATCGCGTCTGCGAAAGAAGCCATTGCTCAACAGCAGCAACTCTTCGAAACACTGAAAGCCAAAGCCGCGGAATTGGACCAGGAGGGCAATCGCTTTCGGGCCGTGATGCGCACGTCGGATGGGAAGGAAAAAGAAATCGCCCTCGCGTCCATCGTGCGCGCTTTCAAGCCGAACGCCATGAGCACGAGTGCGCAATGGAAACATTACGCTGCCAAGGTTTGGGAATTCGCCACCGCCGAACCGCGCGAGTCGAATACCGAAGGCGGAATTTTCCCAGCGATCTTCGGGACGGTGATGATGACGCTGCTAATGAGCATCGCCGTGGTGCCGTTCGGCGTTCTCGCCGCGTTTTATCTGCGCGAATACGCCAAGCAAGGATTGTTTGTGCGCGGAGTGCGCATCGCCGTGAACAACCTCGCGGGCGTTCCCTCCATCGTCTTCGGCGTGTTCGGCCTCGGCTTCTTCGTTTACTTCGTGGGCGGCTCCATCGACCGGATTTTTTATCCCGAGTTGTTGCCGGCTCCAACGTATGGCACCGGCGGAATTCTCTGGGCCTCGCTCACTCTCGCGCTGCTCACCGTCCCCGTTGTTATCGTGGCAACAGAAGAATCGATTGCTTCTGTGCCCCGCGGTGCGAAGGAAGGTTCGCTGGCCCTGGGCGCGACGAAATTTCAAACCATTTGTCGCGTGGTGCTTCCCGCGTCCGTGCCAGGAATTCTCACCGGATTGATCCTCGCCATGGCGCGCGGCGCAGGCGAGGTCGCGCCGTTGATGATCACCGGTGTTGTGAAGCTCGCGCCCAACCTGCCCATCGACGGCCAATTTCCCTTCATGCACTTCGATCGCAAATTCATGCACCTGGGTTTTCACATTTACGATGTCGGCTTTCAATCGCCGAACGTGGAAGCCGCCAAGCCGATGGTCTTTACGACGACACTGCTGTTGCTCGTCGTGGTGATTGCCTTGAATCTCGCGGCCATTTTGATTCGTGACCGGCTGCGAAAAAAATTCCGAACCGGAGCTTTTGCCTGATATGACGCACACCGCCTCAGTAACCAAGGCCATCGTGCCGCCGGCCGCCGACGCCGCGACGCTCGCGGAGAACGCGAAGCGCGCCTATGTCATCGACGTGGATGATCTTTCGCTCTACTACGGCGCCGCCCGCGCCCTGAAGAATTGCTCTCTCTCCATTCGCGAGAAACTGGTGACCGCGTTCATCGGCCCGTCCGGCTGCGGCAAATCGACGTTACTGCGCTGCATCAACCGGATGAACGACCTCATCGAAAACGTCCGAACCGAAGGCCAGGTGCGCATCGACGGGCACAACGTCTTCGGCCACGACGTGGACGTGATCGAACTGCGCAAACGCGTCGGCATGGTATTTCAGAAGTCCAATCCATTTCCCAAGTCCATCTACGAGAACATCACCTACGGCTTGCGTGTGGCCGGAGTAAAAAAGAAATCCGTGCTCGATGAAGTCGTTGAGCAAAGCCTCAAGGGCGCGGCGTTGTGGGATGAAGTCAAAGACCGCATGGAAGCCAGCGCCATGGGATTGTCCGGCGGACAACAGCAACGCCTGTGCATCGCCCGCGCCATTGCCATCCGTCCTGAAATCATTTTGATGGACGAACCGGCGTCGGCCCTCGACCCGATTGCCACGTCGAAAATTGAGGAATTGATTCTCGAGCTGAAAAAGGACTTCACCATCGTGATCGTGACGCACAACATGCAACAGGCCGCGCGCATTAGCGATTACACGGCGTTTTTCTACTTGGGTGAACTGGTGGAGTACGACATCACTTCAAAGATGTTTACCAACCCGACCAAGAAGCAGACTGAGGATTACGTCACCGGACGTTTTGGATAATTCACTGATTACTGACTACTTTCCCATGATGACCCACCACGATCAGGAACTTGCTGAACTGAAAGAACTGCTGCTGCTGATGGCCGGCCATTCGCGCAACGCCGTCACCCGCGCTGTGCAGGCGCTCATGGATCGCGACGAGGTGCTCGCTAAACGCGTCATCGAAGACGACAGCATCGTGGACCAGCTCGAAATCAAAGTGGACGAAGTCGCGGTGACTCTTCTCTCCAAGGCGCCACTGGCCACGGACCTGCGTCTCATCACGATCGCCATGAAGGCTTCGCACGATTTGGAACGCGTGTGCGATGAGGCCACAACCATTGCGCGCCGCGCCATCGAGTTGAACAGCGAGCCGCAGCTCAAACCTTACGTGGACATTCCCAAGATGGCGCAGCTTGGTTTGCAGATGCTCGACCACGCGATCAATGCCTTCGTGAATCGCAATCCGCAGGAAGCGCGCGACGTGATCAAGAGCGACAAGGAAGTCGATGCGATGAACAAGCAACTGCACCGCGAACTGGCCAGCTACATGATCGAACGCCCCTCCACGATCACGCGCGCGTTGAACTTGATGGTCGTTTCCAAATCGCTCGAACGCATCGCCGACCATGCCACGAACATTGGCGAGGAAGTGGTTTATCTTTACGAAGGCCGCGACATTCGCCACACCGGCAAGGCCAGTCCCGCAGTGTAGTTTGTTTGCGTCCAAGGGTTGTTCTTGCTGGAACCCACCGTGCAGGCGCCGGCGCAGGAAATCCCTTGCGAAAGTGGATTTTGCGCCTATCAATTACCGCTCTTCGCGGTCGGCTGTGTAGCTCAGTTGGTAGAGCAGAGGACTGAAAATCCTTGTGTCGCCGGTTCGATTCCGGCCGCAGCCACCATCTTTTTCTCCACCTGTTTCTCGAGGCCCGTTGGTTTCGGCGAAACCCTTGAGATGAGTGGAGCAAAGTCCGCCCGATGGCAGAAGTGTTGACCGTAGCCGTTCCCCATTGCCATCTTGAGTTGCATGAATGTGGCTCCCTACTTTCCCGGTTTCCTCATTGCCATTGAAGGCATTGACGGCGCCGGCAAAACGACGCAAGCGCGCTTGCTGCAGGAGCGTCTGGCCGCGCGCCAACTCGCCACGATCGGGACCAAGGAACCTACCAATGGACCTTGGGGCCGCGTGCTGCGGGAGTCCGCCCAAACGGGACGTCTCTCGATCGAAGATGAGGTCGAAACTTTTATCAAAGACCGGCGGGAACATGTGGCCGATAAGATCATGCCGGCGCTCCGAGATGGGACAATTGTCATCGTGGACCGTTATTATTTTTCCACGGCCGCTTACCAGGGCGCTCGCGGACTCGATCCGCAAGAGTTGATGCGGCGCAATGAAGAGTTCGCGCCCCAACCCGATCTGCTGGTGTTGCTGGATCTCGAAGTCGCGCAAGGATTGGATCGCGTTCGCACTCGTGGTGATCGGGCGAACTATTTCGAGCAGACGGAGACGCTGCGCCGCGCGCGCGAGATATTCCTGAGTATCGACAAGCCCTATCTCTGCAAGATCGATGCAAGGAAGAATGAGAAAGAGATCGCTGACCTTATCGCGCGCCAGTTTTCCGTCCGCTACACTGAGTGCATGAAGAAATCCGGATTGGCCATCCAGGATCAACTTGGCGAAACGCTTCGACTATTTGGAGCAACTCTTCCGGACTGACGAGCAATCTGCTCTCGCCCCTCGGTCGCGGCTCAATTAGCCTCGGCCAGTGAAAACTCTTCTCCTCTCTCTTTGTTGCTGGACGGCCGTCGCGCTGGCTGCGGACAAGACCCTGGACATTTATTGGATCGACTCCGAAGGCGGCGGCTCCACGTTGATCGTCACTCCCGCGGGGGAATCCGTGCTCATTGATTCGGGCAATCCCGGCGGACGCGATGCCGGGCGCATTCATAAAACGGCCACCGAGGTCGCGGGTCTTAAGCGCATCGATCATTACGTCACTACGCATTTTCACACCGATCATTTTGGCGGTGCGGCGGAGTTGTCCGCGAAAATTCCGTTCGGCACAATGTGGGACAATGGCATCCCCGACTACGATCCCGACGGCGGGAAGAACACGAATCGATGGCTCACGATGATAAAGCCGTATCGCGAGATGAAGGCGGAGCAGCGGCGCAAGATTCAGCCGGGCGAAGCGCTACCGTTGAAATCATCGGGAGCTTTGAAGCTGGGGTTGCGTTGCCTGATCGCGAACCAGAAAACGCCAGACTTTTCCACCATGAAGTTCAGACCCAACACGATCTGCGATGATGGCCGCCTGAAAGATTCGGACACTTCGGACAACAAAAACAGCATTGCGCTGTTGCTGGAGTACGGCAGCTTCCGCTTCTTCGACGGCGGTGATTTGACGTGGAACACCGAGGCAGCGCTGATCTGCCCCTTCAATCCCGTGGGCAACGTGGATGTTTACCAGGTGAACCATCACGGGCTCGACGTGAGCAACAATCCGCTGCTGGTAAAGTCACTGGCTCCCACGGTGAGTGTGATGAACAACGGCGCGACCAAAGGGACAGGCAAGGAGACGATCGCCACTTTGAAGAGCACTCCGTCGATCCAGGCGATGTACCAGGTTCACAAGAATCTTCGCGCCGACAAGGAGAACAACACGGAGGACGCGCTCATCGCGAATCTGGAGCGCGAGTGCGCGGGGGATTACATCAAACTTTCCGTTCAGCCCGATGGCAAATCCTACGTGGTGAGCATTCCGGCACGCGGACATCAGCGCACATTTCAGACGAAGGTGCATTGAAGTTCTCTTGCGCTCGATCGGCGCGCGAAGGAGACAGTGAATCAGTGGTCAGTGCCCGCGACGGGCAGAGCTTCACTGATCTGGTGATGTACTGCTTCACTGATCACTTCCCCACCTCGTTCAGAAAATTCTTCACCAGAAAATCCGTCAATGCGCGCTGCACATCCGTCGTGTGTTGCTCTTTGCTCACGGACTTGGGCGTGACTTCCACCAGCGTCGCGCCGGAAATGGTTTGCGCGAAAACTGCGCCGAACTGGAACGGATGAATCGCGTCCTGCTGGTTCACCAGCACCAGCGTGGGCACGCAGATGTTCTTCCAAGCCTCGCGCGTGTGCCCTGGCGCGTGCGTGGGGATTCGCTCCAGCTTGGCGACGGTTTCTTCGGCGCGCGGATGAACGAACTGCGAGACCAATGAGTTCGCATTGTCCGGCGAGACACGCAGCACGGACTGATAAGCTTCGGTCCGTTGAAAACGCTGCGCTCCTTCCCACGCGCCATATTTGCGAATGAACTCGGCGATGGTGGCGAACACACGCATGTTGTCCGCCCGCGATTCATCCAGCCACGCGGGGCGAGAGACGACCAGGCCGAGGACGCGCTCGGGATGGCGCAACGTGAAGTTCAAGGCAATCTCCGCGCCCATGGAAATGCCGCCGATCACCGCGCGTTCGATCTTCAAGTGATCGAGCGACGCGCGCAGATCGTCGGTGAACTGCGCGATGCCGATCTTTTCTTCAGAACCAAGCGGCCGTGTTTCGCCGTGCCCTCGGCAATCAAATGCAATCAGGCGAATGCCCGCGGGCGGTCTGAACAGTTCGAAGATCTGGCTTATGTCCGCGCCCAGGCCGTGTTGGAACACAAACGGAATCCCGGAGCCGCTTTCGCGATAGTGAAACTGAATCCCGTCGTGAGTGAAAAAAGGCATCAGACCGTCACGGTTTCAGTTCGAACGGCACATGGCAGCGGCCTTCCGCTGGCGGCGGCGCGTCGTTAAACGACTGTTCCAAGTTCCAGGCAAAGTATTGGTCGAGCGTCAACACGGGCGGTCGCCGGGCCGATGCCGGGTTGTTCGGCAGATCGAATCTCGGCGGAGGACCGTTGATGCTTGCGCGCGGCTCTGAGAATTTCTTCATATAAATCAGGCGTGCCGTATCGTTCACACATCTCGCGGAATTGTTCACCCAAAACGTCCACTTTGTTCGCATCGACCAGATAGAAGATGTCGATAAGATCTTTGTAGCGCCGATGAGGCGCCGCATCTTTGGCCGCGTGCAGCTTCAATGCCATGAGATGAAGCAACGCCGGAACGCGCGTTTCGGTCCCTGCCATCTGGCGCCCTCCTGAAGCTTCGAACAATTGCTCAAAGGTCTCGCGGCTCACGCGCATCAAGTCCAGGGGTGGAATTCCCGGTACCGCTTCGAATTGCATGAAAGCCGCCTGCTCGTGAGCACAATGGTAATCCAGCGTGCGCAGCAATTCGCGCAGATTAGGAAATCGATATCGAACGTCTTCCGCGAGTAGCCATGCGCGTTCACGGCGTAGCCGCCGATGAGCAGAAAGCGGAGCCCGCGCGCCGTTGCTTCCGCGACCAGCTTTTTGAAATCGAAAGTCATTTCAACCTCCCGCTCGTCTCGTGCAACGTCGCGCCGTGATGCGTGATCCTCTCGTGGGATTGTTCCACCGGCACGTGACGCGGCACGTTCGCCGCCGCGCCGCACGGCTTCGCCCAATGAATTGCATTGCGAATCACGCGCTGAATTTCCGGCTGATGGTAGATGGGATACAACTCGTGGCCGGGGCTGAAGTAAAAGATGCGCCCCGCGCCCCGCGTCCAGCAGCAGCCGCTGCGCAACACGTCCCCACCTTTGAACCACGAGATGAACACCAGCTCTTCCGGCTCGGGAATAGTGAACGGCTCGCCGTACATTTCGCTGTTTGGAATTTCGATGAACTCGCCGAGCCCAGCGGCGATTTCATGCGCGGGATTCACCACCCAAAGCCGTTCGCGCTCGCCCGCTTCGCGCCAGCGAAACGCGCACGACGTGCCCATGAGCTTCTTGAAAAGCTTCGAGTAATGGCCGGAGTGCAAAACAATCAAGCCCATGCCGGCGTTCACACGCGCGTGAACCCGCGTCACGATCTCGTCGGCCACGTCATCGTGCTTTGCGTGGCCCCACCAGAGCAGGACATCGGTGTCGGCGAGACGTTGGTCCGTGAGACCATGCTCCGGTTGGTCGAGCGTGGCGGTGGAAATAGACAAGCCGGAATCGGTGCCCAGTGCCGCTGCCAGGGCGGCGTGAATGCCTTGCGGGTAAATGTTCGCCACGATTGGAGTGGTCCGTTCGTGGACGAACTCATTCCAGATGATTACGCGGATTTGGCTCACGTCCGTAAACGTTACGAAGCGATCCATTAAACCGCGAGCGCGAAGTCAGAGTTGCGCCCGCTCATGCTCGCTGATCCACTGTAAAACCTGCTGGGCTGATTTTTGCGGAGCGGTGCCCAGAACGTTGTGATCGGCGTTGAAGATAACTCGGGACGCGCGATATCCTGGGCAGTTTCGCCGGAGCCAGGGCTGGACGAATGGCCACGGCACTACCGGATCGACAAATCCGGCCAAGTGAAATACTGGCAGGTTGCATCGACGCGCGGTGTCGGCGGCATTGCTGGTCAGAATGAGTCCGTATCGATGAAGCATGGCTTGCCGGTCTGGCTCAGTGCGACGGGCAATAAACTCATCGATGCTGGCGAGTGTTTCCGGCGCCCGGCGATGTCGAAGGCGCGCATAGCTCGCGTAGATGCGCAGCGCGATACGAATCATCCACGGTGGCATCAGCCGATTGACCAGACGCACACATCGCACGCCGACGAGGATCGGATATCGAGCAAAACCGCCGGCTAGGATGACTCCAGTCGGTTTGAATGCAGACTGATTTTCGCAGGCAGTCAGTTCTATAATCTTCCACACGACTTGTGAACTGAAGGATTCACCCATCAACCAGCCATCATAAATGCCATTCTCAACAAGCGCGGCCACGACGGCTCACGCGTAGTCCTCCAGGCTCCAGGTCAACGTGCGCGGGTAGGTGAATTCCACGAATTGCGCTCGCCCCGCCACGGCCGCACGAAAGCTGGAAACCAGCGTCCAATCTCCATGCAACCCAGGAAGATAAATGAGTGTTGGAGATTCGGACACGCCGTGAATACGGAGTTGGATTGATTCTGCGCTCACGCGTTGGCGGCCATCATTGCTTCACAGCTTTGGTTAGCGCCGTGCGCGTCTGTACTTCGTGCGAGAACAGGAAGTAGTGATCGGCCCCCTGGATCAATTCGGAGTGCACCGCGCTGTTCCGGCGTCGCAGCTCTTTCAACTGCTGTTCGAACGAGCCGTCAATGATGTGGGCTTCACGTGCTCCAGAAATGAACATGACGTTCATCCGGCCCGTGAACCTCGAGATGGCGTCGCTCGGCGGAATGGATCCGAGGCAGATCAACTGTGCATACGAATCCGGATTACTTACGTACACGCGACATGCGCCCACGCCGCCCGCAGACAGCCCAATCAGTATTGGTTTCTGTTTCGCCCGCGGTTCTTTTCGCAGAACAGCACTCACTGCTTCTCCGATGTATCCCGCCGGAATGGTCGCTGGCGAAATCCCATAAGCGGGGCAAATGACCACGTCGTTCGAGAACGTGGTGGCAAGGTAATGTGCGTAGGCGAGAAAGCTGCCGCCAAAGCCGTGGACGAAAACAATCCGGCGGGTGTTGGTGGTAATGGTTGCTGGAAGATAAACCGTCGCGAGGCCAGTTCCGGGCTTTTGGTCGGCGAAGCAGTAGGGAAGCGCTGAGGGCGCGGTGCGAAACGCCGAAGATTGGCGCACGCGCGTGTAATAACTGGCGAAGAGCGACTGAAGTTTGTTGGCATCGGCTGTTTCCAATCCGAGGATCGCGCCTTGCGAAAGCCCCAAGGAGATGACTGATTCTTCGGGCAGCGAAGAGAAGGCGAGCCGCAGCGCCGGCATCCACTGTTTCTGCTGTTGGTCCAACGCCGGTGGCTCCGCCGCATGCCTAGTCGGCCAAGTGACTTGAATGACCTGTTGTGCTAGCGAAACGATGTTGCAACCGAAGGCCAACGCCGCGACGAACAAAAGCTTCTTTGAATTGGAAAACATTCTGTAAGCGAAGTGTCGCTCCTAAATCATCTTTTCCAACTCACGATAATTCACCTTGCCCGTCCCGAGCTTGGGAATTTCCTGAATGAACTTCACTTCGCGTGGCACGGCAATGTTGGGCAAACCCTTCGCCTTGATCGCGGCGCGCACTTCGTCGAGCGAGAGCTTCGGCTCATTGGACAAGGCAATGAGTTTCTCGCCCTTGTCTTCGTCTGGGCGCGCAATGACGGCGGTTTGGCAGCGCAAGCCGTACTGCGGGAACGCTCCGGCCAGCGCGTCTTCCACCGCAGTGAGGCTCACCATCTCGCCGCTGATTTTGGCGAAGCGTTTCAGCCGTCCCTGGATGAACACAAAGCCTTCTTCATCCACGCGCACGATGTCGCCGGTGTCGTACCAGCCGCCGAGCGATTGGAACTTCGCGTTCGCATCGGCGTTCAAGTAACCCTTCATTACATTCGGACCGCGCACGAACAAACGTCCACCCTCTGCGACGCCTTCGACCTGTTCGATTTTGTATTCCATGCCGGGCATAATCCGTCCTGCTGAACCGTACTTCGCCTGCAATGGGGTATTGACGCTCACGCATGGTGCGCATTCCGTCGCGCCGTAGCCTTCGAGCACGCGCACGCCGAAGCGTTGCGCCCACGTCGTTGCTGTCGCCTCCTGCAATTTTTCCGCCGCCGCGAACATGTAACGCAGGCTGCGAAAATCGTAGGGATGCGCCTTGCGCGCGTAACCGTTCAGAAACGTGTTCGTGCCAAGCATAATCGTGCAGTCGGTGTTGTAGAAAGCCGTCGGCACCACGCGATAGTGCAACGGCGATGGATAGATTAGAACCGACATGCCGCGCACGAGCGGCAGCAGCGTGCCGACCGTCAGCCCGAAGCTGTGAAAGAGCGGCATGGCGTTAAAGATCCGGTCTTTGTCGGTGAGGTCGGTCACGGCCAGCATCTGTCGCAGGTTCGCGAGAATGTTGCGGTGGGTGAGTTCGACTCCCTTCGGGACGCCTTCCGACCCGCTCGTGAAAAGGACGACGGCGGCGGAATTTTGATCCACTGGCGCGCAGGTCAATCCCGGCGCGAATGTTTGTTTCAACAACGTGCGCAGTTTGGTCCCGCCCGAGATTCGCGAGCGGATATCTTCGAGGTAAACGAACTCAATGCCCGCGCCAGCCAGCGCACTCACGTCCAACTTGGCGCGTTCGAGAAACGCGCGCGAGGTGATGATTTGCTTCACGTCCGCGAGCTGCGCACAAGCGAGCATTATGGCCGGGCCGGTCGAGTAGTTGAAGATGGCCGGCTTTTTGCCGAGCGACCACAGGCTGAGCAAGACGACGGGCGTCGCATTCACGTTGGGCAGCAACACGCCGACTTTATTCACGTCGCGCGTGAGGATGTTGCAAAGCTGCCGCGCCATGAGGTCCATTCCGACGAGCAGCTTTCTGTAGGTGAGCGCGGTGCTGACGTCTTGCAGAACCACTTGTTTGGGAAAACGTGTGGCCGTCTCCACGACGGCTTCAGCCAGTATCTGCGAGCCGAACTGCATTTCGGTTTCGAACTGTTGCGCCACCATCTTGTCTCGCAGCCAGCCTGTGAACAGCGCCCGCGCTTTGGCCGTACTCATTCGCTCGACGTGCGGCGGTACCAACACTTCGCTGAAGTGCGCCGTGATGGTGGGGAACCATTTCTTGCGATTCGGGTTGGGCGACAGCGGCAAGCGGTGCGCGCCCCGCAGGTAACACGTGATGACTTTGGCCTCGGTCTTGTGCAGCAAGAAGCCGGTGCCATCAAACAGTTTCATCAACGTCCCGGTGCGCGAGAGACGGCCTTCCGGGAAGAGCGCGAGCCGTCCGCCTTTCTCCAGGAACTCAGCCATGTGTTTCACAGCGTACGGAGAATCGGTGTCGATGGGAAAGGTGCGACGGTTGATCATGACCTTTCGGTGGAACCATGAAGTTTGCGCTGTCCGCTCGGAAACCACGCACTTCCAATCTTCATCCGTGCAGATGAGCAGGAACAGCCAGTCGAACCACGAGACGTGATTGGGCAGGAGCAATACAGGCCCCGGCGTCTTCAGCACTTCCTCGTTATATGCGCGAAAATGGAACAGCAGCCGAACCAGGAAACGTAGAATAGCTTTCATTGCGTGATCACGACGGCCACGGATTTACACGGGGACGGCGGGAAAGGCTATTCGAGAAGTCCGAGGCGGGAATTGATCAGAACGATGCTGAGACAGCGTCTTCGAGAAATTGGATTTGCGGCTCAATTGATTCCGCATAGCGTTTCGGACATGTCTGCTTGTTCGAGAACCGCGATCGTCTTGCGCACCTCAGTTGCGTTAGCGGCCGCGTTCGGCCTGATGTTCTCTGGCTGCGCGACTCGCCGCGGCCTTGACGGGAGACTCGCTGATGAAAACACCATGGCCGCCCTGTGGTTTCAACACGCGGCCGAGTGCCGTGCGCTTTTCTATCAAGCCTGCAACGTCGCGCATGACGTGCTCACCAGCGAAGCTCCGAAGCACACGAACGTGGCTATCGTGGTGGACATCGACGAGACGGTGCTGGACAACAGCCCGTATCAGGCGCGGCTCATCCAGCGAGGCGAACCGTTCCGAACCGACACGTGGCATGATTGGGTACAACGTTTTCGGGCGCAGGCGTTGCCCGGCGTGGTCGCGTTGTTGAACGACGCCACAAATCGATTCGCGGCCAATCGCCTCGAAGTTTTCTACCTTTCCAACCGCACCGAGGATCAGCGCGAAGCAACTTTGCTAAACCTGCAACACGAAGGATTTCCCAATGCCGATTCGCAACACCTGAAACTCAGGACGAACGGATCGAGCAAGGAAGCGCGTCGGCAGGAAATCACCAATACGCACCACATCGTCTTGCTCATGGGAGATAACCTCGGCGACTTCGCCCAGGACTTCGACGTCATCGGAGCGCCGCGCACCGCGGCGACCGATGCCGCGCGCGAAGAATTCGGCCGTCGCTTCATTGTATTGCCCAACCCAATGTACGGCGATTGGGAGAAAACTTTTTACGAGAGCAAAGCAACTGCGAAAGAAAAGCTGCGCCGCCGCCGCGAAGCGGTGGATGGATATTAGCCGCGCTTACGCCGCAGTTCTTCTTTCAATCGATCCAGCGGCAGTGTGTTCATCACATCCTTTTTCGTCAGCCAGCCTTTGCGCGCGATGCCGGCGCCGAGACGCAGGTAGCCGACGTGTTCGAAGCGGTGCGCGTCGCAGTTGATCACGCACTTCACGCCTTTATTTTTCGCGTGTTTCCAGTGACGCCAATCCATGTCGAAGCGATACGGGCTGGCGTTCAGTTCGATCCACGTCCCCGTCGCGGCGCACGCGTCGATGACGGCGCCGTGGTTCACGTTGCAACCTTCGCGTTCGAGCAGGAGCCGTCCGCAGAGGTGGCCCAGCATGTGGACGAACTTGTTTTCCGCCGCGCGCACGAGACGCTTCGTCGTCTCCGCTTCGGTCTGCGTGAAACCTTGATGGATGCTGGCCACGACCACATCGAGTTCAGCCAGCACCTCATCGGGGAAGTCCAGGCCATCATTGAGAATGTCCACCTCCGTGCCGATCAACATGCGAAAGTCGGTGCCGGAATCTGCGAGGCGTTTGTTCAACTCGCGCACGGCCTTGATCTCCTCGCGCAACCGCGGCGCATCCAGACCGTTGGCTTGGTACGATGATTTCGAGTGATCGGTGACAGCCCAATAGGCCAGCCCCAGTTCCTGCATGTGCGTCGCGATTTCTTCAAGCGTGTTGCGCCCATCGCTCCAGTTGGAGTGGTTGTGCAACGAGCCTTTGAGATCGGTCCACTCGATCAAACGCGGCAAACGATGCCGCTCCGCCGCTTCGAATTCGCCGGAGTCCTCGCGCAGTTCCGGTTCGACAAAGTCGAGCCCCAGCTCCGCGAAAATCTGTTCCTCGCTCTGACACGGCACGAGCAGCTTCGGATCGCGCGTCTCCTCTTTCGAACGGAACAAGCCGTATTCGTTCAACCTCAGACCGCGCGCAATGGCCCGCTGGCGCATCACAATATTATGCTCTTTGCTGCCGGTGAAGTAGGCGAGCGCGAACGGAAACTCCGTGTCACTCACGACGCGCAAGTCAGCCTGGATGCCGCCTTCCAACACCA
>Ga0193753_10000299_pt1 | contig 49137 bp, 44 predicted proteins | sample H1c2metaG_FD_144925 | JGI IMG/M metagenome (GOLD analysis project Ga0193753, IMG submission 144925) | Soil microbial communities from a riparian zone of the East river system, Colorado, United States - H1c2 | ecosystem: Environmental > Terrestrial > Soil > Riparian zone | place: USA: East...
CCCCCCCCCCCGCGACACCTCAACAGATTTGACGGCACGACATCTCGAATATTCCGACGGTTCGCCCGCAGCGACGTGCCCTACCTTCCTGACATGTCGTAGGACGCGTCGCTCCGCGCGCGTCGCTTCCAGGCAGGGAAGGCCGCTGTGGTGTTGTTCACTCACGGCAAGTTCAGTCCTTTCTGACGCCGGCCAAGGCGCTGGGTGACTTTACGCGCGCGCGCGCGGAAGGGAATCTGCGCCTCCACCGTGGTGCCCTGGCCCGGGGCGGATTCGATGCTGAAGTGCCCTCCGACCATCTCGATCCGTTCGCGCATACCGAGCAGTCCCAGCCGATTGTTCTTTTTGGCGCGCAACATTTGTTCGACCGAGAACGACTTGCCGTTGTCTTTGATCTTCATGCGCACCGTGTCCGAAACTTTTTCGATGCACATTTCCACCTGCGTGGCGCGCGCGTGCCGGGCCACATTCGTGAGCGATTCCTGGGCGACGCGGTAGAGCATGGTGCGTTTCGCTCCGTCCAACTGTTCCACCCCGGCGAAAATTCGCAGACGAATCCCGATGTGCGTTCGCTTCGAGAAGCTCTTCACAAAGGAGTGCAGCGCGGGAATCAACCCAAGGTCGTCCAGCACGCTGGGCCGCAATTCGCGGGCGAACTTATGGACGATCTTCACCGACTTTTCCACGAGGCGCTGAGTGTTGGTGATTTTAGTTTGCAGGTCTTTGATGTCGTGCGCCGCGGCCGTTTTTAAACTCCCGAGCTGCACGTTGATGCCCGTTAACGTCTGGGCAATTTCGTCGTGCAGCTCGCGGCTGATCGTCTTGCGCTCCTCTTCCTGTGCCGAGAGAAGCTGGTGCGACAAGTGCCGCAGTTGTTCCTGCATCTCGCGTGACTGCTGCAACAACTCGCTGTAATGGCGTTCGCTCTTCCGCAGCGCCTCCTCGACGGCCTGGCGTTGGATGATCTCCTTTTTCAACTGCCGATTGGAGGCGGCCAGAGCCACGGCGCGCTGGCGCAGCGACTCATTCAATCGGCTCAGGCGGTCATTGGCCTCCCGTGCCGTGCGATGCGTCTTCTCGATGGGCGTAATGGTTTCGGCAAAAAAAAATCCCGCGCGCCGAAATACTCCATTTCTGGCTCCGGGCGAGTAGCTCGACACGACTTCCAGCAGCGCGTGCTCGTGAATCCTCGCTACGTCCAGTGTCTCCAGCCCCATGGACACCGCAGCGCGCCCGAGCGAGCGCGCCGCCTCCAGGCTAGCGCCGGACTTTTGCGTGAGGTGATGGCGCAACGCCGCTGGATACTCTTGCAGCAATCCGGTCAATTTAGGCTTCATGTTGGACGCGGAATTCACGGGCGAACCGATCAATGCTTTTGACCGACTTTTCCACTAACCGCTGGGCGTTGGCGATCTCTTTCGCGAGACCCTCGGGCCGGGCCGCGGCTCCCTTCTTCAAGGCCAGCAAGCGGACATTGATTCCCAGCAACGTCTGGGCGATTTCGTCGTGGAGATCGTGGCTGATCTTTCTTCGTTCATTTTCCTGTGCCGACAGAATCCGGTGGGTCAACTTCTGCAGATGTTTCTGAAGCTGGTGTGATTCCTCCAACAACTTCGCGTAGTGCTGCTCGCTCGTCTTTAGGGCTTCCTCCGCGGCCTTGCGCCGGACGATGCCCTGTTTCAAATGCCGCTTGGCCGCGGCGAGCTGTGCATTGCGCCGGTTCAATGTCTTGTTCTGCCGATCCAAACGAGCGGCAGATTTTATTCCAGCGCGATGAGTCTTTTCGATTGGGGTGATTGCTTCGGTGAAGAACATCTCCGCGCATTTCACCATGCGGTCTTTGGCAGCGGGCGAGTTGCCGGGCAGCACCAATACCGTCAGTGCCGACTTGTGAATCCGGGCCAGGTCCAGCGTCTCCAACCCGAGCGTCACCGCCTGTTCTCCCAGTCGATGCGCCGGCGGCACGCGTGACTTCGACGCTTGCTCCAAGTGCTTGTGCAAAGCGGCCTGATACCGCCGCGAGAACGCGAGCCACTGACGTTTCATGCTGTGTTTGAATTTCGTGCCGCTATGCGGCCTCAATGATTTGCTCTCACCACTGCGCGACATCAATTTCCCTATAATCTCTGACGGTTACAACGATCGGGCTATGGGGTGAACACCCACTGCCAGCGTGAACGCATCAAAGCAATTCATCGCGACGTGAAAATTTCACGGACATTTTCAACCCAGGGATGAGTGAAAGGGCCGCGCGTGTTGTCAAAACCTCACAGCATGTCATCAGAAAAAAAATTCGATCCGCCATCCGGTGGCCCGCGGCCAGGAAAATCCTCGTGGACGCATTCCGGGCATTCGGTGCGTGAGCAACTCCACTACGTTCATGAACCCGCGGCGCAGAACGAGCACCAAAGAGAAATGTCGTTCCTGCGCCACCTGATGCTCTACGACGAAACCGAGGAGCGCCACGTGAGGGAGAACAAGCTCACATGCGCCGAGAGCAACGAGCGTTGCGCCCGGCGCGCGGTGTGGCTGATGGCTGTGTTCACCGCGCTGGCCGTCGTGGGCCTAGGATACGCCGCGATGTTGCTCGAAGATTTTCCGCCCAACAGTTCCCAGTTCGTCACGCGGATTTTCTGCGCGCTCGGATTGGCCTCGCTGGTTTCGTTGCTGACGTTCGTGGGATTTTGGCTGGTCTCTCGTGGAAAGCTGGACGACGAGCGAGACGGCTGCCGCCGGCTGGTAACGAGGATTGTGGAGTCACGCCTCGGAAAGCCGGCGCCGGCTTCCGCAGCGGAAAGGGTTGGAACAGAAGTGGCCAAGGAAAACGAAACGCCGATACAAGCGTCCATCCCATTAGCCGCGAGCGGCGGGTGAATTCTCCCCCTCGGCACGATAAAAGTGCCGGCACATAGCGGGAATTCTCAGAGCCAGCGAATCGTCACGTCGCCATCGAGGCGTTTGGACAAATCAATTGGGTCATCAATGGAAACCTGCTGCGGATTCATCTGGTAAGCCCAGACCTCGAAGTGCGTGAGCTTCGCTTCGCCGTAGATCGTCGCAAAAGCGCCATCCACAGCGTCCGAACCGTGGGCGACTTTGATGCGCCCGATGCGTGGCATATTGTAACGCGCATCAAAGGTGAGCCACTCCTGCCCGAGATAGACTTCGCAGTAGGCGTGAAAATCCATCGGCGTGCCAGGATCGATGTGGCCAATGTCCGGCAAGTGTCCGGTCACGTAGCGCGCGGGTAGATTGAAGGCGCGACACAGCGCAATCGCCGCGTGCGCGAAATCGCGGCAGACGCCGTGGCGGCGCGCGATCACTTCCGAGGCCGAAAGGTCGGGCCGCCCGGAACCGAAGCGGTACTCGATGTTGTTGTGGACCCAATCGCAGATGGCTTGCACGCGCTGGATGCCATGCGTGATCTGACCGAATTCTTTCCACGCGAAGTTCAGCAATTTATCGGAGTCGCAGTAACGGCTCGGCAGCGTGTAGCGCAATAATTCTGAAGGTAGCAACCCCACTGGCATCATTTGTCCTTGCACCATGCGGCTGTCCGGCGAGGAAGAGACGGCCACGAGCGCATCGTGACGAATCTCATTGAGGCCCGGCATCAATGTCGCGCGATAGGTGGCGTTGCCGTGGCTGTCCTGAAACTCATACGACGGCTGGGCGATGCCGAACGAAAGTTTCTCCTGCATCACGAGCACATTGCCTTCGCGCCGCGGCTTGAGCACGAAGAGGACGGGAGTGGGCACAGTCGTTTCGTAGGCGAGGCTGCAGCCCACCCGGACGGTCAGGTTCAATGGAGTCCAACTCATGGCTCAATTATTTCACATTTCGGAAAGAGTGCTGGCGAAATTTTCTGGCAGCCCCGTTCAAAAATCTCGTTGCGCTGTAGCGGCGGTCTGTGACCGCCGAGAAAATGTCCGCGTTCAGCGTGTTGGTACGGCACTCACAGAGCGCCGCTACTGTTTATGAACGGGCTTTCAGGCCGCGCTCAGCGTGGCCGGGCGCGGAATGCCAGCCAGATGGAACTGGCGACTTGCGCGCCTTTGAGCGCCGTTCGCAGCCAGGATGGTTTCTCGCCCTTGGACGATGCGCGATCGCGCCGAAAAGCGGACACACCCGAAATGAACAACGCCGCCGCGGAAGCGAGGGAGGTGGCCGATTTCACGCGTGCGCCAAAAGTGCGAACGCCATAGGCCAGCGCATGCCATTCTTCCATCAGTTGCGCGCGGTTGAGTTCGCTTTCCGCGATCAGCAACTCTTTGCGCAGTTGCAGCGTATTCACGCGAGGCACTGGTCCAGACATGCGCGGTCCTTTCTCAACTGGTCGAACGTGGCGGGAAAAGTTTTCCAGTTGCGCTGAAGGACAGCGAAGCGCCGATACAAAACAATGGCGGCGGCGATATAGAGTCCAGCCAACGTGAGCAGGACTCCGATCGGCGAGAGCGACCAAAGCAACACCACGAGAGCGATGGTCAGCGCAATGCCGCCCAGAAAGGCAAACAGCGCCACGCCCAGCGCCAACAGGATGGCGCGCAGGAGGCGTTCGCGCTCCTCCTGCACTTCCACCATCAACAATTCCAACCGGTTTTCACCGATCGTCATGAGCCGCCGCGCGAAGTCTTTTGACGGCGTGGCGAGTTGCGAGAAGTGATTGGTGGTTTCCTCCACAAAGATTAGTCGTTGCGAGAGCACCGGCGTGTGACGAGAACGCCGATGAGCACACCCACACCGAATGCGATGCCCATCGCTTGGTAAGGATGCGCGTGGACCGTCTCATCCACGACTTTGGCCTTTTCAACCGTCTTGTCGCGCACGCGGCCGTAGATCTCCTTGCCGCTTTCCAGCGCGGCGGCGAGACGCTGGCGCGCTTCGCTGACTTTTTCTCCGGCCACGTCCGCCGTGGCGGCCATTAACGCACGCGCGTCCTCGGCGAGAGTACTGATGTCGTTACTGATTGCTTGGGTCTGTTTTTCCATATCGTTCTTCATTTGTTTCTCCAGTTTTTCTGCAAAAGCTCCTGCGTGAAGATGTCGGCCGGCTCCGGCGCGCTCATTACTTTCAGAATTGAATTCCTGCCACCGAATCTGTTCGGGACAGTTTCAATCACTCGCGGGTCAGGCCGAAATTTTCCATCCACTACCAGGCAGTACTCGAAGGTGCCAATCGGCAAAACGATTTCTCTCACCCAACGGCCGTTTCCCACCGGGTGCATGGGCTTGGCATCGGGCTGCCAGTTGTTGAAGGTGCCGGCAATATAAACAGAGCTGGCCACGGCATCAGTGAACTCGAAGTGCACCGGCAGCGAGTACGGGCGGTCGCTCCCGGCTTGGTCGTAATGTCGATGGTGTGTCATAACCTGAATTTTTCTGGCGCCGCTGATCAGAACAAGGCGCTCTGAAATATTCTCGTGTGGCGCGGCGGCGATGTGGGTTCCAGTGAAGACTGGTTCAACTCCAGCCAGTATTGTTTCATCCTCACCAGGATTTCCTGAAGCTTGTCGGGGTCGGAAGGCTTCACCAGATAAGAGTTCGCGCCCAGTTGATAGGCCCGGTTGATGTCCGTCGCGAGGTTCGAGGAACTCAAAATAAGTACAATGACAGCCGTCAATTCAGGCTGGGCGCGTATCCACTGGAGAACATCCAGGCCCATGACCACGGGCAGATTCAGATCCAGCAGTACCAGACACGGCAAAGGGAATTTCTCGCGGTCGATGTATTTACCAGTGCCGCCCAGATAATGCATGGCCTGCCGTCCATCCGACGCCACGTGCAATGGGTTGATTATTCCGGCCGCGGTCATGGCGCGCCTCATAAAGAAGACGTCGTTCGCGTCATCTTCCACGAGGAGAATAGTTCGTTTCATGGGATTATCCGTTCTCTGACTGAATCCAAAATTCTGTTTGCTGTTCTCGATGTTGCTATTCACCGCAGACACTAGAACAGCCCAACACCGGTGCGGCTATGGGGTGTTACCCCACGTGCCGCTTGGGCGCCCCGCGATTTTCGGCCGCGGATCACTTTGGCGGTTATCGTACTGGAAGTTTTCATCGATGGTGCGGGATTCCGCGGCGTCATTGATCCAACAAGTCGCGTACTTTGCGGGTGAGTGTGCTGGGCGTGTAAGGCTTGGGCAGGAATGCCACCTCCGGGTTGAGCACGCCGTGGTGAGCGATCACATCATCGTTGTATCCAGAAGTGAAAAGGATCTTCAGTTCGGGGTAGGCCGATTTCAAGGACGCGGCCATCACGTGGCCGTCCATTTGCGGCATGATGACATCGGTAATGACCAAGCGAATCGGCGTCCCTTTTTGTTCGCGTGCCACGCGCAAGCCATCCTCGCCGTTGGAGGCGCAAAGCACTTCGTAACCTTGGGCTTCCAACACCATGCGGGCAAGTTGCCGCACGGCCGGCTCATCCTCCACCACCAACAACCTTTCGGTGCCTCGTGGCATCGGGCCAATGCGATCGGTCCGGGCCGAACCGTCGAGAGGTTGATCCACGCGCGGAAAATAAACCTGGAACGTCGTGCCTTTGCCCAGCTCACTATTAACGACGATGTGGCCCCCGGATTCGTGGACGATGGTCTGGCAAGTCGTCAGGCCCAGGCCCGTGCCTTTGCCCTTGGGCTTGGTCGTGAACAGCGGCTCGAACAGGCGCGCCTTCACTTTGTCGGTCATGCCCGTCCCGGTGTCGCTGATGCTGAGCGTCACATAATTTCCAGCCGTGATGATGCCCGTGTGCGTGCGTGCGTCGTTTTCGTCCAATTTGATTTGGCCCGTTTCGATGGAGAGCCGGCCGCCGTGGGGCATGGCATCGCGCGCATTGACGACCAGATTCATCAAGACCTGCCCCACGTAGCCTGCGTCGGCTTTGACGCGTCCGATTTCTTTTCCGGGAACGATACTCAGCACGATATTTTCATCGATGAGCTGCCGCAGCATTTTCTCGATGTTCCTGACCACATCGTTAAGATCCAGCACCACGGGTTGCAGGATTTCTTTACGGCTGAAAACGAGGAGTTGTCGGGTCAATGCAGCCGCGCGTTCGGCCGCGTGGCGGATTTCTCCCGCATCTTTGCGCATCGGATCGTCGGGTCCGAGTGTTTGCATCATCATGTCGCTGTAGCCCATGATGACCGCGAGGATGTTGTTGAAATCGTGCGCTATTCCGCCCGCGAGCTGGCCCACTACTTCCATTTTTTGCGACTGCACGAACTGGTGCTCCAGTTGTTTGCGCTGGGCGCGATCATCAACTTCCTGCAGGGCGCGGCGCACCGCGGGCACGAGCCGGGAGAGATGGTCCTTCAGCACATAATCCGTCGCGCCGCTCTTGAGCGCTTCGATCGCGAATTCTTCGCCCACCGAGCCCGAAACCAGGATGAAAGGCAGGTCCGGCCATTTCACGCGCACGATTTCCAAAGCCGACAATCCATCGAACTTCGGAAGCCCGAAGTCAGCCATGATGAGATCCACTTCCTCGCGTTCCAGCGCCGCCACAAAATCGGAACGGGTTTCCACCCGCGTCGTCTGGCAGGTGAAGCCCGCCGTTCGCAGCATCGTTTGCAGAAGCGAAGCATCGTTCGGATCATCCTCCAGGTGCAGGATGCGAAGATGGGATTTCATTGTGTGTTCTTGCCGTCGATAAAGACCTTATCTTTGGCTCGAACTTCTATTTCTGAGCTTTCCGGCGGCGGTTCATTGACCGCTGCCCAAAAGAGGCCCAGTTGTTTGATCGCTTGCAAGAAGTCCCCGAAATCCACCGGCTTCACCACGTAAGCATTGACGCCGTGCCGATAGGACTCGGCCACGTCCGGCGTTTCACGCGAAGAGGAGAGCACCACGATGGGAATGATCTTCAAGCGCTCGTCGGCTTTGATGATCTTGAGGACCTCCAGCCCCGTGATTTTCGGCATCTTGATGTCGAGCAGCACAACCACGGGATTGCCGGCGGGCCGCGTGCTGAACTTCCCTCGCTGGTAAAGATAGTCGAGCGCTTCCTGACCGTCGTGGACGACTACAACCTTGTTGGCCAGGTTGTGTTCCGCCAGTCCCGCCAGCGTCAGTTCCACATCTCGCGGATCGTCTTCGACCAGGAGAATGCTTTTAATTTTTTGGGTCATTTTATGGCCTCGTCGGAAGGGAAAAGGAAAACGTCGCGCCACCATCCACGATCCCTTTCCCGGAAATCTTGCCTCCGTGCCGAAGGATGATCCGCTGGACGTTGGCCAGTCCGATGCCCGTGCCCTCGAACTCATCGGTGCTGTGCAGGCGTTGAAACACTCCGAAGAGTTTCGCCGCGTATGCCGGATCGAAGCCCACGCCATTGTCGCGGACGAAAATTTTCGTCTCGCCGCTGCCGTTGGGAACACAGCCGACTTCAATTTTCGCCTCCACGCGCGTGCTGGTGAACTTCACCGCGTTGGAAAGGAGATTGGTCAGAACCATGCCCAGCAAGGACGAGTCGGCCCAGACCGGGGGCAGTCGTCCGATGTCCCAGGTAATATTTCGCCCCTTCGTCTCCAGGGCGAAGCCGCTCACGATCTCTTTGACGAGTTGCTCCAGATCGATGTCCACCTTTTGCAGTTCCGATCGTCCGATGCGCGAAAACGCCAGCAGGTTGTCGATCAACTCGCCCATCCGTTCCGCCGCCTCGGAAATGGTCGTCAGGTAATGAAGGTCTGTTTCCGAGAGCGAGCGCCCGGCACTCTTGTGCAGCAGATCCACGAAACCAGTGATGTGGCGCAGCGGCGCGCGCAGATCGTGAGAGACGGAATAGCTGAACGTCTCCAGCTCCCGATTGACCGCTTCCAATTCCGCGGTGCGGGCGGTGACGCGCAATTCGAGTTCCTGCCTGTGCTGCCGCAGTTTGGTTTCCACCCGTTGGCGTTGCGAGATGTCTCGGACGTTGCACTGGATGACGGAATCATCACCGGCCTGGTACTCATTGCTGACAAACTCCACGGCGATGTGGCGGCCATCGTGCGTCTCCAACGGCAGGTTTTCGTAGCGGACATAGCCGAGTTCCTGGAGTTGCGCGAGCATGGCTTCATTGGCCACGGCGTCACGAAACGGACTTAGCTCAGCGACGGTCTGGCCCACGATCTTGTCGCGGGAAAAACCCAACAGTTTGACCAGGAAGGGGTTCACATCTTTGATGCGTCCCGTCTCGGCGTCCAGAATCAGAATGCCGTCCTGGGCCGTTTCGAACAGCCGGCGATAACTCACCTCGGAAGCTTTCAACACCGCCAGGTCTTTGCGTTCGGTGATATCTCTGTTCGGGGCGATGACGGCATTCCCTTCATTCACTGGCGCGAACATATCGGGGGTGCTGTGGTCGTAGTTCCGGCGCTTCCTTTCCGTCCTCGGTCCCGTCTGTTGAATGCGCGCCCGTTCGATGGCGTAGTGCAGGGCGCGCGCCAATTCGCCGTTGAACAGATAACTCTTGGGCAGGCAATCCGCCGCGCCTTCCTGAAAGGCTCGCAAGGCCAGGTCATCACCCACCAGGCCCGTGAGGATGACGATGAGAACCTCCGGTGCGTGATCCCGCACGGTGTAAAACGTCTCCAACCCATGGGAATCGGGCAAGGCGAGATCCAGCACCACCAGATCGAAGTTATCCAGCAGGAGCTTCTCCAAGCCATCATCCAGCCGCGTGACGTGCGTGAGAATGAATGATGGCACGAGGCTCTCATTCAATGCCTCTCGGACGAGGTGTGCGTCGCTGGCGCTGTCCTCAATCAAGAGGACTCGAAAGGTTTTGTCCTTCATAAGTGTCTCCTCGTAATGCTGCTGTGCATCGCGATCGACTTTGGGAAGTCTTCGGCGGGATTGATGTCACGGCTCGTGTGATCTTGGAGTCGTGGCACGTATTCATGGTTGAAAATTGTTTTTGCTCATATCGGTTTCCGAAAGTTGCCCCCGAATCGCACGCTAAAAATCAGGAGAGATGTTTACGGGAGTCAAAATAGGAAGGGGCATCGTGGTGCGCTATGGGGTGTTTTCCTACCGTATCGCGGAGTCTGCATGTCTTGGACGGAGGCATCACGAACGGGAAGCAATTGTTCCTCGCGGTGCAACTTCGCGCCGCTGATTCCAATTCCATTCTGAATCCAAAAGCCCGGAGTCTTCGCGAGGAGATCATTGCCCATAGGGTTACACCCCATAGCAAACGGCAACGGAACGTCTAGCGTTACGTCGTCATCTCCCAAGACGGAAGTCGGTTTTTACCAGAACGCTTCGGAGGCAGAACGGAAGCCAAAGAAATAGATATGAAACAGACACTACTCATCACGTTCCTCTCAGTCGCGGCGTTCACAATTAGCTGCAAGCAGTCCGCGGAAAAATCCACGGCTGAAATCAATCTTCAGACGGCGGAGGAGAAGGTCGAAGCGAAAACCAAAGACGCCGCCCAGGCCACGAAGGAACTGACGCAAGCGAAGAAAGAATACGCTTACGCGCAGAAGGCTGAATTCGTGGCTGAGAAGCAGACGCAGTTGGCCGAGCTCAATCGCGAACTCATCACGCTCTCCAACAAAGTCGAAACGTCCAGCGAGGCCGTGAAGACGGACACCAAACCAAAGCTTCAGGCGCTGCGCGACCAATCGGCGAAGTTGAATACGCAACTTAATGAAGCCAAAGGTGCGACTGAGTCCACCTGGGACAGCGTGAAGTCCACGTCGAGCAAAGCCTACGAGGATTTGAAGGATGGATTCCAGCACGCGCGCCAATGGGCCAGTCATACGATCGCGCCCTGACGCACACGAAGATTTAGAAAACAAAAAGAAAACAAACCATGAAAAACACATCTGTAACTACGGGCCGGGTCCTGAAATTGTCCGCGCTGATCCTCAGCGTCGGCGCATTGGCGATGACCGGTAGCCTGACGGGCTGCGCGGGCGATCGCTACACACAAAGCACGGGCGAACACATCGACGACAAAGCCGAGTCCACGCGCGTCCGCGGCGCTCTGTCCGACGACACGCAATACAAATACGACGACGTGAAGGTGCAGACGTTCAAGGGCGTGGTGCAATTGAGCGGTTTCGTCAATTCGCGTGAGCAGAAGAACCGCGCGGGCGACCTTGCCAAAAAAGTCGAAGGCGTCAAAGAGGTTGAAAACAACATCACGGTCAAAGAAACCGTGAAGTAATTTGCTATCGCTCCCGGCTGGTGCGGTAACGCACCAGCCGGGCAGCAATATTCAAAACTGAAAGGAAGATTGTATGCTTTGGACAATTTGCGTCATTCTAATAGTTCTCTGGCTGCTCGGTCTCGTCACGGGCACGACCATGGGCGGTCTGATTCATGTTCTTCTGGTCATCGCGATTATCGTGGTGCTGGTACGAGTCATCTCGGGACGAAAACCATTGTAAGCGTCCAGCGCGAATCGCTCGTGGGACTACATTCGTTCCGCTTAGAGCCGGTCTGAAAGAATTCAGCGGCGGAGTACGCCGGTCCTCGGGCCAGCAACGAGACCTATCCGATGACACTGAAAAAAAGCCACACCGTTAGGCGTTCCGACGCGCCTGCGCCCGAGGAGGGGCGTACTCTGGGGCAGAATAGCTCCACGGCCGAAGTGAATTTTCAGATAGGCTCTTCGAAAGGACGAGCGTTTACTCCGGCTTGATGCCCGGCTTCAGGAACGTCCGCACTTCGCTGACCTGCGCGGCCTGCGCGGCCTCGGTCACTTTCACGACGTTGCCGTAGGCCGCCTGATCATCCGCGCGGATGGCGACGATGAGACGCGGGTTTTCTTTGGCGCGTTGCGTCAACTCAGCTTTCAAGCGGTCGAGCGTCACGGCCACTTTGCCGAGATAAAAATTCGGCGCGTTGGTCGTAATCGTGACGATGAGCGGCGGATTGTCGTTCACGCCGGACTGCGGCGCTTTCTGAGAAGTCTCGGGCAAAGTGAGTTTGAACGCGGGCGTGTCTTTGAAAGCCGTCGTGACCATCAGGAAGATCAGCACGACCAGCAGCACATCGATCAGAGACACGATGATGACGGACGGCGGACGGCGGCGTTTGCGCCCGGCGAAATTCATGGCGCTTTCGGCGGGATGGGCGGCGGCGCGATCGACTGGCTGGTGTTCGTGCCGTGATAATGCTTCCGCAAAAATTCATCGACGAGGCTCTCCAGTTCCACCGTGAGGTTCTCGACTTTCTTGCTGTAATAACTCCACGAGATGAGCGCGGGAATGGCGACAAGCAATCCCAGCAAAGTGGCGTAGAGCGCGGTGCTGATGCCTTGTGCGAACTTCACACTGTCCACGCCGGTGACGGCGCTCATGCTGCCGAACAGCGTAATCAATCCGTAAATGGTGCCGACAAGTCCCAGCAGCGGCGCGATGCCGACGATGATTTCCAGCACGACGAGGCCGCGTTCCAACTGAGCAACCTCGTGCCGTGCGCGCGTCTCGATCAGTTCCGCCGCTTCAGCGCGCGACCAATCGAGATGTTGCGACGAGAACAGCAGCAGGCGTGCGGCGGTGGAAGGGTTCTCTTCGCACAAGGCGCGGAGACGCGGAAGATCTTCAGCGCTCTTGTAGAAACTGACGCCATTTTCGAGCGCCGCCGGAATCACGCGATTCCAACGCAGCGCCAAGCCGCGCTCGACGAGGAACGTGAGCGCGATGATCGACGTGAGCAACAGGATGACTATGAAAAATGTGTGCATCGCAAAAGTTCGCGGCGGTGTATGGCGCTCCGCCTGCCGGATGTCGATTCTGAAACACGCGCGGTGAGGCAAAGGCCGCCTGGCTGGTCAGTCGTAGTAAAAGGTGAAGCGCACTTCTCGCGTCAGCTTTCCCAAGTGTTGAATCATCGCTCTGGTCCAAGGCCCATAATTCTGAGGCTTCTCAATCGCCAACTGGCACAGGGAACTGCCGATGGGATCCATCTTTGTTTCGGAGTCCACGATTCTCGTTTCAGAAATATTGCCATCTGAACGCAATACAAAGGTCACGACTACCGTTCCTCGTCCATGGAACTGATGTTGGTCTATCAAAACATACCAAGCCTGTTCCACCGCTGTGACCAGGTTCCGATCGTATTGCCCCAAGGGCGAACCTTCCGCATCAATCGTCACCCGCCCACGCCTCGCCACGCCACCGTCCTGTTGGATTTTGGGTTTTGCGATCTCAGGATTCCTTAGTCGAACTTCTTCCAGCGTGCGGGGCTTCTGGTGGGGTTTTTCTGCGGGCTTCTCACCCTCTGACTTCGGCGCAGGTTCCAGCGGCTTCGGCGTCGCTTTGTTCAAAGCGAGATCCCCAGTGGGCGGCGCGGCTTGCGGTTTCGCTTCGGCTTCCTTTGGCTCGGGTTCAACCGGCTTCGGCTCCGGCGGCGCGGGCTGCAAGGGCTTGGGCTGCGGCTTCGGCGCGTCGATGGTGCGAAGGACATGCTTTTGCGAGCCATCGATCTTCGGCACGTCCGCCTTCTTCGGTTCTGGATTGGCCGCGAGGGAATTGTCGGTGGAATAATTTCTCGTTTCCTTTGGCGGCTCTTTCGCAGCGAGGGCTGGATCGACTTCCACGAAGACCATCGGCACTTCGCGCGGCGGAGGTCGCTCCGCGAGTTTTGACTCGGGCTGCATTTCAGAAATTTTTTTGGGCCAGATGTTCGCGATCGCTTGTTTGATCAGTGCCACCGCGGGCGGGGCAACTCTCCATCCGGTGTAAGCCAGTACGTGCAGGACGAGCGAAATAGCCAGCGCCACGGCCAAACGTCGGTTGGCCGTTTCTGCGCGCGAGGCGATGTGCCAGCGAATCGGAAATGCAGCAGGCATGGCGCGAAAACGATGCCGCACGTCGATGGGCCGGGCAAGGGACAACTGGCCGATCGCAAGGCGCGTCGCTCCGGCGCGCCAGCACTGGAGTCGGAAATCCCTCGAAGTCGGCAGGTTTTTTCCGTTCGCGGCGCGTGCGGAGCGACGCGCCCCACCGCTCTGAATACACGCTCCTCGCGGCAAGGCTTCGCTCTTGACGGCTCACATCGGCCCGCGATGTTACCTGCCATGACAACGACCCCGCGCACTGCCCGCCGCTTTTTCGCCGCTCTTGCCGCGCTTCTTTCCACGGCCACGGCGTTTTGCGCCGATCCGTTGGAGCGTTACGTGGCCGCGCCAGATGCGTCGTACCAATGGGAATTAAAATCCCGCGTCAACACCAACGGCTTCGACACCGCTACGCTCAGCGTCACGTCGCAAACCTGGCGCAGCAATGTTTGGACGCACACCGTCCAGGTCGTGCGTGAGAACAAGATGCGTCATCCGGAGATCGCGTTTCTCTTCGTGACTGGCGACGGGTCGGGCAAGAGTTACATCCCGATGCTCGCAAAGCTGGCGAGCGAAGCGGGCGCGACGGCGGCGCTCGTGACGCGTGTTCCCAATCAGCCTCTTTACGGCGGCAAGAAGGAAGACGCGCTCATCGCCTACACGTTCCAGCAATACATGAAGACCGGTGATGACACATGGCCCGCGCTACTGCCGATGGTGAAGAGCGCCGTGCGCGCCATGGATGCGGTGCAGGCTTACGCGCAAAAGGAACATCAGCAAAAGATCGAGAAGTTCGTCGTGGGCGGCGCGTCGAAGCGCGGCTGGACCACGTGGCTGACCGGTGCCGTCGATCCACGCGTCACCGCCATTGCGCCGATGGTCATCGACATGCTGAACATGAAAGCTCAGACGCAATGGGCGCAAAAAGTTTACGGCAAGCAGAGCGAACAGATCAGCGACTACACAGACCTCGATCTCGTTTCGAAAATGGATCATCCGCGCATGGTGGAACTGCGCAGCTTCGTTGATCCCTACAGCTATCGCGCGCGTTACCGGAACATTCCGAAGCTGCTGCTGCTCGGCACGAACGATCCGTATTGGACGGTCGATTCTTTGCGCCACTATTGGGACGAGCTGCCGGGTGTGAAGCTCGTGTTTCAAACGCCCAATGCTGGACACGATCTCGGCGGCGGTATTCAAGCCACGGAAACGCTGGCCGCATTTTTCCAGATGATCGCGGATCAGGAAGAGTTGCCGCAAATGGAATGGAAGCTGAGCGATGGCGGCGCGCCGCACTTGCACGTGAAGGTGAACCGCACCGCGAAGGCGATTCGCCTTTGGACGGCTGATTCCACCGACCGCGATTTCCGCAACGACCGCTGGTCCAGCAAGAATCTCGAAATCAAACCCGGCAGCGCCATCGCGGACACGGAGGTCGATAAGCCCGCGAGCGGCTATCGAGCCTTCATGGGCGAAGTGGTGCTGACGAATTCCCTGGGCCACGAGTACAAGCTTTCCACGCAGGTGCAGGTCGTGCCGGATGAAGTGAAGTGAAGTGAGCCGCGGTTAAGGCGGCGTGATGCGGAAAAAATTCTGGAACGGCACGAAGTCTCGCGGATCGTGGAACGTCACCCAGCCGGTCACATTGGTGAGGGTGCCGAACGAGAACCAGAATTGGAGATCCGTGGAGGCGTCCAGGCGCCAGACTTGATTGAGTTTTCCGTAAGCGCGCACCGAACCGATTCCCGCCGGATAAAGCACGGGCAACATGTGATCCAGCCTGGCCCGCGTGAAGTTGGGAAGCTGGGCGAAAGTTCGGAACGTCTGTACGGAGCCGGAGCGGTTGGTCAGGTAGCTGTTGGTTGACCACGGTCCATTGGGATTGGCGGAGCCTTCCATGCGGTAAACGTCGCCCACCGGACCGACAATTCGGAACGTCAAGCCGCTACCGGGGACGACCGTGGTGTGTATGCCCACTTGAGTTACGGTCACTATTGCCACCGCGCTGGTCGATGATGCGCCGCCGCTCTGGGCAATGGCGTAATAGTTCCCGGCGTCGTTGGTCTGAACCGGATCGATGTTCAGGACAAAATTTGTGGCCGTGATGCGCACGCTGTTGGTCACGAGTTCCTGGCCTTTCCACCATTGATAAGTCATCGCGGCGCTCGCGTGAGCGATGACCGAAAGCGCGACGTGTCCGCCCTCCGACACGAAGCGGCCAATCGGGTGCTCGTCGATGACCGGCAATTCGGGCGCGGCCTTCACCGCGGCGGCGGAGTGATGCGGAAAAAAAGTGAGCCCGAGCAAAACGAGAGCGAGCGATTTCAAACTTGGAACCGTCTGGAACACCGGCGCACTGTAGGCATCATAGCCGAACATGACAATTCTTATGAACAAGCCTCTTCGATTTTTGGTGAACTCCGTGCTGCTCGCGGGTGCGGTGCAAGCCGGCGGCGCGAACCTGACCCTTTTCGCGGGCGGCGGCGCGAAGGCCACGGGTTTGGCTACCGAGTGCCGACTCGCTGATCCGTTCGCCACTGACTTCGATGCGCAGGGCAACACTTACATTTGCGAGATGACCAACAACCGCGTGCTGAAAGTGGACGCGCGCGGGAACCTGACTGTGTTCGCCGGCACGACGAAAAAAGGCAGCGGCGGCGATGGCGGCCCAGCGATTGAAGCGGAGTTGAACGGCCCGCATCATCTCATCGTGGCGAAGAACGGCGACGTATTCATCGCGGACACTTGGAATTGGAAAATTCGCCGTGTGGACGCGAAGAGTGGAATCATCAGCACCTTCGCTGGAACAGGAAAGCGCGGCTACAGCGGCGATGGCGGACTGGCAAAGGACGCGGAGTTCAGCGGCATCTACTCACTTTCATTCGATGCGGGGCGGGAAAATCTTTACCTTGCTGATTTGGAGAACCGCCGCGTGCGTACCATCAATATGACGAGCGGCAAGGTTCGTCTCGTCGCTGGGAACGGCGCGAAGGGAGTTCCCGCGGATGAAAGCGATGCCGTGGTTTCACCGCTGCTCGATCCGCGCGCGGTCGCAGTCGCCAGAAGCGGAGATGTTTACATCCTCGAACGTGGCGGACACTCGTTGCGCGTCGTTGACACGAAAGGAAAAATTCGCACGGTCGTCGGCACAGGCAAACCGGGCGGCGTCACCAGCGCGACTGATCCTCTGGTGGTGACGTTGAAAGGGCCGAAGCATTTGTGGGTGGATCGCGACGACACGGTGTTGATCGTGGACAGCGAGAACGATGTGATTCGGCGCTATCTGCCGACGGAGAACAAAGTGGTGCTCGTGGCGGGAACCGGAAAGCGCGGGGCGACGCTGAGCGCGGACCCGCTCAAGACAGAACTGCGTCATCCGCATGGCGTGAACGTTGATTTGCAGGGACGCATTTACATTTCAGACAGCGTGAATGGGCGGGTGCTGCGCATTCAGTAACGTGCCGTCAGTTTGCAACTGGCAGTTCTGGAACTTTGAATGACCCTGCCGGTTGCAAACCAGCAGTACGTTCACGAACGCTCCGCGAGTGCCACGAAATTCTCCAAAAGCTTCAGCCCCACTGCCTGGCTTTTCTCGGGATGGAATTGCGTTGCGAATACGTTGTCTCTCCACACGGACGACGCGAAAGATTCTCCGTAGGTCGTGCGCGTGGCCACGATGCTTTCGTCCGCGGGCTTGGGGAAAAAACTGTGCACGAAGTAAACGTAGCTTCCGCTGGGAATGTCTTTGTAGAGCGGGCAACCGGGCTGCGTGATGTCGATTTGGTTCCAACCGATTTGCGGTACCTTGAGTCCGTCGCGTTGCGGAAAGCGGACGACCTTGCCGGAGAAAATTCCGAGGCCGGCCGCGCAACTATTGAACTCCTCGCTCCCATCGAAGAGCGCCTGGTAGCCGACGCAGATGCCTAGAAAGGAACGCCCGGAAACAATCCAATCGCGCGTGGCGGAAAACAGTTTCTGTTTCTCAAGTGAGTTCAGGCAATCATCGAACGCGCCCACGCCCGGTAGCACCGCGCCGCGCGCGCCTTCCATGCCGCGCGACGTTTTGGCCACGCGCACATCGGCGCCGACTTTCTTGAGCGCCTTTTCCACGCTGCGCAAATTGCCGGAACCGTAATCGAGCAGAGCAATCACGGGAGGAGTGAAACCGATCCGGGAGGGGAGAGCAAATCGGTGAAAACAGTGAATCAGTAGGTCAGTAACTTCGCGGCGGTAACCTACTTTTCATTGTTTACTGACTTGCTGACCTGCCATTCAGGCTGCTTCGGCCTCTTCGCTGCCTTCTTCAGACGCGGCCGGCTCGGCGAGGCTGCCGCGGTCGCCCAGGCGCGTGCGGGCGACGGAACCGCTCGCTTCCAACTCGCGCTGAGCATCCGCCGAAAAGCGTGTCCACGGAATGGCCGCCAGCCGTTCCTCTTCGATGGGCTGGCCGCTCAGTTCGCAGATGCCGTAGCTGCCATCGCGAATGCGCGCGAGTGCGGCGTCGATCTCGTAGGCGGCATTTTGATCCGAACTCATCATGCTCAACGCGAAGTCGCGATCGAACTCGTCGGTGCCGGCGTCGGCCATGTGCAGGCTGAACGCGCGCTGCTCTTCGCGGGCGATTTCGCTAAGGCCGCTTTTGCGCTGGCCGAGTTGCGCGCGCAATTCTACGAGCAGTTCGTAATGCTTCTGCCACTTGGGATCGATGCGCACGATGTGATCGCCACCGCCTAAAATTTGAGAGGTCGTCGCTTTGGCGACCGCACCATTGGTCTTCTGGTTTTCGTTCAGCATAAAGTGTTATCGGACGTTACACGCAGAGCGTTAACGGAAGAAGCAGGGCAACACCGGAAATCTTCTCCGGTTATCTCACCACCACTTCCTCCGGTGAAGACGCCGCGACGAGCGGTTGCAAGTACGGGAACAGGAAACGAAAAGCAAACGTCGATGCGGAAAAACTTGAAAAGTGGTTTCACTCGAAATACAAATTCCAAAATCCAAATTCGAAATTTCAAAAACCAAACTTGAACGGCTGTCGACGCATCGCCATCGAACGTGGGAATTTGGAACTTGGTCCTATTGATATTTGAGAGCTGGGATTTGAAATTTATTGGCCAGCGCTAAGCCAAAACTCACCGGCCATTACAACGCCGATGCCGCCGACGAGATCACCAGCGAGTTGGTGCGCGGCGTCTTGCGGCGGTAGGTCACGATTTGAAACGGCTTGAGCGTTTCGTAGCTGCCGAGCATCTCCGGAAGTTTCATCAACACCCACGGCTGTTGCGTGTTCGCGCCATTCTTGGTGAAGACCACGTCATCCGCGATGTGGACGCACATGTGCAGCGCCTCTTCGCCCCGGCCGAGCAGCAGCAGGAGATCGCCGAACTGGCGCGGGCCGGCGGGGTTTCGCGTGTAATCGCTTTTGAGAACCTTGCGCGTGTGGTCAGGATTGAAGAAGCCGTCGTCCGGCGCGCTGTTGAAAAAATTCATTGAACTCCAGAAACAATCCTGCCGGACAATGTTCGGATCGCTCGGGTTCGGATAAGTGTAAAGGCGCAGCCGCGCGAATGGCGGCAGAAAGTAGGAGATGTTGATCTCCGATCCTTCCGGCACGCGGGCCACGGATTCGATGAACGGTTTGTAAGTGTAAGCCGGCCCGAGCAAGCCCCAATACTTGATGATGACGCTGACGTCGGTGCTCGGATCGACGCGCAGCTTCATGACAAAGGTCGAGACGCGCCACAGCCCGCGGACGAGGCACTTCGTTTCTTCCGCGGACGAGATTTCCGCGAAGGTCGCGGCGTCGGCGAAGCAGAGATTGCCTTCCTGCCGGTAAGTCAGCTTGCGCACCAACGCGATCTTTTCCGGCGGCAGACCGCACTCGGCAAACCAATCGTTGAAGCCATCGGCACGAAAACGAAACGGCGTGGCGTGAGGAACGTTTTCCGGATCACGCGCCAGCATCGCATAGAGCCGCGCCCGAGTTTCCGGCGCAAGACTGACGACCACCTCGGGCGGCGGTTTGATGCGGACGATGTTCGCTGAAGTTTCCCAGTGCGCCCGATCGTTGAGCCAGGTCCGCGTCGAGTCGGTCAGTTCGAGTGTGCTGAACAAACTGGCCAGTTCTGTTTCGCCCTGATTGCGAAAGACCCACCTGGTGGCGGGCCCGCGGATGAAGTCGTTGGTGAAATACTCCTCGGGACGATCCAGCGCGATGGGGACATAGTTAATGGGCGCGCCCCAAAGAAAATTGCTGCTGGCTAGCGAGGCTGCGGTCTTCGCGTTTTTCGCCTGGCGCCACGCGAGGCCATGACCGGGCCAGAACAGCGATTCCAGGAGAAACATGAGCAGCATGCCGGAGGCGACCAGCACGACCTTCGGGAGCGTCGCCGTGCGCGGCGCGGGAGCATCGGCGAGAGCTTTTTTCTTTGGCCGTTTCAAAATGAGAGCGAACGATACATGCGCTTTATTGAAAAAACAAAATCCTCGCACGCGCGGACCGTGACGTTCAGGTCACAAAAAAAGTTACGAGCGGGCAATGAAGCGTTGATTTTTCCGCCGGGTGATATTACTTCGCTGCCGCCAGTAAGAAACAGAACACCATGCACTCACATCGACCGCCCGGCGGACCGGGCCGCTATTCCGCCAAGAGCCAACACAAGCCGATCAACTTTTATTGCCAGGCGCCAGCCGCGGGCAGCGTCTTCGTCATTGGAGATTTCAATGATTGGAATCCCACGGCGCACCCGATGCAAAAGCAGTACGACGGAACCTGGTTTGCTCAACTGCAATTGAACCACGGTCATCATCACTATCTGTTTCTCGTCGATGGCAAGCCCATGCTCGATCCCCGCGCGCAAGGCATCGGGCGCAATGAGATGAACGAGAAGGTTTCGCTGCTCGCGGTGTCGTAGAGATTCGCGGCGGCAATTTGGGCGTGGCCCGACGAAGCGGTCACAACCCGGCAGTGCGTCCGTCTTCCGTCTTCACCTTCAGGATCAGCATGGCGGCAATGATCCCCAGCACGCCGCACGCACCCCAGAGCAGCAGCGGTTCACTCGCGTGCAGGCGCACGCCGGTGCTGGGCCCGAGCGTCAGGCCCAGTGCCCACACCAATCCATACGCGCCCATGTAGCGGCCGCGCATTTCCGGCCGCACGCCGCCCACGATGAAGGCCGACGCCACCGGCATCGCGATCATTTCACCAATGGTGAAAACGATCACCACCAGCGTGAGCATGGGAATCGTCTTCGCCCAGCCAGCGAGCGCGAAGCCCAGGCCAACGAGCACGTAACCGAACGCAATTGTCGCGCGGGTGGGCCATCGTCGCGTATGCATCGTGAGTGGCAGTTCGAAGAACACGATGAGCACGCCGTTGAGTGAAATGAGCAGCCCATAATCGCGGGGCGTAAATCCCGCTGACGTCACGTGCAGTCCGAACGTCGAACTCATTTGCAGGAACACGAGCGAGATGAAGAATTGCGCCAGGAGCAGCGCGTGAAACCGCCGGTCGTGGCGCATCACACGCCAGGCGGTGGCCCACGAGGCTGATTCGCCGATGGCGCGCAGCCCGTGCGGCAGCGTGAACCAAGCGAGGATTCCAAACAGCGTGGATGTGATCGCATCGCCAATGAACAGCCACTTGAAAGAATAGTCCGCGAGGAAACCCGCCGTGGCCGGACCGAAAGCCCAACCCGCGTTCAACGACCAGCGAAACGCCGCGAACGCCGTGATCCGTTGCTCAGGCGTCACGATGTCCGCCAGCAGCGCGCTGCTCGCGGGGCGATACAGTTCCGTCGTCAACCCCGTGAGTGCCGTGAGCAGGATGATCGCGACCAGCGAATCCGCTTGGGACAAGAGCAACATCGAACTCGCGGAGGAAAACATGGACAGCACGATCGTCTTCCGCCGGCCGATGCGATCCGTGAGATAACCCCCGGCCAGCGCCGCCACGAAATGGCCGATGCCGTAGGCCGTCAGCGCAAGCGCCGCATCACCACTCGTGAAGCCGCGCTCGCGCACATAAATCGTGAGGAACGGAATCACGAACGAGCCGAAGCGATTGATAAACGTTCCCAGGAAAAGAAACCACGCGGCACGCGGCAGCGCCTTGAGGCTTGGGATCAAACCGTGTGGGTTCGTGTTCACAAACAAAAAACCCTGCTCGGCTTTCGTCGAGCAGGGTTGCGCAAATCTGGTGCTTCGATCAGTTTGGCTCCTCCTGCCCGTCGTGCGCGACGACGACACGACGCACGCGCAGATACGACATTGCCGGCTGGTTCCATTTGAGATTGTTCCGTGCTGTCATCATTCGAAGTGCGCGCACTTTGTCACGGGCGCAAATACGCGCAAGCGCGGAGTCAGAGTTTTTTCCCGAGCCGATCGCCCATGCGCGCGTAGAGTTCGAGGCCGCGTTGCGAATAGACCAGCAGATCTTCCGCGAGCTGAATGCGTCCGCGCTCGAACAGCGTCAGGGTCGAGGAGCCGCCGAATTTGAAGAAGCCTTTCTCCGCGCCTTTCGCGACCGGTTCGCCCGGCGTGAACGTGTAATCAAAACTGCCCACGCACGTCGCGCCGACCTCGAGCATGACGACAGTGCCGAACTCCGGAGATTCAATGCGTGACACGGCGCGCTTATTCTCCGTGAAGATGTGGATGTTCTGCCGCAGCGCGATGGGATTCACCGAGAAGAGCGGGCCTTCGATGAGACGCGGCGCGCTCGGTACGCCACTGACCGGAAAATGAAACCGATGGTAATCCACCGGACACAGGCGCGACAGCACCATGGCGCCATCGTGAAACCGCGCGGCCAGCGCGTCATCCATCAGCAATTTGCGCACGTCGAAAACCGCGCCTTTCACGAAGATGCCTTCGAGTTTGGACACGTCTTGAAAACCAAAGTGCCGGCCGTCGGCGGGAAAGACGGCGCTGTGCGGATCGGGATCGATGGGGCGCGCGCCGGGTTTTAGTTTGCGATAAAAGAACTGGTTGAAGGTGCGATACGATTCCGGCGCGTCGGCGAACTCGTCCGCTGCCACTCTGTAGCTGCTGATGAAGGGCGCGACTTTGCTTCGGCTCGCGGGCGCGTCCATGCGCCGCCCATACCAGCGGGAGAAGGCCGCGCGCTTCACCAACGCGTGTAAGGAAAGTTGTCCGAGCGGGCTTCCGTAGGTCCACCGCAGAAAACGATCGCCATACACTTCTTCCGTCTCGATGCGGCCAGTGTAGCGATTAAAGTATTGGATTGGCTCCGCTGCCATGCACGCAGCTTAACATACGCGGAAAGCCCAAAGGAGAGCGGTGCGGAAAAATGGCACGGCATCGTGATCGTTTCATCGTTTCCGATCATCGATCTCTGCTCTTGCATGGAACTTGAATCCAGAGCACGTCTAAGGGTGAACCAAACGGATCGCATTCAGAAACACGCGAGACATGATCACGATTGTTTTGGCCGACGACCATAACCTTGTGCGGGAGGGACTGAAACATCTCCTCAAGGAAGAATCTTTGTTCAAACTCGTCGGCGAAGCGCGTGACGGTCTCGAAGCGGTGAAGCTCGTCGAAAAATTGGAACCCACGATTTTGCTCCTCGATCTGATGATGCCGCGCCTGCACGGACTGGAGGTCATTCGCCAGGTGCGCAAGTTGAACAAAACCAAAGTGATCGTGGTTTCGATGTACTCGGACGAGCCGTACGTGGTGGAAGCGTTCCGCAACGGCGCGACCGGTTATGTGTTGAAAGATTCGACCGGCTCGGAATTGGTGCGGGCCATTCGCACCGTATCAGCGGGCACGCGCTTCCTCAGTCCCTCGCTGTCGGACCTCGCCATCGGCGCTTACTTGAACAAGCTCGATGGCCTTCCCGCGGACGTTTACAGCACGCTGACGGCCCGCGAACGCGTGGTGTTGCAGCTCGCGGCGGAGGGGAGCAGCACGGCTCAAATCGCGAAGCAACTTTACATCAGTCCGCGCACGGTCGAGACGCACCGGGCCAATGTGATGAAGAAACTGTCCTTGCGCTCGCAGACGGAACTGGTCCGTTTCGCCATCCGAAGAAAGATCATCGCGGCGTAATCGCGATGGCGGCGGGCGTCCCTGCCTGCCAGTAAGGGCCGGCTTCCAGCCGCCCGAAATAACGCTTCGCGCGGCTTGTAAGGCTGAAGGAAGCGAGAAGATCTCCTCGCTTGGCGTTCGCTTTTTCCGTTGGGCTGGAAGCCTCGACTCATTGGCAAGCAAGGATGCTGGCCGCCACATAGCTTGCCAGATCCCTTCCGCTGGTTGACGGATTCAAAATCCCGTTGCACTGACGCGGCGCTCCGCGATAATTCGCGGCCATGAACGAGTGGAACATTCAGTTGCGCGGCCACGCCTGCCAGGCCTGTCACAAGGCATTCGCCACGGGCGAGACCTACCACACCATTCTGTTCGACGAGAAGCGTGACTTTCTGCGCACGGACGTTTGCGCCAAATGCTGGACGGAACAATACAGCGAGGCGCGCGATCGGAAGGGTTTCATCTCGTATTGGCACGGCGAATACGAAGCGCCGCCGCCGCTCGTGGAAGCCATCGGGCGCGCGAGCGCCGAAACTCTTTTGCGCAAGCTCGTGCAGGCGAACGATCCTAAACACGCCGCGGCCAGCTACATTTTGGCGGTGATGCTCGAGCGCAAACGCATCCTGAAAGTGAAGGAGCAGGTGAGGCTCGAAGGCAAACGCATCTTCATTTACGAACAGCCCAAGACGGGGGATGTGTTTACGATTCCCGATCCAGACCTGCAGCTCAACCAACTCGAAGCCGTGCAGCGCGACGTGGCGCAATTGCTCGAACATGGCTTGCCCGTCGAAGCATCGCTCACCTCCACTCCGGCGTTCACGGAAGCCACGCCCGAGGTCCCGGCTGACGCCGAATCCACGACCACCTGATTTGTGCCCGAGCCGGACCTCAAAATATTTCAGGAAAAACTTGGCTACAATTTTCGCGACGAGTCGCTGCTCCGCCTCGCGCTCACGCACCCGTCCATCGCGCATGAATTGGAGATTGTCGTGCAACACAATCAACGCCTGGAATTTCTCGGCGACGCGGTGCTCGGCCTGGTTTTGACCCGCGAACTTTATCATCGGTTTCCCGATTTGGGCGAAGGGCCGCTGACCAAGGCGCGCGCCCAGCTCGTCAACCAACGCATGCTGGCCGAGCAAAGCCGCCGGCTGGGCCTTGGTGAGTTTTTGATCATGAGCCGTGGCGAATTAACTCACGGTGGCCGTGAACGATCGTCCACATTGGCGGACGCCTACGAGGCCATTGTCGGCGCGATTTTTTTGGATGGTTATTATGAGAGCGCGCGTGAATTTGTCCTGCGCTGTTTTCACGATTCGTTCGGCGAGTTCACGGCCATTCCTAATCTCAGCAATCCGAAAGGCGAGTTGCAGGAAATGCTTCAGGCGAAATCGAGCGAAGCGCCGCGCTATGAAATCATGTCGGCCAGCGGACCAGACCACGATCGAGATTTCGAGTGCGCGGTGTTTCACGAAGGGCGTGAGATCGGCCGCGGGCGCGGCAAGAGCAAGCGCGCGGCCGAGAGCGAGGCAGCGCTCATCGCCTTGCTCTCGTTGAAAACGGACCAAAGCGCGCCGCAGGCCTGACGCGATGCAGCATTCCAAACACGTGCGCGCTTGCGTGTGGCTGTTCGCCGCCACCGCCGTCTGGGGACTCAGCTTTCCTTTCATCAAAGCCATTTTGCTCGTGCAGGAAAATCTTGTGCCGGGCGTTCCCAGCATTTTTCTGGCGGCACTCATGGCCGCGGTGCGCTTCGCCGTGGCGGGAGCCGTCATCGCGCTCTTTTCATTCCGCACATTGCGACATCTTACAAAGCTTGAGCTGCAACAGGGACTCGGCCTCGGGTTCTTCGGCGGGCTGGGAATTTTATTTCAGATGGATGCACTCGCCCACACGACGGCTTCCACCTCTGCCTTTCTCACGCAATTCTACTGCCTCATAATTCCGATTTGGGTCGCATGGCGTCAGCGCGCGTTGCCGAAATTCGCCGTCGCTATCAGTTCCATCATGGTGCTCGCCGGTGTGGCGGTTCTCTCGCACTTCGACTGGCGCGAGTTCAAAATGGGCCGCGGCGAAGCGGAAACGATCCTCGCCGCCATTTTCTTCGCGGGGCAAATCCTCTGGCTGGAACGTCCACGCTACACACCCAACCGTGTCACGCACTTTACGGTGGTGATGTTCGGCGCCATCACCGTGCTCGTGCTGCCCGTGGCTTTCTTTACCGCTCCGCACGCACGGGTATTCCTAGACGCCTACAGTTCTCGTGAAGTGCTCGCGCTGATCGCCGTCATCACGTTTGGCTGCACGCTGCTGGCTTACATGGTGATGAACGTCTGGCAACCGCACGTGACGGCGACGGAAGCGGGACTCATCTATTGCGTCGAACCGATCTACGCTTCGCTCTTTGCGTCGTTTCTACCCGCGTTGCTCTCACATTTCGCGCGCATTGATTATCCAAACGAACACATCACGAGGCACCTGCTCATCGGCGGCGGATTGATCACCGCTGCCAATGTGTTGATCCAGATCGAAGCCATGCGACAGAGATGGAAGGCGGCTGGGACGGAGCGGACCAATGCAACCGCAGATAGACGACCATGAACCGAAGACTGGAAACCGGGAAATCACTTCTGCCCACCACGCGAGAGCCTCACTGCCAATCCAGAATCACTTTGCCGGACTGGCCGCTAAGCATCGCGGCGAAGCCTTGCTCGAATTCCGAGTAGTGAAACCGGTGCGTGATGACGGGCTTGATATCGAGGCCGCTCTCCAGCATCACGCTCATCTTGTACCACGTCTCATACATCTCGCGGCCATAAATACCTTTGATGGTAAGCATGTTGAACACGACCTTGTTCCAATCGATCGCGATCTGTTCGGAAGGAATTCCCAGCATCGCGATCTTTCCGCCGTGCGCCATGTTCTCGATCATGTCGCGAAAGGCCTGCGAATTGCCGGACATCTCCAAGCCGACGTCGAAGCCTTCCTTCATCCCGAGTTGTTTCTGCGCCTCCGCCAGGCTGCTGGTCTTCACATTCAGTGCGATGGTCGCGCCCATTTTCTTCGCCAAACTTAGCCGGTAGTCATTGACATCCGTGACCACGATGAATCTCGCGCCCGCGTGTTTCACAATCGCCGCAGCCATGATGCCAATCGGTCCCGCCCCCGTGATCAACACGTCTTCGCCGAGCACGTTGAAGGAAAGGGCCGTGTGAACCGCGTTGCCAAACGGATCGAAAATCGCCGCCACCTCACGGTCGATGTCGGAGCGGTGATGCCACGCATTCGTCATCGGGACGGAAATGAATTCGGCGAACGCGCCGGGGCGATTCACGCCGATGCCTTTGGTGTCCGCGCAAAGATGCCTTCGACCCGCGAGACAATTACGGCAGCGTCCGCACACCACGTGACCCTCCGCGCTCACAATGTCGGCGTGGAAGTCGTTCACGTTGGAACCAACCTCGACGACTTCGCCGACGAACTCATGGCCGACGACCATCGGCACGGGAATGGTTTTCTGCGCCCACGCGTCCCACTTGTAGATGTGCAGGTCAGTGCCGCAGATGCCGGTCTTGTGAACGCGAATGAGCACGTCATTGATGCCAATCGTCGGAGCCGGAACGTCCTGCAGCCACAAGCCGGGTTTCGCTTCGGATTTCACCAATGCTTTCATCGTGCTCATCCCGTGAGTCATCCGGTCGGAAGGTGACGAGTTCAAGCTTTAGCTTGCGTGGCATCCCGCGACAGCATGGACTGCGCGTCGCATGTTGCCGGCATTTCTCACCACGATTTTGTTTTCGATCTCGGGCGTCTGTGCGCAACGGACGAGCAAGGTGCTGGGCGGCGTGGAGGCAAATCTATGGCGGGTCATTCTCGCGACGATCCTGCTGGCGCTCTGGGCGCACACGCTGGGGCAAGGGTTGAGTGGGCCGGCGTTGGGAATGTTTCTGTTGAGCGGCGCGCTCGGGTTTGGGCTGGGCGACGTCGCGCTGTATCAAGCGTTGCCGCGCCTCGGATCGCGGCTGTCGATTCTGCTCGTGCATTGCCTGGCGGCGCCATTCGCGGCCACGACGGAATGGTTTTGGCTCGGCACGCGCATGAGCGGAATGGAAATTGTTGGTGCAGCTTTGATCCTGTCCGGCGTGGCGCTGGCGCTCGCGCCCGGCAAGCACGTCACTATTCCGCGGCGCGTGTTTTGGATTGGCGTCACCTTCGGCATTGTCGCGGCGCTGGGGCAGGGGATGGGCGCGGTGTTCAGCGGTCATGCGTCGCGCATCGATGAACGCGCGGGCCTGCCGGTGGACGGGTTGACCGCAGCGTATCAACGCATTCTGGCAGGGTTGGCCATCGCCGCCGCCGTGTGGTTGGCCGTGAAATTCCAGCAGGCGAGGGAACAGCAAAAGAGTGTTGCGAGCACGATGACTTTGCCACCGCGAACAGTGTGGCGCTGGATTATCGCCAACGCCCTCTCTGGTCCCGCGCTCGGTGTGGGCTGTTATCAATGGGCCCTGATGAAAGAAAAGTCCGGCGTCGTGTTGCCCATCGTGGCGCTGACGCCGCTGGTCATCATCCCGTTCTCGCATTTCGTCGAAGGAGAACGTCCGCGAAAAAGATCTTTGATCGGTGGCGTCATCGCAGTCGCCGGAGTGATTGCCTTGCGCCTCGCGACGAAGCGGTGAAGAAAGTTGTAGAAGGCGTCGTCGGTTTTCCCTAAATCACCATTATGCAATTACTCCAAAAGGTCTCGCGGATTTTGTTTGCCGTCATCGTGGCGGGCGCGCTGGCCAGTTGTTCGACGACCGGTTCCGGCGAAGGTAAAAAGGGTTTTGTCGCGCTCTTCAACGGCAAAGACCTCACGGGTTGGCGCGGTGGAGACACGTTCGATCATCGCAAGCTTCAAGCCATGACGCCGGAGAAACGCGCCGAGCAAATCGCGAAGTGGAATTCCTCGATGCTCGCGACCAATGCCAAGACCGGCAAGCCGCACTGGTATACCGAGAATAATGAACTCGTGAACGATGGATTCGGCGCTTACGCAACGACCGAACAGGATTACGGCGATTTTGAATTGCTCGTCGAATACAAGACGGTGCCGAAAGCGGACTCGGGCATTTACCTGCGCGGCGTGCCGCAGGTGCAGATTTGGGATTACACCGAGACGAACAAGTTCAGCATCGGCGCGGACAAAGGCAGTGGCGGTCTTTGGAACAACAGTCCCGGCGCGCCCGGCAAAGATCCGCTGGTGCTGGCCGATAAGCCGTTCGGCCAATGGAACAAGTTTCGCATCCTGATGGTCGGTTCGCGCGTGAGCGTGTGGTTGAACGGCAAGCTCGTCGTCGATCACGCGAACATGGAAAACTATTACGACCGCAAAGTGGCCGTGCCGACGAAGGGACCGATTCAATTGCAGACCCACGGCGGTGAGATTCGATGGCGCAATGTGAAGCTGCGCGAGATTGGCGGCGAGGAAGCGAATCGCATTCTGGCCAGCAAGGGCAGCCAGGATTTCGAAACTGTTTTCAACGGTCGCGACTTCTCGGGTTGGGCTGGCCCGGTGGAGAATTACGTGGTGACGAATGGCGCCATCGTTTGCAAACCGGGCAAGGGCGGGACGATTTTCACCACGAACGAGTACGCTGATTTCGTTTCACGCCTTGAATTCAAAGTTCCTTCCGGCGGCAACAACGGACTGGCACTCCGCTATTCAGGTAAAGGCGACACTGCCTACGCGGGCATGTGCGAGTTGCAGGTGCTTGATGACAATTACGACAAAGTGCGGGGCAAACTCGATCCGCGCCAGGTGCATGGCTCGGCTTACGGCATGGCGGCGGCGCAGCGCGGCTATCAGCATCCCGTGGGCGAATGGAATTTTCAGGAAACCACCGTCAAAGGTTCCAGGATCAAAGTTGAGCTGAACGGCACCGTGATTCTGGACGCGGACCTTTCCAAGATCACCGAATTCATGGCGAACAGCCCGCATCCCGGCAAGGATCGCACGAGCGGCCATTTTGGATTCGCGGGCCACAACGATCCTGTGGCGTTTCGGAACGTGCAGATGAAGAAACTGTAAGGAATGGGAGGGAGAGCGGAAGCCAGCTCACGGATGGGCCGAAGACATTGCGTTTCCGTTAAATCCAACTTTCTTTTGACCCGTGGGGAAGGGGTGATTCACATTGGCCTCGGCATGAAATCCATGACGCTGCGAAAAAACGAATCCTTTTCCGCGCCAGTTCGTCTGGAAGCCCGATAACAACACGGTCGTATGCAACCAATCTCGTTCGCCATTCCGAAGCACGTCGTGCAACAGCGGTTCCGTGCTCCCAAAAAGAACATCCCGCAGACGCCTAATGAGCGCGCCCGAATTCTCCACGGGATTCGCAACTACGTGGCTGAGCACAATCCCGTGCCGCCCATGCCCGCGGATGAATTGAAGGTCCACGCAGACCGCTTGGTGCAAATGCTGGGCGTCGATGCCATCTATCGCGATTACATCGGCGTGCTCATCAGCAACGAGATGTGGCGCGAGACGCTGGCGCAGGTGCCGTTCGAGAAGCGTTTGTTGTTGCTGCCGAAATGTTTGCGCGTGGAAGCGAAGTGTCCCGCGCCGTTCGATGAATTTGGTTTGCTCTGCAAACAGTGCGGCCTTTGCACCATTCAGGACTTGCAGGCGGAAGCGGAGAAGCTCGGCTACGCGGTGCTTGTCGCGGAAGGTTCGGCGATTGTCATGTCGCTGATTCAAACCGGGAAGATCGAAGCCATCGTCGGCGTGAGTTGCCTGCCGGTTTTGGAACGTGCGTTCCCTTACATGGAAGCGGCGGCGATTCCGGGCGTCGCCGTTCCATTGCTCCAGGACGATTGCATCGACACCACCGTCGATCTGGATTGGGTCTGGGACTACATCCACTTGAGCAGTGATGACAAAACGCGCCGGCTCGATCTGGGCGCGCTGCGCGAAGAAGTGGATTTTTGGTTCACGCCCGCCTCGCTCGATTTGATCATGGGGAATGGCGAAGGCGAAACGGAACGCATCGGCCGTGAATGGCTGATGCGCGCTGGCAAACGCTGGCGGCCGTTTCTCGCCGTCGCGGCGTATCAGGCGTTGACTGAAAATGCCAAAACCGTCCTGCCCGATGATTTGCGCAAAATCGCCGTGGCCGTAGAATGCTTTCACAAGGCGTCGCTCATCCACGACGATATCGAAGACAACGACGCGCAACGCTACGGCGAAAAAACGTTGCACGAGGAATACGGCGTGGCCGTCGCGCTGAACGTCGGCGACCTGCTGATCGGCGAAGGCTACCGCTTGATTGGCGAGTGCAAAATTTCCGCGGAACAGAAAGCCGAGATGCTGCTCGTTGCCTCACGCGGACAGCGCGAACTTTGCCGCGGGCAAGGCGCGGAATTGTGCTGGGCGCGTTCTCCGCAGCCGCTCACCTCGCTGCAAGTGCTCGATATCTTCCGCAAGAAAACGGCGCCGGCCTTCGAAGTGGCGTTGCAGTTGGGCGCCATTTACGCCGGCACGGATTTGCACGAAGAAGTCTCCGACGTGCTCAAGAGTTACAGCGAAGCGCTCGGCATCGCCTACCAGATTCGCGACGACCTGAGCGACCTGGGCGCGAGCGGCGAAACCAACGATCTGGCGGGAATGCGTCCGAGCCTCTTACTCGCGGTGGCCCATGAGAAGGCGAAGGACGCGCAGAAGGAACAGCTTGCGTCGGTGTGGCGGCGTCAGTTGCCCGCGGGTGTTTCGCTCGAACAAATCGAGGCGCTCTACACGGAACTGAAAGCCGACGAGCGCGCCCGCACTTTGCTGGAGACGTACAAGGAAGAAGGCATTCGTTCCCTCCGCGATCTCGACAACGCCAGCCTCAAGGGCCTCTTGCGCCGCGTCATCGGAAAAATCTTCAACGACACCGAGATCAAAGGCTGGTGCAAAGAGTTCGAACAGAAGAACGTGGCGAACCGGCAGCCGGAAGTCGTGATGGCGAAGTAAACTTGACGCGCATTCGCGTCATGGCGACACCACGCGATAATACCGCTGCGTCGGACTCAGTGAGTCTTCGATGAGGTTCGTGCCTCCAACCGCACCGTGGAAATTCGTCAGATCGATCCAGCCTCCCGTGGTCAGTGATTCTTTGTACTGAACGAGGTACGAAACTCCATTGGTCGTGACGAAGCCGAAGCTGAATTTATTATCCGCCACGCGCGGTTGAGTCAGCGTGGCCGCGGGCAGTGGAGGCGGAGGAATGGTGTAGCCGACTGTGAGCGTCGGTTGATCTAATGGCGCCTCCCGCGTGTTTAGTCTCCTGCCGCTGCGACCGGTGGATTCGGTTTCACTGCGCAGGATCCAACCATGATTCGCGGTGGCGTTGGTCGCCCACGTCTGCACCGTTGCAATCAAACTCGCAGTGGAAGCAAAGGTGTACGCCCCCACACCGGCGATGCCGACCGACGCGTCGGGTGCGCCCACGAAATCGCCGCCTTGCTCTTCCCAGGGTGCCCCCCCCGAATCGATCCACGTGGCTGACGTCTCCGCCCAACCGGTGTTCAAGGCGTGCAGCGAGTGCGTGTCCGTTCCTGCGCTCGCGCTGGCTGTTACCGAAACCTTCAAGGTCACGGACGTGATCACAATGCCGCTCGGCAAGCTGCTGAGGTCGAACCGCAGCAAGCCGCGCGCGGTGGTGTTGGCGTGATCTGGATCGAGATGGCCGACGATCATGTGAGGAGTTACACCAGACGCCATGGCGCCGTTGTTTCCAGAAATGGTTGTGTCCGCTACGGGGATGAAGGTCTCGGTGTCCGCGAGCGCCGGGTGGCCGCACAACCACAGCGCGCATCCGAGAGAAATGAACGGCTTCATGGCGCCATGAGAATTTGCCGCTGCCGCCAGGGTCAACGGATTTCCCGAGCGAGCGGGCAAACCCGTATTTGCGCGCGGAGAAACGTTCAGATAGAACGGCGCGGTGTTGAGGGTGGGGAAAGTCGCCTGGCTGCGATCCTTCGTGCGCAACAGGCTTCGCGTTGCGTGGTTCCTCCTCGGCGCATGGGCCGCGGGCGCTTCCTTCCTTTTAATTTCCTGTTCGACCGTGGAGCGCGAACTTGCGCCGCCGCCCGAAATTCCCGGCGCGACATTCGTCGGCAATGCGGGCTGTGTGGATTGCCACGCGAATTACACGCGCATCTTTGCCGCCAGTCCGCACGCGCGGCTTCATGTTGAAAGCGCGCAGATGCTGGGCGGTTCTGGTTGTGAATCGTGCCATGGGCCTGGAAGCAAACACGTCGTAATCGGCGGCGGGCGCGGGAAGTTCATCATCAATCCGGGCAAGGATCCGCAGTCGTGCTTTGCGTGCCACCTGAATGTTCACGCCGAGTTTAACCTGCCGCAGCACCATCCCGTACGTGAAGGGAAGATGAATTGCGTCCAGTGCCACGACCCGCACGGCTCTGACATGATGAAGCCCGCGGGCGGATTGGCGATGGCGCGGCTGAACGAGCAGTGCGCCACGTGTCATCGTGAGCAAAGCAAGCGCACGGTGTACGAGCACGAAGCGTTGCGCGAAGGCTGCACGACCTGTCACGCGCCGCATGGCTCCATCAATCAGAAGATGCTCGTGCAGGCGGACGCGAATCTCTGCCTGCGCTGTCATGCGCAGACCTCGCGCGGCATCGCGAACCGGGAAATTTTCATCGGCGACGTGCGGCATACCAGTTTCATTAGTCGCGGGACGTGCTGGACTGCGGGCTGCCACACCGCGGTGCATGGCTCGAACGTGGATCCCCATTTGCGCTACTGAGATGAACCACCAAGACACCAAGACACCAAGATTTTGTGTTGTCCTCTTGGTGTCTTGGTGTCTTCATGGTTTGCTTTTCGCCGCAGAGCCGGACATTTCAAAATTGCCACCACCCGTGGCTCGCCAAATCGATTTCACCGGCGACATCAAACCGATCCTGGAACTGTCCTGCCTTCGCTGTCATGGCGTCGAAAAACCCAAAGGCCGATTCAGCCTGACGACGCGGGAAGCGGCATTGAAGGGCGGCGACAATGGCATCGACATAGTTCCTGGTGAAAGCGCGAAGAGTCTGCTCATTCACTCCGTCGCCGGACTTGTGCCGGACATGGAAATGCCGCCGAGCGGCAAAGGCGATCCGCTGACTCCGACGCAGATCGCATTGCTCCGTGCGTGGATCGATCAGGGCGTAGCCTGGGAGACAAACGATACGCGTGCGCAATACGCGCCGCAGTTTTCCTTCACGCCCGCCGTGCGCTACGTGACGGTCAGCGGCAACGCGCAGAAGTTTCAAGAGCATCAATGGGTGCGGCGTGGACTCTCCGAGGGTTTGGCCGATTTCCGCGTCGCGCAGAAATTAACGAATGGCGTGTCGGTCTCGGTCGAAGGCCACGCCATGACCGACGACTACAAAGTCACACTCGACGTTCGCAAACAGGAGGTCGGGTTCGCACGCGGCGGGTTCGATCAATTTCGGAAATACTATGACGACCACGGGCCCTACTATCCGTTCCGTGCCAGCGGTTTCGCCACGGCCACGCCGAGCATTTTCAGTCTGCACCGCGACCTGTATCTCGATCGCGGCAAAGCGTTTGTGGAGTTTGGACTCACTCATCCCGACTGGCCGCAAGCGGTGGTCGGCTACGAGTATCAGTTTCGCAACGGCACGGAAGCCACCGAGCAGTGGGGCCCCGTGACGCAGGGCGCGACCGGCGATGACGTGACGCGGCATATTTATCCAACGCGCAAGAGCATCAACGAAGACGTTCACGTGTTGCGCCTCGACGTGTCACATGACATCGCGGGCACCCGCGTGGAGAACAACCTGCGCGCGGAGTTTTTCGATTTGAAAACGCGCCGCGTCAACGCCGTGGACTTTCCCGCGGGGCAGGCTTATCCGACGGCATTCACCACCACGCATGAGTCGCACGATCAACTTCTGTTCGCGAACACATTGCACGGCGAGAGGTCGATCAAGGACTGGCTGTTCGTTTCCGCGGGTTATTTGTTTTCGCAATTCGAACCCGACGCGACGTTGCGGCAGAAGACGACGGATGGCGCGGGCCGCCCATCTGCGGGTTCCGCGTGGACCGCCAACAACATCACGCTGAAGGAGCAGGCACACGTGTTCAACGCCAACGCGCTCGCGGGTCCGTGGGAAGGGTTCACCGCTGCTCTCGGCGTGTTGAACGAGTGGTCGGAGACGCGTGGCTTCGGCACGCCGAATTATCGCGAGACTGATCCACTCGATCCGACTACTGGCCCCGATGTGCCTGGCCTTGTGCGCAGCGACATCGATCGCATGGTGGTGGAGGAAAATCTCGTGACGCGCTACACCGTGATTCCGCTCACGGTGTTGTTCGCGGAAGCGCGGTTGAAACAGGAGCGCGATGGCAAATTCGAGGAAGGCGCGGGCGATCACGAGTTCATTCGCGACACCGACGCCAGCATCGATTGGCAGGAATACAAAGTGGGTTTCGAAATGTCGCCGTGGCGTCGCGCATCGCTGAATGCGAGCTACAAGTATCGCCTGCGCGAGAGCGACTATCACGACGACGAAGACGAGTCACCGATCGGCTCGCCTGATCAAGGTTATCCCGCGTTCATCCGTTCGCGGCAGACGGAGAGCGACATTTTCGAAACTCGATTGGCGCTGCGGCCCACGTCATGGCTCAAGGCCACGTTGAGTTATCAACTGGCTTTGACGGATTACGACACCACCACCGATCCGTGGCAGACGATTGGTTTCAGTTCGCCGGGTGGCCACGTCTTCGCGGGAGAATTCGATTCGTCCACTTACAGCGCGAACTTCACCATTACGCCGGCGCGACGCTGGTATCTTATGACGACGCTTTCGTATCAGGAGTCGCGCACGTGGGCTGCGGACAATGCGAGCGCCGCGGTCGTGCCGTATCGCGGCGACACCTGGAGCGTTCTGACGAGTTCGACCTACGTGCTCGGCGAACGTACGGACCTGAGCGGCAGCTATTCCTTTTCCCGATCGCGCTTCGCGCAGCACAATGCTTCGAGCGGATTGCCGCTGGGCATTGACTACGATTTACATGGCGTGCAGTTCGGCATCAGCCACCGGTTCAACACCTGCACCACGGGTCTGCAATATGGGTTCTACAAATACGATGAGCCTATCGCGCACGGCTTCAACGACTACACGGCCCACCTGATCTTCGCGACACTGACGGTGCGGTGGCCGTGAAACGGGCGAACCCGTATTTCAAATTCTCACGGCGCAAAGAACTCTGGCTTTCAAAAGATGAATCGGACAAAACCAAATACCCTCGTGAAGAGAATCATTTCAAAGTGGTCCAGCGTCGGACTGATCCTTTCGATCAGCCTGGCAGCCGCCCCGGCCGCCACGCACAACGTCGTCGTGTCGGCTTTCACATTTACCCCCAAGAATTTGACCATCACCAACGGCGACACGGTTCGATGGACGGGAGGAGGCGGCAGTCACACCGTCAGTCCGAGAAATGGCGCAACGGAAGCGTTCTGCGGGTCCGGAGCCATTACTTCGTGCAATTACACCTTCACCAACGTTGGCACTTTTGCTTACCAGTGTGATTTTCATGACGGCTCTCCGTTCAACATGATCGGTCAAGTGACCGTCGTCGCGGCGCCGGGCGTGCCGCCGAGTATTTCGATCACGAATCCTCCCGACAATTCTCTCTTCGGAGCGCCGGCGACGGTGCTGGTCGGCATCGAGGCCAGTGACAGCGATGGAAGCGTGATGAACGTTCAGTTGTTAACCAATGGCGTGTCCATCGCCACGAGCACAGTCGTTCCCTTTGCGTTCACGCTGACCAATCTTGCCGCCGGTAACTACACGTTGCGCGCACGGGCGACAGACAATCAGGCGCTCAGCGCCACATCCGCGCCGGTCACTCTTCGCGTTGCTCCTCGTCCTGCGCTCGTCTTCGCAGGTGGCACGAATGGTCCGCTTCAATTCAGCTATCCGACGATGACGGGTGTGAACTACATCCTGGAAAGCGCAACGGATGTGACCAATTTTTCTTCGCTGGCGACGAATCCAGGCAGCGGCGGTGTGCTGAACTTCACGCAAACCAATCCCGCGCCAGCAGAACGCTTCTTCCGCGTGCGGCTTGAATAGTCACTTTGCTCACGACGGCCAAACCACGGGCCAACCCGTATTTCCGCTTCCACGAATCAGAGCCAGAATCTACCGTGTTGAAATCGTCGAGAGTCAAACTTGAAATCGTATATGCCGAGACAGCTTTTGCAGTGGTGGTGCGCACTGGCGATGTTGTTCGCTTGCGTGAAGGCTGCTTCCGCCGCCACGCATTTTGTCGGCGCGAAAAAAGTTGGTACAGGCCCGTTCGCTCCATTCTTTTGGAACCCGACCAATCTCGTCATCCAGGTTGGGGACACAGTCATGTGGACCAATCTGATGCTCGTCCACAGCGTCAATCCCGCGACCAACAGCACCGAGCCTTTTTGCGGAACCGGCACCAATGAAATCTCTTCCTGCACGGTGACGTTTCAGAATCCCGGATTGTTCTTCTACGATTGCTACCAACATCTGCCCACGATGACTGGCTCAGTGCGCGTGCTTTCTGCACCGGTCGTCGTTATCAGCAATCCGCCGAACAATGCGCTCTTCGCCACGCAGGCCGACGTGCAACTTCAGGCGAGCGCCACCGACCTCGACGGCAGTGTGACGAATGTTCAGTTTCTGAACGGCGGCGTGACGTTTGCCAGCAGCAGCGTCGCTCCTTACACGGCCACGTTGAGCAATGCGGCCGCGGGAACGTACTCGTTTCGCGCGCTGGCCCTGGACAACTCCGGCCTTAGCACGACCTCCGCGCCGGTGACGGTGCGCGTCATTGGACAGCCGATGCTGGTCATCACGAATAATGCGAACAGCGCGCTGCAATTCTCTTACGACACTTCGGCCGGCGTGAACTACGTCGTGGAAGGCGGCGAGACGGTGACGAACCTTTCCGCCATCGTGACGAACGCGGGCACTGGCAGCGCACAACAGTTCTCCCAGACGAATCCCGCGCCAGCGCAAAGGTTTTTCCGGCTCCGCCTGCAATAGCTCATGCGAGTCCGCCTCCAGACGCTGAGCTTTCTACTGCTGCTGCTCGTGTCTTCGAGCGCGCACGCCGCGCAGTGGACGGTGGAGATTTTCGATTTTTATTTCACGCCCACGAACCTGACCGTCGGAGCAGGGGACACGGTCACCTGGATCAACCGCGTGACGCGCGCGCACGACACCACACACTACGATCCGAATGATCCCGAGGTCTTCCTGTGGGCTTCAGATCTCTTGAGCAAGGATCAATCGTTCTCCTTCACCTTCACGAACGTGGGCGCGTATCCGTACGTCTGCGCCGTGCATTACGCTCAGCACCTGGAGCAAACCGGCCTGGTGATGGTCACGCAAATAAATCTGCCGCCGAGCGTGAGCATCACCAATCCAGGGAACGGCGCGACCTTCACTGCGCCCGCGAGTTTCACTCTCGGTGCCAGCGCGGCGGACAACGATGGCGCAGTCGTGAGCGTTGAGTTTTTCATCAATGAAACTTCCGCCGGCGTGTCGCAAGGTCTTCCGTTCAGCGTGAACGTGAATGCTCTGGCGGCGGGGAATTATTCAATCACGGCGGCAGCCACGGACAATCAGGGCGCGATCAGCACATCGGCAGTCGTGACCATCTCGGTGCAGGAGGCGCCGATGAAATTTCCGCTCAACGTCAGCATTCAGCCGCCGAACTCAGGCAATGTCACCGCCAGTCCTTCACAACCGATCGATGGATATGACGGCGGCTCCGTTGTGACGTTAACGGCAAGCGCGTCGAACGGTTTTGTTTTCTCCGGCTGGAGCGGAGCGATCACGACCGCGGAAAATCCCACCAGCATCACGATGGATGCGGCGAAGAACGTGACGGCGAATTTTTCGGTGAGTTCCAACGCGACGCACGTGCTCACGCTGGCGGCTAATCCCGTGAACAGCGGCGTGATCAATGTCTCGCCGGCCCCGAACGGAGCGAGCGGGACTTACGTTCACGGCACGACCGTGACGCTCACCGCTGTTCCCACGAATGGGTTTCTTTTCACGAACTTCAGTGGAGGCGTCAGTGCCACGGCCAACCCGGTCACGATCCTTCTCGATACTGACCTGGCGGTGACGGCGAACTTTGTCACCAACACCTCTCCCACTTACACGCTCACTTTGATCGCGATTCCGACTTTCGGGGGGGCCATTGAAGTTTCAGGTCCGCCGACCGCGCCGGACGGCAGCTACTATGAAGGCAGCGTGGTGACGTTGCTCGCCACCGGGCTTGGCACGAACACGTTCGCGAACTGGAGCGGCGTGGTCAGCAGCGCGTCGGACCGCATCACGCTCGTGATCGTGTCGAACACCACGGCCGTGGCGACATTTGTTCCCATCGTGCCGCCCGCTTACACGCTCGCGATCGCGGTGAGTCCCACGAATGCCGGCACGGTTTCCATGTCGCCCGCGCCCAACATGAACGGCGCTTACTCCGCCGGCGCAATCGTCGCGCTCGCGGCGCAACCCAGCGCCGGATTTCAATTTGTGAATTGGAGCGGAGCTTCGAGCGAAACGAACAATCCAATTCTGATCACGATGACGGGTAACCAATCCGTGACGGCGAATTTTGTCGCGCTGCCGGCGATCAAGTTTGATGAACATGCCGGTGCTTACGCGGGACTGTTGCTGGACGATCACGCGATGAATACATCCACGAACTTTGGAACCAATTATTCGACGCTGGGACTTCTCTCGGTCCGCGTGACGAAGCAGGGCGGCTATGGTGGCGCGGCGACCATCGGCGGCCTTCGCCAATCCATCGCCGGGCAATTCGATCGTTTCGGCTATGCGCCGCTCGTGATGCGCCGCGGCACGCTCAGCGGTTCGCTGCAAATCGACGTGGCGGGCGGAAGCATCACCGGCCTGCTCACGGATGGGGTCAGCGCGCCCACGCTGTTGCTTCAACGCGCGATGGACCCGACCAACGCGGCGGCGTTCGCCGGGAATTACCGGCTGACGTTGGGCGCGAATGAAGTGGTGATGAGTGAAGGCTCGGCGACACTGCACATTTCCAGCAAAGGCGATGCGCGATTGCGCGGACGGCTCGGCGATGGAACTGCGTTCACGGTGCGAGCTTTTCTTTCACACGATGCGCGCATTCCAGTTTTTGTCCCGCTCTACGGAAAGCATGGGGCGCTGCTGGGCTGGCTGAGCGCCGGGACCGACGGACGTGTGCAAGGCACTGCGCGCTGGCTGCGGCCTGGCAATTCGCGGAGTCAAAATTTTCCTTACGGCTTTGTGCTGGAGGTTGCTATTCAGGGAGCCACTGAAACCGCTTTTCAGTCGCGACGCGTGAATGCTCTTCCTTTCCTGCTGGATGATCCGTTTTGCCGTCCGGGGCCGCTCAGTCTCGCAGTACGGAAGGCGCTCATTGCCCGCGCCATCGGCTCGCGTTCGAATTGAAGAAGCTTCATGCTGCGCGGGCATGACGACACTTATCATCGCCACGCGCAACGCGCACAAAGTGGAAGAGATTCGCGGAATCCTCGGCGCGGCGTTTCAGTTTCTCACCCTGCGAAATTTGCCAAATGCACCGGCGGTGATCGAAGACGCGAACACCTTCGCGGGCAACGCCACCAAAAAAGCCGTCGAACTCGCACGCTGGGTTTCTTCTCAACCTGCCACTTTCAAACTACAGCCTTCCACCCTCACTTACATCCTCGCTGATGACTCCGGGCTGGAAGTCGATGCGTTGCACGGCGCGCCCGGCGTTCACTCCGCGCGTTTCGCGGCGCTCGATACGGAGGCGTCGGGAAACTCTTCCGACGCTGACAACAATGCGAAGCTGCTCCGGCTGTTCGCCGACGTGCCGTTGGACCGGCGCACGGCGCGTTTTCGCTGCGTGATCGCACTGACGCCTCTGCTTCGGGCGGAAGCCTCCCGTACGTCGCCCGTATGCGCTGCCGATGAATTTGAATTGCAGACGGAAATTTTCGATGGCACGTGCGAAGGCCGAATCAGTTTTGCCCCCAGTGGCACGAAAGGTTTTGGCTACGATCCGCTCTTTGTCCCCGATGGTTTCCAACAATCGTTTGCCGAGCTGGGCGAAGAGGTGAAGAACCGCATCAGCCATCGCGCGAAAGCATTGGAAAAATTGCGCACCCGCCTGCGGAGTTGAAGCGTGAAGGGAAGCCGAGCCGCTGATGGCCGCAATGAGTTACGGCCTGCGTTCAAACTCCCAACTCTCCCGTTGACGCTCAATCCGCCTTTGATACTGTCGCGCCTCGTTTTTCACGGCATCCGCCGCTGAAGACGATTCAACAATTCGATTTATGCCCAAAGCACAAAAATACGTTTACACATGGGGAAATAAAAAAGCCGATGGCGATGGCTCGATGAAGCCGTTGCTCGGCGGCAAAGGCGCCAATCTCGCCGAGATGACGCGCATCGGTCTGCCGGTCCCGCCCGGATTCACCATCACGACCGAGGTCTGCACTTATTTCTACGCGCACAAGAGGACTTACCCGAAGGAACTTCAGGCGCAGATGGAAGCGGGCATCGCGAACATGGAAAAGATCATGGGCTGCAAGTTTGGCGCGACGAGCGGCATGCCGTTGCTCGTGGCCGTGCGCTCGGGTGCGCGCGATTCGATGCCGGGCATGATGGATACGATTTTGAATCTCGGCCTGAACGATCAAACTGTTCTTTCACTCGCTGCTGCGACGAAGAACGAGCGTTTCGCGTGGGACTGCTATCGCCGCTTCATCCAGATGTATGGCGACGTGGTGATCGGCGTGCAGAAGCGCGAGGGCGAAGACCATGAGCCGTTCGAGACGGTGATTCATGAGTTCAAGCACGAGAAGTATCACAAGGATTTGGTGGACAGCGAACTCACGGCGCAGGACCAGCAGGAGTTGGTGCAGCGTTTCAAGGCGCTGGTGAAGGAACGCACCGGCAAGGGTTTTCCGAATGATCCGTGGGATCAACTTCGCGGCGCGGCGGGCGCGGTGTTCGGTTCGTGGATGAACGATCGAGCGACTGTTTATCGCCGCAAATACAACATCCCGACCGAGTGGGGAACCGCGGTCAACGTGCAGGCGATGGTCTATGGCAACACGGGCGAGACGTCCGGTTCTGGTGTGGCGTTCACTCGTAATCCGGCCAACGGCACGAACGAATTTTACGGCGAGTTCTTGATCAATGCGCAAGGCGAAGACGTGGTCGCGGGCGTGCGCACGCCGGAGCCGGTGATCAAGCTGAAAGATCAAATGCCGAAGTCCTACGCGGAGTTGCTGGAAGTCCGCAAGACGTTGGAGAAGCATTTCAAGGACGTGCAGGACATCGAGTTCACCATTCAAGAAGGCAAGCTGTTCATGCTCCAGACGCGCAACGGCAAGCGCACCGCCATGGCCGCGCTGAAGTTCTCGATGGACATGGTGAAGGAGAAGCTCATCGACGCCGAGACGGCGGTGTTGCGCAATCCGGCCGACCAACTGGATCAGTTGCTCGCGCCCGTCTTCGATACATCGGAAGTGAAGAAAGCAAAAGCCATCGCCATCGGTTTGCCCGCGGGTCCGGGCGCGGCGGCGGGCCAGATTTATCTCAATGCCGACCGCGCTGTCGTGGCGGCGGACAAGGGCGAAAAGGTTCTGCTCGTTCGCATCGAGACTTCGCCCGAAGATTTGCGCGGCATGATCGCGGCGGAAGGCATTCTCACTGCGCGCGGTGGCGTGTCATCGCACGCAGCGCTTGTCGCGCGGCAGATGGGCAAGGTTTGCATTTGCGGCGCGTCGGCGCTGGAGATCAATTACGACGCGAAGACCGTCACGGTGAATGGCCAGACCTATAAGGAAGGCGACTTCCTTTCCATAGATGGCACGGCGGGCACCGTTTACGCGGGCCAACTCAAGACTGCGCCGTCGGAAATCATCGCGGGCCTGATCAACGGCGACAAAGCCGCGCAGACCACGGAGAAGTACAAGAGTTTCGCGCAGTTGATGAAGTGGTGCGCGCAGTTCAGCCGCCTCCAGGTGCGCACGAACGCGGACAATCCCGAGCAGACGCGCAACGCCGTGTCCTTCGGCGCGACGGGCATCGGCCTCACGCGCACCGAGCACATGTTTTTCGAAGGCGACCGCATCGACGCGATGCGCGAGATGATTCTCGCCGACACGCTTCCGGCGCGCGAAGCCGCCTTGGCGAAGTTGCTCCCGTATCAGCGCGAAGACTTTCACGGCATCTTCAAAGAGCTGAAAGGGTTCCCGGCCACGATTCGTTTTCTCGATCCGCCGTTGCACGAATTCCTGCCGCACGCGAAAGAGCAGCAGATGGATCTCGCGCGCAAGCTCGGCATTCCGGTGGAAAAAATCATGAATCGCGTCCACGAACTCCACGAGTTCAACCCAATGCTTGGCTTCCGCGGCTGCCGCCTCGGCATCAAGTATCCGGAGATCACGCGCATGCAGGCGCGCGCCGTCTTCGAGGCTGCCGCGCAGGCGACGAAGGAAGGTGTGAAGTGCAAGCCCGAGATCATGATCCCGCTCGTCGGCTTCAAGCGTGAACTCGATCTGCAAACTGAGATTGTCCACGAGGTCGCCGCCCAGGTTATGAAGGAAAAGAAGATCAAGTTCACCTACAGCGTCGGCACCATGATCGAAGTCCCGCGCGGCGCGCTTACTGCGAATGAAATCGCCGAAACCGCTGAGTTCTTCAGCTTCGGTACGAACGACCTCACGCAAACCACGATGGGCATGAGCCGCGACGATTCCGGCAGTTTCCTGGGTGCGTATCAGGAATCTGAAATCATGAAGAAGAATCCGTTTGCCTCCATCGACCAAACCGGCGTCGGACAACTCATGGAAATCGCGATCACCAAAGGTCGCCAGACGCGTCCCGACATCAAGCTCGGCATCTGCGGCGAACACGGCGGCGATCCGGACTCCGTGAAATTCTGCCACCGCATCGGCCTGAGCTACGTGAGTTGCTCGCCGTTCCGCGTGCCCGTTGCGCGTCTCGCCGCTGCGCAAGCTGCGATTGAAGAGAAGCGCAAAGCCGCGGCTTCGAAGGCGAAAGCGAAGAAGAAGTAAAGTTTGTCTCCGCAAGGAGACCTTGTGCCGTTGCTTCGGCAACGAGCACGCAGGTCAGCTTGCCCCTTTGTTGAGCGCCCGTCTGGCCGCTCCGGGAAACCGGAGCGGCTTTTATTTTGGGTGCATTTTGCCAGTAGGACGTTGTCGCTGTCCTCAGCGCCTGCGCTACAGCGCCAGCAGCAGCTTCTTAATCTCTTTCAGCCGCGCGATCGGATTGGTTTTCGCAAGCCGCGGAAGTTTTCCGCCGAACGTGATCAAGTCTCCGTCACGAGTGAGCATCAGCTTGTCCTCTTTGGTTTCGACGAGCGTCACTCCTTTGTCGCTCGCCAGCAGCTTCAACTCGGCGACTTGCAACAGAACGTCCACGGCGGGCGGGAGCGGACCAAATCGGTCGCGCAATTCTTTCGTCAGTTTCTCAAGGCCGCGCTTCTCCGTCGTTTGCGCCAGCTTGCGATAGACCTCGATGCGCTGACGCGAGTCGGAAATGTAATCCAGCGGCAGGTAAGCTGGGACGCGGGGAATGGCAGAATGCGAAGTGCGAAGTGCGGAATCAGGTTCCGGCTCGTCCACGTACGTGGCGACTTCACGCGGAATGCTCACCACGACTTCAGCGGCCTTGGGTCTTTGCACTTCCAGTTCCGCGCTCTCCTCCACCACTTCGGCCGGATCGGTGGCGATGAAGTCGATGCGAGTTTGAACTTCGATGCGCGGCTTGATCTTCTGGCCTTTCAGCGCGCTCACACTTTGCTTGAGCAACTGGCAATAAAGATCAAAGCCCACCGCCGTGATGTGACCGCTCTGTTGCGAGCCAAGGAGATTGCCTGCGCCACGAATCTCCAGATCGCGCATGGCGATTTTGAATCCGCTGCCGAGACTCGAATACTGCTTGATGGCGCTGATGCGTTTGCGCGCGTCCGTCAATAACCCCGCGTGCCGCGGCAACAACAGATATGCGTAAGCCTGATGCTTGTACCGGCCCACGCGGCCACGAAGCTGATACAAGTCGCTCAGCCCAAATCGATCCGCGCGGTCGATGATGATCGTATTCGCATTCGGAATATCGATGCCGCTCTCGATGATCGTCGTGGCCAGCAGCACGTCCGCCTCGCCGTTCACGAACTGCGTCATCACTTTCTCCAGATTGTCCGCGCCCATCTGGCCGTGTCCGACCGCGATGCGCGCGTGCGGCACCAGCGCCTTCAACTTCATGGCAATGGCCTCGATGTCGTAAACGCGATTGTGCAGGTAGAACACCTGCCCCTGACGATTCAACTCGCGCTGAATCGCGTCGCGAATCACGCGCTCATCGTACTGCATCACGATCGTCTCGACCGGCAACCGATCCTGCGGCGGCGTCTCGATCGTGCTCATGTCGCGCGCGCCGGTGAGCGCGAGATACAGCGTGCGCGGGATCGGCGTAGCGCTCAGCGTCAACACGTCCACGAGCTGGCGCAACATCTTGAACTTCTCCTTGTGCATCACGCCGAAGCGCTGCTCCTCGTCGATGATCACCAGCCCAAGATCTTTGAACGTGATGTCGCTCTGCACGAGTCGATGCGTGCCGATGACGATGTCCACGCCGCCCGTCGCGAGCTGTTCGATGACGCGCTTCTGCTCACGCTCCTTGCGAAAGCGCGACAATAACTCAACCCGCACGGGGTAATCGGCCATGCGCTCGCGAAAGGTATTGAAATGCTGCTGTGCGAGAACAGTCGTCGGTACGAGCACAGCGACTTGCTTGCCGCCCATGACCGATTTGAACGCGGCGCGAATGGCGACCTCGGTCTTGCCATAGCCCACGTCACCGCAGATCAAGCGATCCATCGGCTTGGGCAATTCCATGTCGCGCTTGGCCTCGATAATGGCCCGCATCTGGTCCGGCGTTTCCTCGTAAACGAACGAACCTTCGAACTCCCGCTGCCACGTGTTGTCTTCCGGATACGCGTGCCCTGCCTGCGACTCGCGTGCCGCCTGGATGCGCAACATTTCCGCCGCGAGATCGCGCACCGCGTGCTCTGCCTGCGCCTTGGCTTTCGCCCAGCGCAAACCGCCCAGCGTGTGCAACGCTGGCCGCGCTTTGCCCGTGCCCACGTATTTGCTCACGAGATGCGCCTCGCTAACGGGCACGTAAAGTTTTGGCGCGGGTTGGGCCGGATCAGCGGACGCGTACTCGATGGCGAGACATTCCTGTCCGGTCGTACGCTTCGATCGCTCGGTGGGTTTGCGCCCTGCGCCTTGATCGAAAATCTGCAAACCAAGAAAGCGTCCGATGCCGTGCTGCACGTGAACGACGTAATCGCCTTCCTCGAACTCTGTGAAATCAATGTCGAGCGCGGAACGCGACGTGGCAGCGTGCGGCGACTTCAAGCGGCGCGGCCGTTGCACTTTGTAGCGCCCGAAAATCTCGGCATCGGTGACGATGACGAGTTTCGCCTCTTCGTAAATAAACCCGCGCGACAACGTGCCCAGATGCGTAGTCGGTTCACTCTTCGCTTCGTCGCCGCCGAATCCAAGCTCTCGCCAAATCTCCTGAAATCGCTGCCGCTCGCCTTCAGTATTACAAAAGACATGCACCGCGAAATCCTGGCGCAGCCAGCGGTGTAGTTGCGCGAAGAACTCCCGCCGTTGCGCCTCGGCGACTGGCAAATCTGGCGCGCGTTCCACGATCGGCCGGAACGCCTCGAGGCTTTGAAAGCGCGGCTCCGCACTTTTCTTTAGTTGAAGCGACGAGCCAGGCGCAGCCCCGTTCCCTTGTGAGTCAGTCAGATCAGAAGCCCGCTCTTCCAAATCGTCCGCACTCTCCAACAACTCCACGCGCGTCAGCTTTCGCGTGGCGATTTCATTCTGGAATTCCTCCCACGAAACGTAGAACGGATCATTGTCCGGCACTTGCACCGCGTAATCTGTGACGGATTGGTTCACGGCGTCGGGATCACACAATACGATCAGCGCATCGTCGTTCAGATAGTTCAGAAGCGTTGAGAACGCGGGACCATTCTCTTTCGACTTAGCACTCGGGACTTTGGCGTGGGCCGCCAGCATGCGCTTTAGAATCCCCAACTCTCCCGCGGGTGGAATCGTCACGTTTTCTACGGGGTCCTTGGAAAGCTGCGAAATCGGATCGAACTCGCGAATGGAATCAATCTCGTCGCCGAAAAACTCCACGCGCACCGGCCACGGGTTTGTGGGCGCAAAAATGTCGAGGATTCCCCCGCGCAACGCGATTTCGCCTTTGTGATTCACCTGCGCCTCCGGCTCGTAACCCTGGTCTTCGAGCCACTCGATTAGATCCAGCGGGTTGATTTGCTGACCGCGCTTCAAGATGCGCGTCCGCTCAGCAATGGCGCCCGACGGGAAAGTCTTCTGCATCAATGCCACGACATTCGCGATGACGATGGGGACCTGCTTGCGGCGTTCCGCCTTTGAGAGCGCGACCAGCGTTTCCAGGCGTTCACTAATGACGTCCACATGCGGCAACTTTGCCTCGTGCGGAAGAATGTCCCAGGCGGGGAAAAAGAGAGGTTGAGAGTTGAAGGTTAAGGTTTGAGAGCCAGTGGCTTTGGACTTTGAACTTTGAACTCTGGACTCGGCGGCAAGCCACGTCGTGACATCCTGGTGAAAAGATTCCTGCGCCTTTAATCCCGCCGTGACGACAACGACGGTGCGATCTGGAAACTTCTCCTGCAGCAGCGCTGCTATGAACGGCCAAGCCGCCACATCGATTCCGGCAAGAGACAAAGCGCCGCCCTGCTCCACGCGCCTGAGCAGGGCCTGCACAGCGGGAGAGTTTGCGACTCGAGAAAAAATGTTCTGTTCCCTTTCGACCAGGCGCGAAACTCGCAGCCGCGCATCCGAGCGTCAAATCGAAGATACGCCATTCAGAAAACCAATTACGGCGGGCTATTTATCAACTGACCGATTGAAGCGCCCTTCTGTAGTGTCCGCACCAGCAAACCAGGATAAACGAACGCGAGCACGGAGAATTGGAAATCCTCAAACGCCGGCAAGAGGCGTTGCAGAGCCAGCTCGCGAATCTTACGGTGGATATCGAGAAATTGGCTTCTCGGTTAAATGCTGCGACCCACCAAACAACGCCGGAAATTTCGCCAATTATAGTTCCGCCACTTGAGGCAATGGCACAGCCAATAGCTTCCGAAGTTTCTTCGGTTGAGCCAATGATGCAGACCGCTGCGGTGGTGCCGCCGCCTTTGCCGCCGATCATTCCGGAGGTGCAAGTCGCGGAGGCAGCGGTTCCGCAGCCACTCGTTTCTGAACCGGTAGCGCAAGTTGCCGTCGCCGAGAACACGCCGCACGAAAAGTCTCCGGTATTCGAGCCGGCACTCATTCCGCCTATGGCGCACATCACGCCGCCTGCTCCGCTCGAGACGTTTGAGATGAAGCTGGGCACGTACTGGCTCGTTCGCATCGGCATCGTCATGCTGCTGACCGGCCTCGTATTTCTCGGCACCTCCGCGTACAACAACTACATTTGGAAATTCGGCCCGCCCGGCAAAGTGGCTTTGCTCTACACCGCGAGTGCTGCGCTGCTGGGCTTCGGCGGATGGCTGCAACGCAAGCGCGAGAAGGAATCGCTGCGGAACTATGGCCAGGTGCTTTTCGCCGGCGGACTCGCCGCAGTTTATTTCACTACTTACGCGGCGCATCACTTCGAGGCGCTGCGCATCATTGCCGGTCCGGTAATCGATGCGTTGCTGCTACTCGTGTGGGCAGCGGCGACGGTGTGGATTGCGGATCGGCGCAAGTCCGAGGTACTCGCGCTCTTCGCCATCGGGCTGGCCTACTACACTTCCGCCATCACTGAAGTCGGGCTTTTCACACTCGGCTCAAATCTGGTCCTCACCGCCGCCGCCGTGTTTTTCTTGATTCGCAATCGCTGGACCACGCTGTCGTTCATCAGCATCCTCGCGACGTATGGCGGTTTCGCCTTCTGGCGTTTTCATCAAGGCGATTGGGGGTGGCAGGCGCGCGCGACGGAATTGTGGTATGCCAATTATTTCCTCGCAGGATACTGGCTCTTTTTCACCGCCGCCGTCTTCTTCGCGCGTGGCAAATCGCTTGCGCACGGCAGCCGGGCGCTCTTCGCCAGTTTGAACAACGGCGCATTCTTCGCGCTGGTGCTGCTCTCAATGCTGCACATACCGGAGGCCAAACTCTGGAGC